>Ga0247668_1000207_pt1 | contig 16163 bp, 15 predicted proteins | sample CNK09_metaG_FD_182737 | JGI IMG/M metagenome (GOLD analysis project Ga0247668, IMG submission 182737) | Soil microbial communities from Purdue University Martell Research Forest, Indiana, United States - CNK09 | ecosystem: Environmental > Terrestrial > Soil > Temperate forest > Bulk soil...
CCGGTGGTGCTCGCGGCGGTGATCGGCTGCGCGGCCTCCGCGTCGATCAGGAGCACGTCGCCGGGATAGATCCAGTGCGCGTCCGTGATCCAGGTGTTCGACTCCCAGAGCTGCGGCCACATGTAGGCGTTCTTGAAGAACTGCTGGGCCAGGCCCCAGAGCGTGTCGCCGGCCTTGATCGTGTAGGTTTTGGAGCCAGCCGGCCAGGTGGCCGGGTCAGGAGGGTTGTAGGCCGTCCAATGGTCGCCAACGCGATGGAGCTCGCGCGGGGGATGTGACGATGACTTCTTCGCCGCCCCGAACAGAGGGAAAGCGACCACAAGCAGGAGAACGGGAACCACCCTACGCACACTGACCATTTTCCCCTCCCAAGGTTGTCGAGGTCGGGAAAACGTTATCTCAACAAGGGGGAACGGTCAAGGAGTGGTTGCGGGGCGGGGTCTCGCGGTTGCGGGGTTGCGCGGTCTCGCGGTGGGGTTGCGGGCGCAGAGTCGCTGGGTTGCAAGGTTGCTGGGTAACGGGTTGCTGGATTTGGATTTCTGGCTCACCGAGCAACTCAGCAACCTTGCAACTCAGCAACCTTGCGCCCAACCGCGAGACCCGCGTCACCGCAACGTCAGCATCGCCTCATCGCTGCCAGCGCCCGCGCCATACCGGTCGTCGAACTGCTTCAGTTCCCGCTTCCGCTTCTCGTAACGCGACATGACCCGTTTCACGTACGAGCGGGTCTCGCGAAAGGGAGGGACGCCGTTGTAACGGCGGACGTTCCCTTCGCCGGCGTTGTAGGCGGCGATGGTCTTGGTCAGGTTGCCATCGAAGCGGGCGTTGAGATACTTGAGGTACTTGGCACCGGCATCGACGTTCTGTTCCGCGTTGTAGAGGTTCCGTGCCCCGAGCCAGCGCCCGGTCCGCGGCATGAGCTGCATCAGCCCGCGCGCCCCGACCTGCGACCGGGCGTGGGAACGGAAGCTCGATTCGGTCTCGACGACGGCAGCGAGGAGGGAGGGATCGACGTCATACTTCTGGGCCTTGGCATGAATGAGGTCGCCGAACGGCACCGCGTTCGTGAAGAACTCCCGCCGGATGGCGACGTTGATCCGCCGCATCTCCTGGTGGAAAACATCCTTTGATTGCGGCTCCGACTCCGGCCGCAACGCCTTGTTCAGGAAATGGATGCTCCCCTCGACGAGGCCGTCCGGCGGGGGATTCGAGGGCTCGTTCGCCGAGGTGTCGGTGTCCACGGCGCTCGCGAGAACACGCCCGGATGATGCATGTTGCCCGGCGATTTTCGCGGTAACTGGCGATGTAGGAATGACGACATCGACGCCCTGGAGCACTTCGGTCAACCCGCCGACCGACAGCGCCGCGCCGACGACCAGCGTCGCCACTCCTCGGCCGCCGATCCAGTGCAGGAGGCGATGCGACTGCGTCTTGCGGCGTACCTTCGCCGAGCGAACAGACAGGGATTCCGTGAGTGAGCGCCGCTTCCTGGCCATCGTCCTCCCTCAGTTATTTTCGCTACGAATAAGACATCAATCGACGCGAGGTAACCACGGGAGAGTGAACCTTAATCCGTCGTTGAGCAAGGTCAGCCTTGCCGAAGGAGCGTCAACTCCTTGCTGGTTGGTGCTTTACTCGCCGAAGACAATCGCTGAAAACTTTTCGACGCGGCAATCTTCAGCTCGCCACGCTCCACGCGGAAGGCCCGCTTTGACGCAGGTCTGGTCGAGAAACGTCTCCCGATCCCACTCGTACTCGGTGGCCACCTGCGGCAGCAGCAGTCCGGCATGACGCCCTCGGCTGATGATGAGGCCATCGCGGCCGATCACGATCTCCTCGATGTTCGTGACCACCTCGATCGGACCCATGACCGAGATCTCGAGCGAAAGCAGTTCCAGCTCGCCGGGCCGTAAGGGCTCGAAACGAGGATCGCGAAAGGCCGCGGAGATGGCGCTCGAGGCGATGGCCTTGTAGAGCAGCTCGGCGGCATGGATCGAACCGATGCAGCCTCGCAGGTCCCCCTCGCGCGTCCGCAGCGTCACGAAGGCACCGGCCGGGCGGCGGAGCGTCTCATCAAAGTCATCGTCCTTCCACTCGGGCGCGCGCCCCTCGAGGATGGCGGCAATCGATTGCCGGGCGATGCCGAGGAGCGTTTGCCGGTGGTCTTCGCTGAGGTCGAGCATGGGGTCAGAGAGAGCGGGAGCGGGCGGTTCGAATGAGCATCAGGTTACGGATGTAGACGATGAGCGCCGGCGCCTGGCCGAAGATGATGACCGGATCGCGGCGCGCCACGCCGTAGATCGTCATCAGGATGCCACCGGAGAGCGAAAGGTACCAGAACTCGATCGGCACATGGCTCATCCTCCGGCGCTCGGACGAAATCCACTGCACGATGAAACGCGCCGCGAACAGCGCCTGGGCCACGAACCCGAACGCGGCAAGGAGGTCCCAGTGCCAGGTGCGGGGGTCGAAGGAGAGGGGAAAGTGCACGATGGCAGTTTACGCGGTTGCGAGGTCTCGCGGTCACGGGGTCTCGCGGTGTTGAGTTGTCTGGGTTGCGAGGTTGCTTGGTCATTTCTCGCGTACCAAGCAACCTTGCAACTCAGCAACCGCGAGACCGCGCAACCCCGAGACCCCGCAACCCCGCAACCCCGCACTACTCCTCCCTGACCGTGTACGTAAGCACCCTCTTCGACATCCACCTCACCGCCACACAGTCGGCCAGACCGCGGAAGGCGCGGTTCATCGCTCCGTACTTGGAGACGCCGAATTGGCGGGCACGATGGTTGACCGGCATCTCCACGACCTTGTAGCCGTGCATCCTCACCAGCGTCGGCAGGAAGCGGTGCATACCGGTGTAGAGGCGGATGCGATCGATGGCCTCGCGCCTCACCAACTTCAACGAACAGCCGGTGTCGGTGATATGATCGTTGGTGATCCAGTTGCGGACACCGTTGCCGATCTTCGATTGCATCTTGCGCGACCAGGTGTCGTGACGATTCACGCGAACGCCGATGACCATGTCGGCCCCACTCTCCTCGAGCGTACGCATCATGCCCGGGATGTCGGCCGGATCGTTCTGCAGGTCGGCGTCGAGCGAGACCACGAACGTTCCGCGCGCCGCGCGCCACGCAGCATCGAGCGCCGCCGTCTGCCCGCTGTTCTTCTCGAACGTCAGCACGCGCAACGTGGGATGTTTCGCTCGGCTCGCGCGCAGGACTTCGAGACTGCGGTCCGTCGAGCCGTCGTCGACGGCCACGATCTCGTACGGCCACTTCCCATCCAAGGCCTTGGCGATCTCATCGAGAAGGATGGGGATGTTTTCCTCCTCGTTGTAGACGGGGAAAACGACGGAGAGATGAGGGGTGGACGGCATCAGCGCGGCAGTGTAACGCCGAAGGCGCGCTTGAAATTTGCGGTCGTCCGCGCCGCTACGTCCTCGACCGGCACGCCCCACAACGTCGCCAGCAGTTCGGCCACTTTGATGACGTACGCCGGCTCGTTGTCCCGCCCGCGGAACGGGACCGGCGCCAGAAACGGCGTGTCGGTCTCGATGAGCACGCGGTCATGCGGCAGCGCCTTCGCGCAGGCGCGGAGCGAATCGGCGCTGCGGAAGGTGACGATGCCGGAGAAGGAGATGAAGTATCCGGCCTCGATGAACTTCCGGGCTACCTCCTCCGACTCCGTGAACGAATGGAGGATCCCGCGCGCGCCGCTGGCCGAGAGGATGGCCACCATGTCATCAGTCGACTCGCGGTTGTGGACGATGATCGGCTTGTCGATCCGTTTGGCCAGATCGAGATGCCGCTCGAAGACGGCGATCTGTGTTTCACGCGGCGAGTGCATGTAGTGGTAATCGAGCCCGCATTCACCAACCGCGACAACGCGCGGATCGGCCGCCAGCCGCTCGATCTCCGCGAATGCCGCGTCATCGCAGTCTTTCGCTTCATGCGGATGAAAGCCGACGGCGGCCCAGACGTCGGCATGCTTCCGAGCGACGGCAACGGTTTCCGGCGCGTCGGAGAGTTTCGTGCCGGGAACGACGAAACCGTGTACGCCGGCGTCCCGCGCGCGCGCCAGCGTCGACTCGGCGTCGGACATGGTGAGGTGGCAGTGGGAGTCGGTGAAGATCATTCGTTACATTCTTATCCGCAGATGACGCAGATGGACACAGATAAAAAGACCGCATCCCCATCTGTGCTCATCTGCGTCATCTGCGGATCAATCCCTCTCCACCAGCAGAGAGATCCCCATCCCACCGCTGATGCACAACGTCGCCAATCCAAGGCGTTTGGACCGCGACGCCAACGCGTGAAGCAACGTCGTCGTAATCCGTGCTCCCGTTGCGCCGATCGGATGTCCCAGAGAAATAGCGCCGCCGTGGACGTTGATCTTGTCGCGGTCGAAATGCAGCTCGCGATCGCATGCCAGCACCTGCGCGGCGAACGCTTCATTCAGCTCGATGAGATCGATGTCATCGAGCGAGATGCCGGTGTCCGCCAGGAGCTTCCGCGTGGCAGGCACCGGTCCGATGCCCATGATCTTCGGATCGACGCCAGCCTGCGCATAGCCGATGATCCGCGCCATCGGCGTCAGGCCGTGACGCTGCACCGCATCGGCCGAGGCAACGAGCATCGATGAGGCGCCATCGGTGATTCCTGATGAGTTGCCGGCGTGGACGGTGCCGTTCTTGCGGAAGACCGGAGGCAGCTTCGCCAGCGAGCCGAGGTCGGCATCGAAGCGCGGGTGTTCATCCTTGTCGATGACCACATCGCCCTTCCTCCCCGCCACCGTGACCGGCACGATCTCATCGCGAAAGCGGCCCTCGTCGTACGCCACGCCCGCGCGGCGCTGCGTCCACACGGCGTAGGCGTCCTGCTCCTGGCGCGAGATGCCGTAGCGGTCGGCCAGCGTCTCCGCCGTCGCTCCCATCATCTCGTCTGCCAGCGGGCAGAGAAAGCCGTCGCGGTACATGCCGTCGACCACCTCCGCATCGCCCATGCGATACCCCCAGCGCGCGCGCGGCAGGAGGTACGGCGTATTCGACATCGACTCCGTGCCGCCGGCGAGGACGACGCTGGCCTGGCCGAGGCGGATCTGATCGGCGGCGTTCATGATCGAGCGAAGTCCGGAGCCGCACGCCTGGTTGACCGTGTACGCCGGCGTCTCGTGACGCAGTCCCGACTTGATGGCGATCTGCCGCGCCACGTTTGGTCCGACGCCGGCCTGTCGTGCATTGCCGAAGATCACTTCATCGACGGCACTCGGATCGATCCCGCTGCGCGCCAGCGTCGCCTTCGCGCTGGCGATTCCGAGCTCCGCCGCGGTGAGCGACGACAACCCACCGCCGAATTTTCCGATCGGCGTGCGGACGGCGGCGATGAGGTAGATGGGGGTGTCGAGGCTCGGCAATGTGGCTCCTTCGCGGTTGCGGGGTCTCGCGGTTCTGGGTCTCGCGGCATCCCACACCGCGCGACCGCGCAACCGCGAGACTACGCGACCCCTCCCTGCAACAACGTTACAACGAGTTTCTGATACGTCTCGATTGCGTCGAGAAGATCCTTCTTCGCGATCTTCTCATTCGCTCCGTGGGCATCGAGGATCGAGCCCGGCCCGAACAGCAGCGGCTTTCCCAGCGCGCCGAGATGCGGCACGTCGGTATTGAACGCGACCACGCGCGATGAGCTCCGCCCGGCACGTGCATGAATTGCGGCGGATTGCCGCGGGAGACGGTGATCGTGCCGCCGTGCTTCGCCACGATCGCTTGCAGCCTGGCCTGCACCTCATCGGGATGCGTGACCGTGCGGAAGATCATCTGGCACTCGGCCTCGGCCGGAATCACATTCGGCTTTTCGCCGCCGCGCACGACGCCGACGTTGACCGTGGTCTCGCCGAGGTCGTCGTCAGTGCCCCAGCGGGTGGCATTGATCTCCGCGATCGCCGCCACCATCTTGTTGATGGCGGAGTCGCCGCGCTCGGGATACGCCGAATGCCCGGCGACGCCGTCAAAGCGAACGAAACAGGTCAACGCCCCCTTCGACGCCCGCGCGAACGTCGACTCCGTCGGCTCGCCGACGACGACATACTCCGATCCGATGCCGGCAAACTCCGTGTTGGCCATCTTTGCCCCGATCGAGTCAGTCTCCTCGCCGACGACGAAGAGATAGGCGAAGTCGTCGATCCCATCCCGGCGCAGCCGTTCCCCCGCCGCGATCATCGCCGCGATGATCCCCTTCGTATCGCACGCCCCCCGCCCATACAGAAACTCCTCATCCTCGGAAGCCCCAAACCACGGCGGCACCGTATCGATGTGCGAGTTGATGACCACCCGCGGCCTGCCACCGGCCGCCGCGTAGACGTTGAACCGCCGCTCGCTGACTGGCTGCCTGCGGCACGTATACCCCAGCGCCGCCAGCTCGTCGTGCAGAAACCCGGCAACGTCGAGCTCGCTCTCGGTCGGCGACGGGATATCGATGAGCCGCCTCGCGAAGCGAATGGCGTCGAACATAGGGCGCGGATTGTAACTGGTAGAGCTTGATGACTGAGGATCGCAGCAAACCGGCTACCTCCAGCCTGCCATGCTGCGGTCCCGGGGTTCGAGCCCCTCTCCGACAAATCTAAACTCCAGCGCCTGCTACCTCCTTGCGGCCTGGTACGCTTCTGCCCGGTCGCCGCAGCAATGCAAACCCTTCACCGCGAAATCGGTCGCGCTTTTGCGGCAATTGCCTGGTAGGCGGCATCGGAACGAAGGTTCAGAAACCACGGGTCCACGCTAAGCCATGCGATCGATTCTGACCCGTCCGCAGCGGTTTTTTGTAAATACAAAATCGCGTTATCACGATCATTCAAGGCTGCGTAGACACGCGCTATCAAAAGCGGCAGCGCGTATCCTCGGCTATTCAGAAGCGCCCTCAAGTTTGCTTCAGCGCCCTTGCGATCACCTTTCAACGCTTGTGTCACGGCGCGATGTGCGATGATGTATGGGGTTGGAACTTTCCCCGGCAGCAGGCCAGTCGCACGGTCTAGATCCTTGAGCGCCAGAGCATATTCCCCACGTTTCGTATGGATCCAAGCGCTCAACGTGTACGCCTCGCCGATGTGCGCATTCAGGCTGAGGGCATTACGCGTTTGGTCCAATGCTTCCTCATAGCGGCCCATGAAAAACAGTGGCAGGCCCACGTCTACATTTGCGAGTGGCGATAGCGGCGCCACTTCCAGAGCGCGCTGCGCCTCACGCAGTGCATCGTCGAACCGAGCACGTGACAATAAATACCTCACGTACATCCGATGATATGTTGGGTTACGCGGTGAAAGGGCAATTGCGCTGAGAAATGAGCTCTCGCCTCCTGCGAAGTCCCATTCATACCAGCACTTTACAAGAGCGACGGCAAACAGAGCCTCGGGTAGATGCGGTGCCAAACTAATGGCTCGTTGCGCCGCTGCCGAAGCCTTCGGCATTACGTCGCGCGGGGCCTCGTAGAGATTCGACAAGTGATAGTACGCGATGGCCAATGCGGCATGCGCTTGAGCGAACGTCGCGTCGCGGGCGACTGCATTCTCAAGGTGAGACACTGCTGTGTGGTAGGCTTCCGCTCCCCCAGGCCCCAGCAACAGTTCGGCGCCCTGCAAGTATTCGAGATACGCGTTCGGATCGCGCGTGAAGAGACCCGGCGGTACAACCAGTTCGTGATGCCCGAGCTCGCGGACCGTATCCTCCGCGATGCGCACCTGTATCGCCGCCAGTCCATCGCGGCTAGTTACATAAGGTCGAGCATAAAATGTCGAGCGCCCTACATTGTCGAACAGCGACGTCGTGAGTAGAACCTTATCATTATCGACTGTCATCGAGCCCACAAGGATCGTTGACGCGCCCAACTTGCCCGCCACAGCTGCCGGCAGATCGCCGCGGTCACGCGCGAGTTGTGCGATATCCGCCGGCATTGGAATGACTTTAGCACCAGCCGCGCGTATGTAATCCTCAAGGGACACCGTAAACGCGTTAGCAATCGTGAGCGCATTGGGCTCCGACGATTCCCCGCTCATCTCAAAAGGCAATACCGTCACGGTCTCGAACGGTCTGCCGGCACCCCGCATGCGTTCGGTAACGCCAGCCAACAATGTCCAAACATCCGGAGTATCAACACCGTCGCTAATTGCTCGCTGAAGATCGCGTTCAGCACCCACTACGTCCCCACGACGTTCCTTGATAGCCGCCCGAACCGCGAATCCCTCGCCGCGATCGCGCCTGGCCGCCCAATCACCAGGAGCCGGCGCGGCCTGTATAACAGAGGACAGTCGTGACTCCAGATCAGCCGTCACGGCATTCTCACGCAATGCGATGCGAGCCGCGGCTACAGCCGTCCATTCCCAGTCAACTTGGTTCATATGCGCGGCGTCAATTGTCGACGCGGCTTCGCCCGCTCGTCCGCGTGCAAGTGCTATCCCAACCAGCGCCTGCTGCACCTCGCTCTGGTATAATTCGTCGCTCGCATGGGCGCGAAGACATTCTTCAATGCTCGACAGCGTGCTCGTAAAGGCTCCGCGATATAACGCCTGATTGCCCGCGAGAAACACAGATGCAACGTAAGCCGCACGTGACGCCATTCGTATGTCATCCTGCCGCAGAGCGATATCAAGTAAAGCCCGAATAGCGCCGATGTGCAACGGCTCTAGTCGGAGCGCTGCCTGCGCCGCATCCACCGCCTCCGCAAGCCGGCCAGTATCGCCATACAGCCGCGCTAAATTTGCATACGCCAGATACCGTTTCGACCACGCTTGATCCTGCAATGCACCACGCCACGTCGATTCCGCGGCAGCCAACAGTTGCGCTCTTTTGGCATCATTCGTCGCGAGTTTCGCCAGAAGCACGTAAACGCTGCCGACATTGTTCAAGGCGTCGCTGTACAGCCCGGGAGTACTCGCCAACGCGCTAGCTAAGAACGCGCTAATCTCCGGCCGCAGATCACGGACGGCATTGAGTTCTCGGTGCTGCGCCGCAAGCCAGTGGCTGCGCCTCGCCACCAGGTCGGCCGCCGCACCATAAGCTTGCCGCGCCGCGAGGAGATCTTCAATAGCGGCGCTGTTATCGTATCGGGTGAGGTAGGCATTTCCCAAGTTGAAGTCCGTGCGCTCTGCGTGAAACAGCATCTTGCGCGGAGCCTTCTCCTTCAGTTCCAACAGGATACGGATAGCCTCATTCTCTTTCTTCTCATCCTGTGCCACGTTAGCCAGCGCCAACTTGGCATCCCACAATTCCGAATCAGCGACTAATGCGGCGGAGAATAACTCACGAGCGCGCCGATACGCCTCGGAGGCCGCGCCCGCATTTGCGGCTCTTTCCTGCGCGGAGCCCTGAGTGCTCCCTTGTTCCGCATCCACCAGGCATGCTCTTCCCTCCAGATAATATTGCATGGCAGCGCGCCGATCGCCGCTGTATTGCGGATAATCGACCGTCTGATCAAACGTAAACGTTCGCTCGCTGATCTTTCTAGCGCTATCGAGCTCCTCACGCGCGGCAGTAGAATTACCGATATCGACGGCCGCCTCTGCGCTAATCCATGCATACGATAGACGCTCGAACGCGCTCAGCGATTTCGAATCGACCAAATCCAGCACCAGCGTGGCCTCCAGCGGCCGATCGTTTGCACAGTAATATATCGCCAGATTAATCCTGCCCAACTGTAACAATCGCTGCAACGTCTTGGGACAGCCGTCGGCGTTACATACGCCAGCAATGATGGTTAAGCCCCGCTCGGTTGCGTCTATTGCCGCCAACGGCTGCTGGTTCAGGAATAGATACTCGCCTAGCTGAACCCAAGCATAGGGATTCGATGGGACATAATTGAGCGCCACAGCTAATTGCCGGATTGAGAGCGACGCATACGACTCATTATATCGGTTAATCCCAAATCTGTCCCTGGCCTTCGCAGCCAGTTTCAACGACCTTCGCGCATCGTCCACGGTGGTCCCCGGCGCGATCCGGGTGATCGCAGCCACGTTCTCCGCCCCAACGTCAATGTTGTCAATAACGAGAGGCCGCCGGATATCGGTAGTGGCAAACGTGCAAGCAGTCAGAAGAGCGGCGGCTTGAATCACCAAAAGCCTTAAAATTTTCATGAAATGTCACCTAATACGAAGATGCGTTCGCTGCCAATGCTCCTTCACGTAGCGGCGGCGGCTGGAACTGCGGTACCAGCGCGATCGACGATGCTGAGTGTTGCGAACATGATTTCGCTAGGTATTGCAATAATTGATGTGCGAGCGCGCTAGCACCGACCGGCCGAAAGCGCCCAGAGGTATCATCAATGATTCCGTCGGAAGTCAGTTGTAGATAATAATAGCTACGGCCGCGAGAGCGATTCGTGGCCTTGTCAAGAATGCGGAGATTATAGAAGAACATTTCCAGGCCTAATGCAGCCGACCGCTGCACTGTTAATGTCGCGCAATCCCCGGCGGCTTGCGTGCAACCCGTAACGATGAGATATCCCAGGCCATGGTCGTCGCTGAAGATTGTCTCGTCAAGGGCTCGCAAGAACAGTTTCCGAATTTCGTCTTGATCTGCCGGTACATGTACGCACCCGGCCGCAGCGCAGGAAACTGTGAGTGTTCGTTGCATCGGTGGCGATAATTGCGCATCAATGTGCAAGCCGGCTGCGTCCTGTCGCATGACCATGTGAAGGACATAATGACCGTCGCCCGTGGCGCCGTTCGTTATGACATGAACGGTCCGGAGCTGCGGCATCGCGGCCGCGTGCGCCAGTTCGGGACTCATGTGGAGTACTACATCGGCAGGTCCTGCCATCTGAGCAAACAACGCAACTGCAAGTGTCGCTAGCATCTGGTTACCCTCGCTGAGTCGTCAAGTTCGCTAAGACCAGGCATTTTTGTTTCTACGGTTACCTTGGTAGTTGCCCATGTCGCCTGCTCACCGCTGATCTCTTGAATTCCTCGTGCGATCTGGACAAGAGCACGCAATTGCTGGAGTTGTATGTTCGACGGTGGTTCGGGAGGCGTGACGAGCTCGATAATAGCGTCATTGACCCTCACATACTCATCGATCAAAAGCGTGCGCTGCCGGGCGCTAAGCGTATGGCCACATAAGCCACGCAGGGCCGCGATATTGCTCTCTGGCCAGCCTGGAGATTGTACGCGATCGGACACTTTGCTCACGAGCGCGTCGATTACTGCTGGGTCTGTGTACTGCACGACCGATACATCAATTACATCAGATCTTAAGTCATATAGATGTGCGGGATCTGTTAGCCGGTAACCAGCAGAGTGGAGCTCAAACTTCGTACGGATTGGACGGAATTTCAGAGGTATTTGTTTGAACTCAGCCTGGCCGTCTCCGCCAATCAAAACCGCGCGTTGATCGGAACCGAGAAGCAAGGTCGCAGTACCACTTGCAGGTGCATTGCCCTGAGCGTCGCGCAAGCGTGCCGTCAGATTAAACACGTCAACTTGAGGCACCAACTTGTAGCCCAGGATGATGACCAACAGAAATACAACCGCCGATCCGCTTAAGGTCAGCCCTTTACTCTCATAGTGCGCGACTGCGGTTAACACACCAAACGTAATCAACGCCGCGAATGCGCCCAGCGTCACGAGAATCACGTAGTAGAACTGGAGCGCCACACCGAAAGCGGTCAGGCGCGAGATCAACCATGCCCACAACAACAGTAGCAGAGCTGAGCTGACGAGCAGGATAAAAGCAAATTTTGCCGCTTGGACCGCTGTTAGCCTGCCCGACGGATTCGCATCCCCTGGAGGGGCGATTGGCTCTGCAGGCGGCTCAGTCATATAGCCTGAAACGACGACCCTGATGTGAGCATCGCGTCTCGATCGGAAGGACTTGCGCCTGCGAAGCATGACCGACTGTCAGCGATGTCCTGACGAGTACGCCACTAGCGCGAAACTGAATGCATGTTGGTCGCAACTCGACGACGGCGAGCGGCAGCACAACCTTGAACATGCGTCGCATGGAGATACCTCTCGATGAACCCTTTACTAGTAGGAGTGCCCCGAGGTTGGTTTTTCCCTACCCACCCTTCGATTTTTCTTAACCGGGACCGATCGCCTCGTCGGCAGAGAGGTCTTGGCCGGGATCTCGTAAAGGCTTCGGAAATTAGAGCAGCCGGCGACGCCCCCTAATCCCGGATCCTCCTTCTACCCCGCTGCTCCCGCGGGAACTCGCCAAACATCCCCGGAAACGTCTCCCGCATGCGCGCCAGGTCGGGGTCGTCGGGCCAGCGTTCCTCGATCTGGGAGGAGAGGCGGCCGATCTCGGGGCGATCGTGCGAGGTGATGGCCAGCGATAACCTCGCCAGTTGTTGTTCGCGGCGGTCGAGGCGGTCGGAGTCGCCGAGGGCGCGGTTAAGCTCTTCGCTTGCATAGTTGAGGTTGCGGTTGAAGAGCGCGATCTCGCCCATGCGGAGGTGCGCTTTGGCGTAGTGCGGGTCCTGCTGCAGCACCCGATGCAGCGTCTTGCGCGCCTGCATCGAGTCGCCGCTGGCGAGTTGGGACATCGCGTTGGCGTAGAGGGTGTCGGCGGACGAATCGTTGGATGTTGGCTCAGGCGCGGGCGACGGTGTTGCCGGTGTGGTGTCGGTGCTCTCGTCCTTCGTGGGGGTCGGTTCCGTATTGGTCTCGGCAGAGCCGGCGCGGGACGAGGCTGTATCCGACGGAGCAGCGGTGTCCTGCGCTTCGACGACGGTCCCCGTATCCGGCGCGGTGACGTTGACCGCCGTCCTCGACGGTGGAGCGACCGTCGTCGTAGCGGCCGTCTGTGTGACCGTCGCCGACGTCGAACGGAACCAGGCGATCACCGCGGCAGCGGCGGCCAAGGCCAACACCATCACCACGATGACGGCGATGACCGCCACCATCGCCCCGCGGCTGCGGGGCGGAGCCGGCGGCGTTTCCTGCACAGTCTTCATCTGCGATCCGGTGATCACCGTCGACGCGGCCGCTGCCGGTATCGCCGCGGCAGTCAACGCATTCGGCGACGTGTACGGCGCGGTCGCGGCGCGGCCCATCTGGGCGTCGAGCGCCGTCTCCAGTTCCGCGGCTGTGAAACGCTCGGCGGCATTCTTGCGCAGCGAGCGGCGGATGATCTCGTTCATCGCCGGCGAGATTCCGGGATTCACGAGCTGCGGGTCGGTCGGCTCGTCGCGGATGATCTGCGTCATCGTCTCGGTGATGGTCTCGCCGGCGAACGGCCGGCGGCCGGTGGCCATCTCGTACAGCACTACGCCGAGCGAGAAGACATCCGTCTTGCCGTCGATGGCCTTGCCGAGCGCCTGCTCCGGCGACATGTAGTGGATCGTGCCGAGGATCATCCCCTGCTGCGTGACGAACGCGGCGGTCGGCGTGTCCGCCGCCGAGGCGCCCTCGACGCCGACCTGCTTGGCGATCCCGAAGTCGAGGACCTTGACCCGGTTGCCGTTGACGATGATGTTGTCCGGCTTGATGTCGCGGTGGACGATCCCCTTGGCATGGGCCTCGGCCAGGGCATCGGCGACGGCACGTCCGATGCGGCAGATCTCCGCTTCCGAGAGCCCGCCGCGGCTGATCACCTTCGTCAGCGGCTCCCCTTCCACGAACTCTTCGACGATGAAGATGTGATCGCCATCCTGCTCGATCGAATGGATGGTGGCGATCGAGGGATGGTAGAGCTGTGCGGCCGTGCGCGCCTCACGCTTGAGCCGCGCCGTCGCCTCGACGTCCGCGACAAACGACGGCGGCAACACCTTGATGGCCACGGTGCGCCCGAGCCGCGAATCCTCGGCACGCCACACCTCCCCCATCCCTCCCTTGCCCACGCGGGCGATCAGACGGTACGGGCCGAGAAGCTGGTCGGGGGTAAGCATGGATGCTTATTCAAGAACTGACAACGATCTTACCGCTGTCCTCATCGATACGCCTTATCACGAGGCAGCACTCGAAGAATGTCGATTTGCCTTTCACCTGTCGCATCGCCGCGAACAAATACCACACGCCATGGTCCGACCCTCAGGCGATAGCGGGGAGGTTTCGAATTGACGCGGTGACGAATGTCACCGGTATTGGTTTCCTCGAATTCGTCGACTGCTCTTTCGATCGCTTTCCGAACCTCACTCGTCGTTTTGTCGAGATCCTTGAGTGCGCGCGGCTTCCAGCAAACGATCACTTGAAATAACGCCGCTTCACTTCTTCATGAGAAACAAGCTCGGTCTCCTGGAGCGCTTCCGTGAGCCCGCCGTCGAAATCGTCATCATCGGGCTCATCGTCGATCGGCGCGTTCTCCAGCAGAACCTTTAGAGGATCCGGGGCCAGCTCCAGTCCTTTCAGCACACGAACAGCAGTGATCAAGTCTTCCTCTGGCAGATGGTCGACGAGGTCATGCAGCGTCTGTCGGGTGTTCATCGTTCCTCCTCGTGCTCGTCTACATTGTAAGTGGAATCGCAGGCGAATCCCTCTTTCGGGCCACGCGGTACGCCGGTTGCACCACGCAGACAGCAGAGAAACGTCGTATGGCTGACCGAAAACCGTGTGTCCGATGCGAACGTCCGATCGATGCCTACGCACGATCGTGCGTCTATTGCAGTTGGGATCAGGCCGCGCCGCGCCCGTCGGAGACGGCGCCGCCGATGATGGAGCGTCCGTACGTCCCTCCGGCGGACAATCGAGCCCGCAACAAACTCATCGGCGCGGCGGCATTTGTCGTACTGGTCATCGTCGCCTTCGCCGTCGGGGCTGTGGTCAACCGCGAGCACGGGCCGAGATCATCGGCCTCCGCGGATCAGACAGCATCGACGCCGGCTGATTCCACTCCCCGCTCGACCGTGACGCTCGTTCCCGTGGAAGGGGGCGTCAGCTCCGTCCAGCCGGAGGCGCCGGTCACGAGCGCGCCGGCGCAGACACCCAGCGCCGGGAACGTCGACATCAACGGCGAGCGCTCCGACGCCACGGCTCTTCCCTCCGAGGCCTATACGGCGGCGGCACAGCGGGCAAAGGCCGAGCGCGCGGTGAGAACGAATAACGGCACCATCGATCCGCGCACGATCGGAGGGGGAGTCGAGCCGCGTCCGGTACGCACGACGAGCCCCGAACGGCCTCGGACGGCGCGCGTTGCCGCGATACCGCACACGCAACCGATCCCGCTTTACCAGCCGGTGCCGCCGATGAGCGTCGACCGTCCCACCAGCGCGCGGCTCTTTCTCACCGTTGGCACCGACGGCCGCGTTCATGACATCAACGTCGCCCAATCGATCCCCGGCGAGATGCCTCGGCTGATCGCATCGGTGCAGAACTGGCGCTTCCGGCCGGCCACGCAGAACGGTGAGCCCGTGACATCGACCTTCTCAGTCGATATAAACGTGCATCCGCGATGACCGCCGATTCGCCAAACCTCTCCGCTGACCGCATCGCCTGCGCATCGTGCCGTCACGACATCGATGCCGCGGCCAGGCTCTGTCCGTATTGCGGCGCCGATCCTCGCACCGGCACCAAACCGGTCGATACGCAGGCAATGCTCAACGAGATGTTCCACCCGCGCCCGCCGGCGTCGGCCTCGGCGACCGTCGTCGAGTTCGCGCGCCAGCGGCAGGGGGTGGTCATCACGCTGGCCGTTCTGCTGGTCATGCTCCTTCTGGCCGGACTCCACGAATACGTGACGCGCCGCAACGCCCGCGACGTCTCCGCTGCCGCCGCCATCCCGCTGACCGACGTCACGGATCTGAGCAATCAGCAGGATGAGAATCGTCCGCTTCCGCTGCCGAAGATCGAGTACCAGTTCGACGGCCACCCGCAGACGATGCGGCGGTTCGTCGTCGAGCCTGACGCGGTGACGCCTCCCGAAGTGGCGACCGCACAGCAGACGGCGACGGCGGCGACGGCGCCCAAGGCGCATTAAACTGCATTCTCACACGCTCACTTCCCTCGCGAGCCTTGCCATTCCCTTCGTCGAGAGTCCTTCTCCCCCCGCGTCTTCTTGCGGGGGGAGAAGGTGCCGAAGGCGGATGAGGGGGGCGCTTTACGAGATATGCGCGATTTACCGACGCCGGTCCGAAAACGCTCGAAGGCGCGCGAATGACGTCCTGGTGAAACGCCCCCTCATCCGCCTTCGGCACCTTCTCCCCCAGCAAGAAACCGCTGGGGGAGAAGGGCTCTCGATTGGAGGTATT
>Ga0247668_1000208_pt1 | contig 16075 bp, 15 predicted proteins | sample CNK09_metaG_FD_182737 | JGI IMG/M metagenome (GOLD analysis project Ga0247668, IMG submission 182737) | Soil microbial communities from Purdue University Martell Research Forest, Indiana, United States - CNK09 | ecosystem: Environmental > Terrestrial > Soil > Temperate forest > Bulk soil...
CGGCAGCGCCACGACCTCCGTCGGCAGCATCCCGCCGAGGCCATCGATCAGCTCCTCATTCGCGGCGGTCCGGCGCATCTTGCCCCGATGGGCCTCACCCGAAGCCGCCACATCGCCGAGAATCGAAGGTGCGGCCCGGGGGATGTGCATCGACTTCACACGCGCCGGCATCTCCTGGCCACCGCCGGTCACGCCGAATCCCGCCACGCCGGTGAACTCATCGTCGCCGGCGATGAAAAGCGCCCCTCGGTCGAGATACTCCGCCGACAGCCGCAGGATCGTCGCCGACACCTCGCCGATGTCGTTCGGATTGGACAGCTCGTTGATCAACTGTTTGAGCAGACCGAAGCTGCGATCGATGTTCTCTTTCTCCGCCGCCTCGTAAAAGCGTTTGCCGGCGTCCGGGCCAAAGCCTCCGGTGTATTGCTCCCACTGCTGGAATGCGCGCTCCGCGAAGAGGACCAGCTCGTCCGCAAAGAGGTTCAGCTCCTCCTCGGCCAGCCCGGGCTGCAGGCGCGCGGGCGACGGCTTGGTCAGGTACAGGTCGGCACCACGGCGCAGCAGATCGTGACGGCGCCGCATGTCTGCCTCCGAGTCGATGACGACCACCGGCAGCTTCGGATTCTTCCGTTTGAGCTGCTGCATCAGAACATCGGCATTGCCGGTCAGCTCCAGGAAGGTGACGAAAAACGTATTGGCGCGGATGAAGTCGCCGATCGCGGCGCGGGCGTCTTCGATCGTGCCGAACTGGGCGATCTTCACGCCGTTCTTTCCGAACGCACGCCGCGCCGCCACCCGGATCAGCGGGTTGCGCTCGAACAGCACCACATTGCGATACGTGGCATCGGGCGATTCGATCTCGATCAGACCGCCGGAGACTTTGAACTGGCCGGACTTACGGGAAACCGGCTCACGTGTAACAGGCTCACGCAGACCGGACGCCCGCGAGACGGACTCATTCAGGGCTGACTCACTCAGGGCCGGCTCGGCAGTCCGTCCTTCCTCTTCCACCTTCGGCTCGTCGGGGAACGGCTCATCGTCCGACACATCAAGCGGCACATCAAGCGGCACCGGAGCAAACGCCTGCTCGTCACGCTCCTCGAGCGAGGGAAACGGGAGAACGTTGTCGTCGGGCACCGCTACCAGCGCGGGCGGCCTGGCCTGCCCGAGCCCGAGGTCGAGTGTCGGCGACGGAGCCTCGGGGACGGAGGCGGAGCGGAGCAGAGCCTTGCCGACCTTCAACGACTCCTCGAGGCCGCGCAGCGGCTTGAGCTTCTCGCCGTCGGCCGTACCGACGATCTTCTGGGGCGGGAATCCCCCATCCTTGAAAATCGTGTCGGGGTCGTACTCCACGTCGAGCGGACCGATGTGATCGCTGAGGATGAAGTTGAACTCCCCTTCGCGGCTTTGCAGCAGCGGCGCGACGACGCTGACGATCCGCTCGTGGATGGCGTTCCCAAGATCCGACGCCTTGATCACATTCATTTCCACGGCGGCCGTTCCGTACGGGATCCCGTTCTCCTCCATCTGCCGCAGCCCCGGCACCGCGGCCTCGGGGATCAGCCCGCGCGCCACCAGGTAGGCCAGCAGGTCGGGATGTTCCGGCGAGGAGGCGTTGACGACCAGTCCCTGCCGGAACAGCACCGTATGCCGTCCGCGGTCGTCGACGATCTCCAGCACGCCCGTGCGCCGGCTCAGATAGACGATCTGAACGATGTCGGTGAGAGAGAGGTCCTCCAGGCGGCCGAGAAGGCTCACGAGGGACCCCCCGAAAGGCAGAGGGCAGAAGGCAGAAGGCAGAAGTGAAAGTAGGCGGGCGGCCACTTCTGCCTTCTGCCCTCTGCCTTCTGCCTTTCGCTCACGATCCCAGATTGTATCGTTTCAGTATCCCGTCGAGGATTCCGTTGATGAACTGCGACGATTTGTCGTTGCCGAACTTCTTGGCGATCTCGATCGCTTCGTCGATGACGACCAGCTTCGGCGTGCCGCTCTCGTGCAGGAACTCGTACACCGACATCCGGATGATGTTGCGGTCGACCACGGCCATGCGCGCGAGGCGCCAGTTGTCGGCCTGCGCCTGGATCATGCCGTCGATGTCGGCCATGTAGCTGACAGTCCCGCGAAAGATCTTCGTGGCGAATTCGCGCGTATTCGGCTTCGACTTCTGCAGATCCTCGAACGTCTCGATGATCGTGTCCGGCCCGTTGCCGGAGAGGTCGAACTGATAGAGCATCTGCAGCGCCAGCTCCCGTGCCTTGCGACGCGCTCCCATCAGTCTTCCCCGCCGCGAAGCATGCGCCACAGGTTGGCCATCTCGATGGCCGCCAGCGCCGCCTCCCACCCTTTGTTGCCGCTGCCGGGCGAGGAGCGCTCGACGGCCTGCTCGAGCGTGTTGCAGGTGATGACGCCGAAGGCGACCGGGAAGCGGGCGTCGATCGCCACCCGCGAGAGATCGTTCGTCACCTGGGCGGAGATGAAATCGAAGTGCGGCGTGTCGCCCCGGAGAAGACAGCCAAGGGTGACGATGGCGTCATTGCCGCCGGCCGCGATGAGCGTGGCCGCCAGCGTCGGAATCTCGAACGCCCCCGGGACGCGATAGACGCGGATGGCCTCGTCCGCGGCGCCGTGCCGCGACAGACAATCGAGCGCCCCCCGCAACAATCCGTCGACGATCTCGTCGTTGAACCGGCTGGCGATCAGCGCAAAGCGCAAACCTTCGGCGTTCTGATCGCCTTCAAAAGAGCGGGGCATCGCGGCGGGGGATTATATGCGCGGTTTACGGCGCGTCCCGCGGCGCGCGTTGTCTGCGGCTTCGCCGCGTTGTCGGTTGTCTGCGCGCTGCGGCGCGCGTGGACGATATTGAAAAGAGTTGGGAACCCTTTGATGAGCAGACCACGCGCGGCAGCGCAGACAACCGACAACGCGCCGCAGGCGCAGACAACGCGCGAAGCGCAGCTACCGCCCGCTGGCGATCGACGGCACGGCCCGTTGCTCGTCGTCGCGGTCGTTGTAGTAATTCACCAGCCCCTCGTAGATCGCCTCGGCAACCTTCTGGCGGTACGACTTCGTCTTCATCAGCGTGCGGTCTTTCTCGTTGCCGAGGTTGCAGATCTCGAGGAGAACGCGGGTGGGGATCAGGTTGTAGCGGATCACGGCCGGTACCCACTCGCGGCCGCCGCGGACGACGTTGTCGCGCACGGGGTTGAACGGATGGACCTTCAAGCCATCCGACTGGAAGGCATCGATGATCGAGTCCGCCAGATCGCGCGACAGCCCCTCGGCAGCCAGCGACTCCTTCTCCGAATGCCGCACCACCGGGCTCTCGCGCACCTCGGCACGCGCCAGATACACCTGATCGCTCTTCTCATACGACCCGGTCACGTAGCGCTGACCGGGGATGTACGCCATGGCACCGCGCAGCGCCGGATGGAGCGAGTCGGCGTGAATGGAGAGAAAGACGACCTTCTCGCGCGGCACGCTCTGCTTCATGGCCCGGCGGAAGATCGAGTTGGCGAGATACCACCGCAGATGCACGCCCACCGCCGGATCGCCGATGACGTACTTCGGCGAGGTGAGGACGATGTGGTCCGTCGACTCCTCCAGTTCGTCGTCATCCGGGATGGCGTAGCCGGCCTGCGCCGATTTCGTCGTCGCCGAAACAGCCGCTCCCGATTTCTTCTCGAGGAGATGTTTGAGCCGGCACATGACGTCATACACGTAGTTCGACTCCCAGACGTCGTCGTACGTGGCGCCGACGTCGCGTCCGCCGTGGCCGGCATCGAGAATGACGCGCACGCCGGCCAGGCCCTTCGCGCGCGGGCGGACGGCAAGCTTCGCGCTCTCGCGCTTCACCTGTTCGCTGGCCACGCGCGTCGGATCGTCGGCCGGCAGATACTCCGGCAGCAGCAGCGACATCGGGATCTTCACGCGGTAACCGATCGGGATCCTGGCCACGTCGTCGATGCCGTTGAAGGTCACGATGCGCTCGAGCACATCGCCGACGTCTTTCGCGTACACGCGGCCGGTGAAACGGATGGCCACCGATGAATAGAGCGCCTCGCCCTTTTGCAGCCGATAGACCGCGAACGGCTCGGCGGAGGTCCGGTCGTACGTCAGCGACGGCTGACCGCTGACGGCCACTGCCTCAGGTAGCGAAGCTGCCGCAGCATGAGCATCCGCGCTCGTACGCTCTTCCGGATCGTCCTCCGATTTCCGAACCTCGGCTGTCTTCGGTGCATTACGTTCCTCCATTTCGCCGCGGCGGAATGCCGAAGCGAGAAGCTCCTTCGGGATGAGGATCACGTCACCTTTGCGGGTCGAGAGTCCCTGCGACGGGTTCGCGGCACGGATGGCGGCGTAGTTCTCGCCGCGGCCGGTGAACCACTCGGCGATGTTCCAGAGCGATTCCCCTTCGATGCCGCTGCTGCCGACGACGACGTGACGCCATCCGTCGGCCGCGGAACTGTCGGAGGGGAAGATCGCCTGTGCAACATCGCGCTGCAGATTCGGGCGGAGGATGCTGAATGGAATGCGGACGTGCTGCTCGGTGGTGAGGTTGCCGCCGGCGTGGTTGAACGCGGCGATCTCGTTCCATCGGTCGCCGTTGCCGGTCACGCGCTTCGCCAGGCGGCTCCAGGCGTCGCCGTCATGCGGCGTGACCACGACCTCGATCGTGTAATCGGACGTGAGCGCTGCACGCAGTTCAGGCGTGATTACTTTGAAAGAAGTCGCGGCGACGAGTACCGCCGGAAGAAGTGACCCGAGGAGGCCCACCCACCACTTACGCACGAGCGAAAGTGTAGCACCGGATGACGTTCTACCGAAGACTCTGGCTGCCGGTAAGCGGATACTTCGCCCTCCGGAGCCGTACCACCATCCGTGCGCGGAATCCTTCTTTCTCTTCTCATTCTTCATCCACTCTCCGGGCTCGCTCAGCATAGGTTCGCGCTCGCTCGCGGTGCCTGACCCATCGGAATCCAGCGCGTCGCCGTCCGGATCGATGTCAAACTTGTCGGAACTGATCACATTCGCCACGACCGCCATCGAGTTCGTCGGACCGACGTCAAACTTGTCCGGACCGATAACAGGTTTGCAAGGAGTAGCGTCAAGCCCGCCCAGATCTATGTCAAACTCGTCAGGGTTGGTGACACACCAGTTGGTGTTTTTGACGCACTGGTAGTCGTTTACGACAACCTGGTCGACGTTCATGACCAACTTGTTGGTATTTTTTACAAACTAGTCGATATTTTTGACAAACTGTTTGGTGTTAATGACAAACTTATCGGCGTTTACGACAAACTAGTTGACGTTCATAACAAACTAATTGACGTTCATGACAAACTTGTCGGTGTTCACGACAAACTTGTCGGCGTTCATGACAAACGAGTCGGTATTCACGACAAACTGGTCGGTATTTATGTCAACCTGGTTGAGATCGATGTCAAACTTGCCCGCATCAACGATCGATTCGACCACGGCAACCTCAAACGAGCAGCGATTCAGGCGCAAACCGGAGGGAGCTCCCGCCAGTAGCCCGTCTCGCGCTCGAAATAGCTGCTCGCGCGGAAGAGGGAGCGTTCCGCGCAGTGCGGCGCCATGATCCGCGGTAACAACGGCAGGCGCTTGCACGAGAAGCCGGATGACACGGCGATGGCCGGGATGCGCATGAAGTTCACGATCTCCTAAAGTTTTAGTTGACAAAGCGGCCGCACGGACCAATCTTGTCCTAACGCTTTAGGAGATGAGATGCCTCGACGCAAACAAAACGACCAACTGACCCCTCTCGAGCTCGAGATCATGCAGGTACTCTGGAACGGCGGACCGGCCTCGGTGGCCTCGGCGCAGGAGCGGCTCGGCGGCGGCCGGCTGGCCTACACCACCGTCCAGACGATGCTGAACGTGCTCGTCCGCAAAGGAAAAGCGAGCCGCACGCTCGTCGACCGCGCCTACCACTACAGCGCGGCGATCTCGCGGGAGAGCGCGCTCGGCGCCACTCTCCACGACATCGTGCAGCGAATCTTCGGAGGCTCCGCGGAAGCGCTGGTCATGAGCCTCGTGGAGACGAAGCAGTTGACGCCGGAGACCCTGCGCCGGCTGAACGGAATGCTGGAAGAGGAGGAGCGCCGTGGATCGGATCGCTGAAGTCATCGTGACGTTTGTGGTCAACGCGGCGTGGCAGACGGCCGCGATTGCACTGATCGGAATCGGAACCGCGCGCACCCTTCGCCGCGCTCCGGCTCATCTTCGCTTCTGGCTTGCCGCGCTGACGCTCGTCGTTGCCGTGGCGTCGCCGATGACGACGATGGTGCCTCGCGTCGAGCCGGGCATCCCGCGGCTGGCACGACCGGCTGCCCTGACATCCGCGACGGTGCTGATTCAACGTGCAGCCGTGGCCACGGTGCAACCGGCGCTGAATCGCGGTGCGGTCGAAGTCATCGCCCTCATCTATCTGGCCGGGGCGCTGTTCGCGGCCATGAGACTCCTCGCCGCAGGAGGGCGCACGCGCCGGCTCCTCGCCCGCTCCTACGCCTTCGCCGAAGGTGTGCGTCTCTCCGATGATGTGGCTTCTCCGGTGACCATTGGAAAGACCATCCTTCTTCCGCGCGCGCTGGCGGGCAGCGAGTTGCTGCCGGCGGCACTCGCTCATGAGCGCGCGCACGTCCGCCGAGGCGATTTCGCCGTGAACGCGCTGCTCCAGGTCATCGCGCTTCCGCTCTGGTTTCATCCGATGGCCGCGCTGCTTCGGCGCGAGATTGCCGAGTTGCGCGAACTGGCCTGCGACGAAGAAGCGGCCCGGCAATCATCGCCGCGCGCGTACGCGGCAGCGCTCGTCCGCATCGCATCGATGAGCGTGCGCGGCGGCCTGGCACTGGGCATGGCTTCGAGCTCGATCGAACGACGCGTGGCGACGCTCCGCCGGCCGCCTGCGCGCAGCGGGGCCGCGGCCATCCTGGCCATCATCGCCATCGCCACCGTTCCCCTGGCCCTCTTCGCCGCGTGCACGCGCGCATCGATCACGCCAGCCATCGCCCGCCCGACTCTCAACGGCCGGTGGTCGCTGGTGCCGTCACAGAGCGACTTCCGCATGATGGTTCCGCACGCGTACGACGCCTACACGCAGTCGATCGCACAGGATGCGCGAGGTATCTCGGTTCGGCAGCATCGCCTCTCCAACGGACGATCGGAAGAGCAGGACTGGCACGTCGTCACCGACGGACGGTGGCGCGCCGTCGACGGCATTCCGGCCGCGCGGGGACGGGCCACATGGCGCGAGGGGCGGCTCGACCTCACCTTGAAAGGACCGGGAGCGCACACCGAGACCGCGGCGGCGTGGATCAGCGGCGGACGGCTCATCTGCGACGGCAACACAGAGCGCGGGCACTTTCACGCCGTGTTTCAACGGGAGGACTGATGCGCATCATCATCGCCGCGATGCTGCTTCTCTTCGCTTCGGCGCAATCAAACGATCTGCCCGTGGAGCAGACGAAGAAAAACATCAAGGCACTGCAAGGCCTCCCCACGTCGCAGCTCATCCCGGTCATGGCCTTCATGTCCAACTCCCTCGGCGTCACCTGCGGCCATTGCCACGCGAAGGAGTGGGAGTCAGACGAGAAACCGGCCAAGGAAACCGCCCGGAAGATGATCGCCATGGAGCGCGACATCAACGCCCGGAATTTCGACGGCAAGACCGTGGTGACGTGCAACAGTTGCCACCAGGGCCACATCCGTCCGAACGGCGTTCCGAGCGTCGCAAACGCCGGCTGGAACCACGCCGCCGCGACGCAGCCGGCCGCTGCACTCCCCGCTGCCGATTCACTCCTTGTCAGGCTGCCTGCCCCACCGGCCGGCGGGGTGACGCGCGTGGTGACCGGGACCGTCGAGCGCTACAACGGGCGCGACGATCCGAAGAGCGGACCGTTCACGCTGACGATCACGGCGGACAAGATCGACTACAAGACCGACCTCCCACACCCGCCGGACGCGAATCGCGCCCTGGCCGCGTTCGTAAACGTCCCGACGCCGAAAGCATCGCGCACCGTCGGCGGCGACAGGGTCGAGATGGCAAATGGCGAGGTCTGGACGATCGACGAAGCGCACGGCGTCGTCACCAGACGCCATCGTGAGCTGGTCACACCGCTCGGCATCCTCCCCGAGGAGATCGAATACTCCGACTGGCGCGAGAGTGGCGGAACGAAACTGCCATTCGTGGTGCGCTGGCTACGCGCCGACTATCGCGTGACCTTCACCGTTCACGACATCAGCGCCCCGCCGCGTTAGCCCGCATTTCTCACAGTCTGCTTGAACCGCACTTGCGACTCCCTTCGTCGAGAGTCCTTCTCCCCACGCGGTTTCTTGCGGGGGGAGAAGGGCTCTCGACGAAGGGAATTGCAATGCCCTCGAGGGAACAATTCAAGTGAGCATACGGACTCACGCGGAGGCGCGGAGTACGCGGAGAAAGAAGTTCCTCTTCATCTCCTCCGCGCCTCCGCGTCTCCGCGTGAGCTGCCGTTCGTTACTCGGCGCAGACGGGCGGCCGTTCACGCCAGTATCCCGTCTCGTGCTCGAAGAAGCTGGCTGCACGGAAGAGGGCGCGCTCGGCAAACAGCGGCGCCATGATCTGCAGTGACAGCGGAAGGCGCTCGCGCGAGAAACCGGACGGCACGGCGATGGCCGGAATGCCCACGAGGTTCGCCGGAGCGGTGAAGATGTCGCTGAGGTACATCGACAGCGGGTCGTCCGTCTTCGCGCCGATCGGAAAGGCAGTCTCCGGGGTGGTCGGCGTCAGGAGATAGTCGAACCGTTCGAAGGCGGCGTCGAAGTCGGCGCGCAGTTTCGCGCGGACGGCCTGAGCGCGGCCGTAATACGCGTCGTAGTAGCCGGATGACAGCGCGAAGGTTCCTAGCATGATGCGGCGCTTCACCTCATCACCGAATCCTTCGCCGCGCGACTCGAAATAGACCTCGCGAAGCGTCTTCGCACGCGCACTGCGCCGGCCGTAGCGGATGCCGTCGAAGCGCGACAGGTTCGCGCTCGCCTCCGCGTTGGCCACGATGTAGTAAATGGCGATGGCGTAGCCGATCGACGGCACGCTGACCTCGTCGATCACGGCGCCGCCGGCGCGCAGGCCACGGAGCGCATCGTCGAAGTTCGCGCGAACCTCCCCTTCGAGCCTGGCCACCGCTTCGCGCACGACACCGAAACGAAGTCCGCGGACGCCGGCATCGAGATCGGCGGCGTAGTCGTCCACCGGATTCATCGACGACGTCGAATCGAGCGGGTCGTGGCCGGCGATCATGCCGAGCATCTCCGCGCATTCGCGAACGGTCTTCGTGACGATGCCGATCTGGTCGACGCTCGAGCCGAACGCCACCAGGCCGTTGCGGCTGACCCGACCGTAGGTCGGCTTGAGTCCGACCACGCCGCAAAGCGCCGCCGGCTGCCGTACCGAGCCGCCCGTCTCCGAGCCGAGCGCCGCCGGAACCATGCGCGCCGCCACCGCAACGGCCGAGCCTCCCGAGGAGCCGCCGGGCACGCGCGTCGTATCCCATGGATTCCGCGCCGGTCCGAACGCCGAGTACTCGGTCGAGGAGCCCATGGCGAATTCGTCGAGGTTTGTCTTGCCGACGATGCTGCACGACCCCGCGCGCAGGCGGGCCACGGCGGTGGCGTCGAACGGGGAGAGAAACCTGCCGAGGATGCGCGAGGCGCAGGTGGTCGGCATCCCGGTGGTGACGATGTTGTCCTTCACCGCCACCGGCATCCCTTCGCCGGCGTCGCGCGCGATATGGAGAAATGCATTCAACTTCGGATTGAGCGCTTCGATCGTTGCGATCGACGCGTCGACCAGCTCCCGGCTGCTCGCCTGCTCACGCGCCTCGTGCCACGGCAGATGGAGAAGCTCAGTCACCGATCACCTTCGGCACGATGAAGTGACCGTCGCCGCTGAATGCCGGCGCGTTGGCGGCGACGGCGGAGCGTTCGACCGGCGGGCGCGGCACATCGTCGCGCATCAGCGTCGCTTCGCTTGTTGCAACAGATTCGAATCCGGCCACGTCGACTTCGCGGAGCTGGTCGATGTACGAGAGGATGGTGGTCATCTCACCCGCCATCCGCTCCAGCCCCGCCTCATCGAACTCGAGATACGCCAGATCGGCGATCCGTTTCGCTTCGTTGCGGTCGATTTTCATTCGTGAAGTCTATCGCGGCCCTGGATACGCGCGGCTGCGCCGCTGGGCACAGACAAGAGTGTCTGTGCCACATTGGCCGCTGCTTTTTTGCCCACAGTCTGCGCCATCCCTCGTTGGCGAGCCCCGAGGTCTGATCACAAACGTGGCATTCCACATTGGCCACTGCTTCTTGCCCAAGTCTGTGCAATACCCCATTGGCGACCTTCGAGGTTTGAGCCTACAAAACGAGGACGAATGTGGCACAGACACTCTTGTCTGTGCCCGGCGGCGCAGCCGCGCTTCGGGGAGGGGGGCTGCCCTACGCCACACGCGCGCGCAACATGTCGATGAAGCGTTTGGCCAGATCGGGATCGAATTGGGTACCCGCGCCGCGCGCGATCTTCGCCGCGGCCTGGTCCATCGATTCGGCCGCGGCATAGCTTTCCACGGCGATGATCGTCTCGAAGACATCACAGAGCTGCACGATGCGCGAGGCAAGCGGGATGTCCGAGCCGCGCATCTCGCTCGGATAACCGGCACCGTCCCAGCGCTCGTGATGGCAGAGAACGGCCCGGGCGATCTCGTTGCCGAGCAGCGGCTCGACCATGGCGGCGCCGACGGAGGCGTGCTCTTTGAGAATCGACAGCTCCTCGGGGGAGATATCGCGCTTGCGGTAGAGCCGCTCGTAGTCGAGCAGGCGCATCCCGACGTCATGGACCAGCGCGACGACGCGCGCGTTCTCGGTCTCGGCCGGCGTCATCGAGAGAAATCTGGCGAAGGCCTCCGCGCGGCCGGCAACCGCCTCCGAATGGCGCTTCAGCTCAGGGTAGGTCGTGAAGTCGGGCTCGATCAGAGCCTCGGCGACCCGCGCCCGGATGGCCTGCATGGCGCCGCGCGACATCGAGTGCTCGATGGCAATCTGGAGCTGGCCATGAAACGCGGTCAGCAACTCGTGCGCGGGACGGTCCGGCGCGGCGGGGAAAACCACGGTCAGATAGATCCCTTTGAGCGACCCCGCCGCCACCGGCGCCGTAAAGACTTTCTGGACCTGCGTGGCCGCGATCGGCGGATCCTGGTTCCCGAACGGAAGGGTGATGTTCGTTCTGACGAAGCCGCCGGCCTCGCCGCGCTTGGTCAGCCAGAGGTTCAACTTCGACTGGAGGACGTTCATCGCCTCCTCGGTCAGCGTCGAGCGCGCGGCCACTTCCTGCACACCGCCCATGTGTCCGTATGCCGAAACCGAGGCCACCGCGGCACCGGGGATCAGGAGCATGGTCCGCAGCATGTCGCGAATCGCGGCCAGCTCGCTCTCGCCGATCGATTCCGGAGACTCGGGGACGGCGATGCGCTCGGCATTGCCGCGCGCTTCGATGATGAGCGTGGCCAGCCGCGGCACGTTCGTGGCCGGCGGACGCTCGGCCGGCCAGAGCGATGCTTTCGGCTTCGACGGGGTCTGCGCCGCCGGCTCCGGGCCGGCGACCCTTGCCTCGGCCACGGGAACGTTCGTGCCGATGACCAGAGGCCGCTCCGGCGCTTCGGAGAGTGTGATGAATTGCTGGCCGAAGACGTTCTTGTTGACGAACTGCTCTCCGATCCGATCGGCGATCTTCTGCGCCTTCGGAAGGTCGGTGGTGTCAAACAACGCTTTGCCGGCCTTGTCACGCATATCGACGACGCCGACGAGTTTGCCGCGGAAGTAGATCGGTGCGGCAAGCAGGCGGTCGCTGGCCGACTCGAACATCACATGCGAAAACCTCGGCTCGGCGTTGAGACCATTGACGAAGAAGGGCGTGCGCCCGCGGCCGCAGCGGTCGATGACCGGATCCTTGCGGTCGGCCGTCGCGCGGACCGCGCCGCGGAAGCCATATTCGGTAACCAGCTCGAATTGCCCTTCCGTGGTGAGGAGATAGAGCGCCGCTTTGGTGGCGCGGATCTCCACCGCGCAGTCGTAAAGGATTTCCTTCAGCTTTGTCTGGATCTCCTGGACTTCGGGATGCACGCGCGGAGTTTAACCGGTGTCTGCGCTGGCGCGCGTTGTCTGCCTTCGGCGTTGTCTGCCTGCGGCGTTGTCTGCGCGCTGCGGCGCGCGTGGACAGTGGAAGAAGCTACGCGCGAAGCCGCAGACAACGCGCGGAGCGCAGACAACGCGCGATAGCGCAGACAACGCGCGGAGCGCAGACCTACGCCAGCGCCCTCACCTTATCCAGGATCTCGCGCTCGGCCGGAAATCGTCCTTCATCCTTCTTGGAAAAGACGCTCTTTCCGTCGATGCTGACGACGAAGATCCCGCCGCTGCCGCGGACGATCTGGCTGTCGATGCCGAATTCGCGTTTGATCGCAGCCGCCAGACTGGAGGCTCTCGGAAGATAGTTTCAAACGCCGCAGTAGTCGATTCGAATATTCATAGTCACGTCGTCTTCACCAGGATTGCCGTCACGTTGTCCAGCCCGCCGTGTTCGTTGGCCACGTCGATCAACTGGCGACATGCTTTCTCGAGGTCGTCGGCGTTGGCGGTGACGAGCTCGAGGATCTGATCTTCGGGAACCATGCCAGTAAGGCCGTCGGAGCAGAGCAGGTAGAGGTCGCCCGGCCGCCAGTCGATCTCCGAGGCATCGGGAGTGACGGAAAGAGCGCCGCCGAGGGCGCGGGTGATCACGTTGCGGAGAGGATGCTTCTCCGCCTCCGCCTCGGTGAGCATCCCGGCCTGCACCTGCTCGAAGACCCAGGAGTGGTCGTTGGTGATGCGCAAGATCCTGCCGTTGCGGATCATGTACGCGCGGGAGTCGCCGACATGGGCCACGGAGATCTTGCTGTCGTCGGCCATACAGGCGACGACGGTCGTGCCCATCCCGCGAAGCTTGGCATCCTTGCGCATGGCCTCGAGAACGCGCGTGTTGGCCATGCGCAGAGCGGCCATCAGGCGATTGGTGGTGCGGGTGTATTGCTCGTCGTAGGCGTGTGGCCAGGTGCCGTCGTCTTCCTTCGTATGAACGATGAACTCGGAGATCGAGTCGACGGCGATGCGGGAGGCGATCTCGCCGGCGGCGTGCCCACCCATCCCATCGGCGACGAGAAAGAGCTTCGCCTCGTCAGCGACGAGGAATGAGTCCTCGTTGTGCTGGCGCTGCCGTCCGACGTCTGTGAGGCCGTATGCCTTCACGTCCATTCCCACTCAGCCCTTTTTGAAAAGGGTAAACCCCTTTCCGCTTTCCTTGGACTCGCCTCGTTGCCGCAATTCAGCCAGTGCCGCACGGATTTCAATATTGTCAGCATCCCACTTTAACGCTTCATCCAGATATCTCTCGGCTTTCGCGGACAGTCCGGCGCGTTTGCAGATCATGCCGGCATCTTTCAGATACGCGGCGTTCATCGGCTCCCGCTGAACGGCTGTCTCGATTGCCTGCACCGCCTGGCGGGCATGTCCCGGGATACGCGTTGCCGCCAGTGCCAGATGTTGAAAGGCCTTCGCATCGGCCGGATTGTGCTTGGCGGCCATGTCGAAGTTGTCGTACGCGGTGCGGAAATCCCCCTCACGGTACGCCTTGATGCCCTTCGCCAGATAAACTTTCCCCACTTGCGCGAGATCGGCGGTACCACTCGCGGAGCGGCCGGAGGGGGAGGCGATCTCCGCGTCGTGCTGCTTCCTTCGGGCCGGGTTCGTCAGGACGTTGACCGCCTCGGTGAGTGTCTGGAACTTCCCCTCGGCCGCGGCTTTGTCCGGACCCTTGTAGCGGTCGGGATGCTGCTCCCGCGCGAGCTTGCGAAAGCGTTCGCGGATCTCCGGCTCGGAGGCGGAGCGATCGACTCCGAGCACTTCGTAGTAGTTGACCTTCATTCAGGATTTGATGCTTCGCTGCGCGAAAAGCTTCCGGGCCAGGGCGCGGACCGTCTCGCTCACACCCTTATCGTCCTTCAAGCCCTTCAAATCACGCAAGGTTAATCGATTGATCAACGGCACGACAACCCCCACGGGGCACTTCGGATTGCGCGCCAGCGCGATGACGATGTTGTACTTCGAGACCCATTCGCGCCTCAACGTGATGAGACGGAGGACCTCCTCCTCGACGTTTCGCATTCCGGCGATCGATTCCGCTTCGAGCACGCTCATGCGGGGGTTGCGCATCACGGCGCTGCAGACCAGCTTGTTGTGATCGCGGACGAGAATCACCCGCTCGGTCTTGCCCCCCTTGAAGGCAAGCTTCACCTTGTCCGAGACGCCCATGAGAAGGATCTGGGAAAAGATCGACAGTTTCTTCTCATCTTGCTTCTCGGTCTCGTTGAGCTCCGGCGGCGGGGCGTCGCTCTGCTGCTCTTCAACCGCTTTCTCCAGCAGATCGGCGATCGGTTCCTCGGAAAGGCCGAGCATCGGCTCGTCTTCGTCGACCTCGCCCTCGGCCGGCTGCTGCGCGGCGATGCGGGCCTTCTTCTCGAAAAACTCCTCCCGCGCCTCCAGCGCGCGACGGTGCACGTCCGCGGAGAGAGCCGGGTTGGCGAGGAGAGCATCGAGGATCTCCGGCGCACGAAGGATGCGCGAATGATTGATGACGATGACTTCCTGCACGGCCGCGTCAGCCACCGATGCCAGCTCGGTGACGAGCGCGTCGGGGACGGCGCGGTTGCGGATCAGCGCCTCGAGAATGAATGGATCGTCGCTGGCGCGCATCAACAGCACCAGATGCGCGGGCGACGCGCTTTCGTTCGAGGCGAAGGCGTGAATGCTGCGCGACGGAACGTCGGCAAGCGATCGCCTGGCGGCGGCGGCAATCTCGCTGTCCACCGACCGCGTCAGATAGGCGAGCACGGCAATCAAGTCATCCTGCGGCAAGGGCAGGAAGCCGCGCGCGATCGTCTCCACCACTTCGCGGGGAAACTGGCCCGCATCGATCCGGTCGATGACGAGATCGCCGGAAAGCTCGGCGGATGCTGTGCTCATTGTGGGTTTTGCGGGGGAGATTGCATCTTCTGAAGAAAAGCACGATCGAGAACGACGTCGTGCAACACCTGCCCGTTGCGGCCGAGGGCGGGAACGGGCACGTCGTTGAGGGTCAGTGTAATGCCGGCGGCGTTTCCGATGGTACGGAAGGTAAACCCATCCTTTGCTTCGACGCTGCGGTGATACCCGCGGCTGAGATCATCGTTGACGACCGTCTCCCCGTCCGCTTCCAGCTTCACCCAGGAACGCGCGGTCACCTCAATATTCAGAACCAGCTTGGCCGGCGTGCCCGTCTCGGGCTGCGTCGACATGCTGGCTGTCTGCGGCGCAACAAGCGGCGGAGGCGCGGGGGCGGCTTTCGTCTCGACGGCGAGATGCTCTTCGCCGGCGGCCCGGCTCTCGCGCCGGTGCTTCAGCGCCCAGTAACTGACGCCGGCCAGCGCGACGACGACGAGGATGAGAATGTAGACGTTGCGATCGACGCGCGCGTACGGCGGGGGAATGCCTTTCGGCGACTGCTTCTTGCCGGGCAGCGGCGGAGCTTGCGGCGTGGTCAGGCGCTCGAGATGGGACGACTGCTCGATGCGGTCATCGCCGACGGCAGCGAAGTTGTATCGATTGACCATCTCCTCGGCGTTCAGTCCGAGGTACCGGGCATACTCGCGAACGAAGCCGCGCGTGAAAACAGGGGCCGGCAGCGTCTTGTGGTCGTTGCGCTCGATCGCCTCCAGAAAACGCTTGCTGATCTTCGTGGCGTCGGCGATCTCCTTCAGCGAGATGCCCCTGATCTCGCGCTCACGCCGAAGCTCCTCGCCGAACGAGGCGAGCTCCGACACTTGTGGCTGGGGTTCCTGATCAGGCATGGGGTCAGTGGCCGATAACTCCGTGCATTCTAGTCAATTCGTTCCGTCTCGCGCGTGAAAACGCCCGGAGCCAGCCGCTCGATGCAGCGGCGGAGGTACGTCGACGTTGCAGG
>Ga0247668_1000209_pt1 | contig 16054 bp, 15 predicted proteins | sample CNK09_metaG_FD_182737 | JGI IMG/M metagenome (GOLD analysis project Ga0247668, IMG submission 182737) | Soil microbial communities from Purdue University Martell Research Forest, Indiana, United States - CNK09 | ecosystem: Environmental > Terrestrial > Soil > Temperate forest > Bulk soil...
GTCCATCAGGTCGCCGATTTCCTTCAGGGCCTGGAATCCGGCAAGCCCGCCAGCCCGACCTTCCGCGACGCCCTCGAAACCCAATATATCTGCGATGCCGTCCTGAAATCCGGCAAAAACGGCCGTTGGGAGAAAGTGCCGAAGGTGCGGTGAATTTTTTTGACGCCGCGCCCGTCTTTAGACATGCTATTGCAAAGTAAAAACTGAACTTATGTTAATCAAATTCGTAACTCTGAAAGTCTGTATTGCCGCCACCCTCACGATTTCGATGCTCGGCGCCGTGGCCGCCGATAAAAAGCCGGTCGATGTCAGCAAATTGCCGCCTCCTTCCGATGCGAAGGACTTGACCTACGATAAGGACATCAAGCCGATCTTCGAGAAGTCGTGCTTCAAATGCCATGGTTCTGAAAAGCAGAAAGCCAAACTCCGCGTCGATAGCCTCCAGGCTGCGCTCAAAGGGAGCGAAAACGGCAAGGTTGTCGAGCCCGGCAACAGCGCCAAGAGCGTGCTCGTTCATAACATCTCCCGCATTGGCGATGAAGATGATTGGATGCCGCCTACCGACAAAGGGGAGCCTCTGACCAAAGCCCAAGTGGGCCTGATCCGCGCCTGGATCGATCAAGGCGCGAAGTAGCGCTTGGTCCTCAACTCCGCTCGGCCAGCCAGTCGCAAACCCCCGGCCAGACTTCTTTCTGGGCTTTTGACCCGATGGCCAGGCCGATGTGGCCGGCCGGCAAAACGATCGACTTGCGATCTTTTGAGGAAACCAAATCGTTAAACGGGGCGCTCTGGGCGCAGGGAACCAAATCATCGTTGCGCGCCATGATGTTCATGATCGGGCAGGTAATGTTTCCCAGTTTAACGATGTGTTTGCCGACAGGCATTCGGTTTTGGACAAGCAGGTTTTGCTGGTAGAGATACTTGACGAATTCCCGGTAAACTTCCCCGGCGACCGGGATGTTGTCGTTGAGCCACATTTCGGTGGTCAAAAAATCTTCGATATATTTCTCGCTCTCCGCGTTCTGGATAAAGTTGATCGGTTTCTCGATCAGGTTTCCCACCGGATTGAGGAGCAGGAACGAGGCCTGCAAGAACTCGGCGGGGCAATTGCCAAAGGCATCCACAAACTTGTCCACGTCGAAATACTCGGGCCGCGTCCAGAGGTTGAGCAGCCCGTCGCGGGTCGCAAAATCAATCCCGGCCGCCAGCATAATCAGATTCTTCACCTTCTTCTGGTGGAGCGAGGTGAACATCGCGCTCATGGTTCCGCCCATGCAGTAACCGAGAATGTTCACCTGGGGCGAACCCGTGCGTTCACAGACGTAATCGACCACGTTCACCAGGTAACCATTGATGTAATCATCGAGGGTCAGGTGGCGATCGGCATTGGTCGGCACACCCCAATCCAACAGGTAAGTGTCAAAACCGCTATTGACGAAGTGGGCGACTACGCTGCGGCCTTGCTTGAGGTCGAGAATGTAGGGACGATTAACCAGCGCATAGACAAACAAGAGTGGCGTGCGATGGCGTGGAGGAGTGGCGGTCGGGTAACGGAGCAGTTTGAGGCGGTCTTCTTCATAGATGACTTCCGAAGGGGTGACGCCTTTCTTGATCCGTTGTGCGGTTCGCCAAACGGTCGGCAGATTCATCATCCGGCGGGCCTGGGCGAAGCCCTCGTCAAGACACGACTGTTGCCATTTGATCCACGGATTGGCGCCGCTGAGATTGGAAGTTTCGTTCATGGCTTTTCCTTCGGGGTTTTGGGCGGAATTCTTCGGGTCCGGGGTTGAGCGGCCCGTTTTCCCGGCGCGGCTTTAGCCGAGCCGTTTGCCTTTGCGCGATCGAGCGCATCAACCCGTGCGGTTAAATCTTCCAGTCGATCCAGGATTCGCTTTTCCATGTGGCGCACCGCGAGCAAGACACTGTCGATGTCTTCGCGGGCGACGTCCTCGGTTTCGTGACGGGCTTTGGTCAGCAAGTCATTCGTCATTTTGCGGTAGAAAATCGCACTGTCCATCCACTGCTTGGTCGCTTCCATGAATTGCGGCGAACGGAGGTATTCGTCCCAGGACTTCGCCAGGGCCTGAAAAATTCCGCTGCGCATTTGGCGGAGCATTTCCGGTGGAGCAGAATCAGGGCTGAAGGTAAAAGCGTTCTGCGCCATTCCGGTAAAGGTTTCCATCCAAATCTTCTGAAACTTGGACATTTGCTCGCTCAATTGCTCGGTGTTCTCGCTCATGTTTGCCTCTAATTCTTTTTCCGATTCGAAGAGTTAAAATTCGCACTTAAGACTCACGCTACTCGCTACGCCCGCCGGGCATTCTCTCGGAATTCCGGGCAGAATGCAATGTCCGAAACTGCTGGGTATGTGTTTACCGCCATGACATTCGTAACACGCAGGCGAGCCATTTCGCAGACACAGCCGCCGACCCTGCGCCGGCGGCTGCCCCTCATGGCATCAGCATAATTCCACAGCCATGGCCACGGCTTCGCCGCCGCCGATGCAGAGCGAATCGATGCCGATCTTCGCCCCTCGCTGCTTCAGTGCATTGATCAACGTCACCAGGGTGCGGGCGCCGCTCGCACCGATCGGATGGCCCAGCGCCACTGCGCCGCCGTGCACGTTGACTTTTTCGTGCGGAATGCCCAGTTCCTTCATGGCCGCCATGGGCACGACCGCAAACGCCTCGTTAATCTCAAACAAGTCCACATCACGGACTTGCAGGGATAACTGTTTCATCAACTTTTGGATGGCCCCAACGGGCGCCAGCGTGAACCATTCCGGCTCGCGTGAATAAGTGGCGTAGCCGAGGATTTTTGCCTGCGGCTTCAGTCCCGAACTCTTTACCCTCTCCCCCGAAGTCACGACAATCGCCGCCGCGCCATCATTAATGCTCGAAGCATTACCGGCCGTTACGGTGCCCTTCTCGCCAAACGCGGGTCGAAGCTTCCGTAGCTTCTCCTCGTTGAATTTCTTCGGAGTTTCATCCTCCGCCACGGTGATTGTTTCCTTGCCCGCAGTGACTTGAACAGGCGCGATTTCCTGCGCAAACACTCCCTTGGACGCCGCTTCGATGGCGCGCTTGAAGCTCGCCACCGCGAAATCGTCCTGCTGCTGACGCGTGAAACCGAACTTCTCCGCGCAACGATCCCCGCAGATGCCCATGTGGACTTTGTTATACACGTCCCACAAACCGTCCCTGATCATGGCGTCGATCAGTTCACCATTACCCATGCGGTAACCGCTCCGAGCCTTCTCGAGCAGATAGGGCGCGCGCGACATGTTCTCCGCGCCGCCCGCCACGATGGTGGAAGCGTCTCCACACTGAATTGCCTGGGCGGCGAGCATGACCGCTTTTAGACCCGACCCGCAGACCTTGTTGACACTCGTCGCGCCGATAGTGGGGCTGAGCCCGGCTCCAATGGCCACTTGCCGCGCCACGTTTTGCCCCAAACCGGCGCTGACGACATTGCCAAAAATGACCTCATCCACTTGGTCTGATGAAACCCCCGCGCGCCCCAGCGCCGCTCGGACGACAGCGCTGCCCAAGATGACCGCCGGGGCCTGTTCAAATGCGCCGCCAAAGGCGCCGATGGCGGTGCGGACCCCGCCGCCCAAATAGATATCCTTAGTCATAGTTGTGTTCTCCTGCGAAACCTCTCCGGTTGACTAGTTGGCCCGGGCTCTTTCGGCCGCCATTTCCGTGCCTTTGCGGAACAGCTCCATCCAGGACTCCATCGCCTGAGTGTTAGCCTGGGCAATGGCCTGCGCGCTGTCGCGCACGCTGTTCAGCGACTCTTCCCAAAAGCCGAGCAGCTTGTTCTGGCTCTCGGCAATCGGGTTGGCGTGAGGAACTTCTACGGTGCGTTTGAAAAGCCGCAGATATTCAAGGCTGGCGCGGCTGTTCTGCTCGACCATGCGCAAGCCGTCCTCGACCCGCTTCTGGGCTTCCGGAAGAAGCTCACTGGCCATCGTCCGAATAGTCTTCTGCCATTCTCGCGAAGGGCCGGTCTGTTCCAGAAAGGCGGTCCACCATTTCCCGGACTCCTCCTGAAGTTTCAGCCCCGTTCTGAAGGCCTTCTCGTAACTGTCCATGGCCGCGTCCAACAACTCGGACACGGGTTTCATCGTCTCATTCATATTCATAGATGTTCCTCGGCTCCTGGATTCCTCGCTCCGGGTGTGAGGCGCGGAGCGGTGTTGATTGCTTGTTCTGTTTTGATGTGCTGATGTGGATGTTTTATTTGTTGCCATAATCTCGACTCCTAATTCAGACGGGCCACTGTTTGTTTCAACCATTGTGCACTCGCACTAGCGATCGGAACGATCGGACGGCTCCCATCCGCCTTGAAACTTATTCGTGTCTCCGAATTCATATTCTGTTTCCGGTTTCTCAGCTCGCGCTGACCTATCGACCTCTCATCAATAGGACTTTCACCCCAATTCGTCAACAAATTTATTGTGCAAACGCACAACTATTTTTGACCCTTTTTTGGCCAGCTCGGAGCAAGTTTTGCTGCCTGGACACTTTATCCTTCTCACATTGTCTTCCGCACTTTGTCTCTTCTCCCGAAGCTGGACGAAATGACGAAGACAATGTGGGGATGACAATGTGCGAAAGAACAAAGGCCGTCAGCCCATTACTACTGACCACTCACCACTGACTACGGACTCATTTACCGCGACTTTGGACTTTGGACTTTGGACTCTTCCCCTTCCCCTTCCGTCGCTGCTTCAACCCCACCACTTCTGCTTGCAGATCGTTCACCATCTGCCGCAATTTCTCGGGATTCTCGGACGAAACGGGGCCCGTGGGCGCAGTTGGTTTTTCCCCGCCGAAGGCCGACGCAAAAGGCTGCAGCATGGCTTTGGTCCAGGCGGACACCGCCGGATAGACTACTGGCAACCCGTGCACCTGCCGGAAGTTTTCCTCGACCTGGCGCTGGTATTCAAGGAAGGAATGGAGCGCCTGATTAAAGTACTTCTCGATAAAGTCCTTCACCAGGTTGTCGTTGACGCGGATTAGCCTGACCAACAATGGAACCGGAAACGAATCCAGCTTCTGCGTTTCCAGTTCGAGAATAATCTGGGTCAGGACCTGCGCCGTAATATCCATCGAGGTCTTGGAATCGATGACCCTCAGGTCATAGCCGTCTCGAATCAACGAGCGGATCTCGTCCAGTGTCAGATGCCGGCTGCGCGTGCTGTCGTAGTACCGCCGGTTCGGGTACTTCCGAATTTCCAACCGTTTGGTTTCCGAATTCAGTGGCTCAGCCATTTGCACACTATAAATTGTGCAAAAGCAGAATTCAATGTTATTCTTATGGCGGGAAATTGAAAGGCTTCTAATGCCTTACGACCAGACACGCAATCTGAGGCTGCGAGGTCTTCCGCCGCAAGGCGCGGAAATTGCTTCAAAGCCAGGGATGGAGGGCTAAAAAGTTTGCGTTTGCACAAAATATTTATTGATTCCTTCCCCCGCCACGTCTTATCTTCGTAGCGAGCATCGATACAACTGAAATTCAACAGAGAAAGTGATCCATCAAAATGAATATTAAAGGTTCAGTGGCAGTAATCACCGGAGCGGGCGGCGGCATCGGACGCGCCCTCGCCCTCGAATTGGCCAAACGCGAAATCGGCAGCATTGCCCTGGTGGATCACAACGACGCCGTCAAGGACGTCATGAACGCCGTCAACCAATCCGTCGGCAAGCCTGTGGCCAAAGGATTTATTGGCGATGTGACCGACTCGGCTTTCCGGACACGCGTCTTCACCGAATTGCACGAGAAATATGGCCGGGTCAATATCTGCGTCCCGGCTGCGGGCATCACTCGCGACAGCCTGGCCGTGAAGCTGGACAAGCAAAAAGACGAAATCTCCATCTACCCCTTGGAGAGCTTCCGCTGGGTCATCGAAGTGGATCTGATCGCTCCTGTTTATTGGGCTCTCGAGCTTGTGTCAGGCATCGCCAATCAACGAAAACGAAACAGCTTGCGCCAGTGGCAACCCGAGGAAGACATTCAAGGAGTAGTGGTTTTCATCGGCTCCGTTTCATCTCTTGGGAACAAAGGCCAGATTGCCTATTCCGCCGCCAAAGCCGGCTTGGAAGGCGCTGCCGCGACCCTCATGATGGAAGCTGTTTTTCATGGGGTCCGCTGCGGAGTGATTCACCCCGGCTACACCGACACCCCGATGGTTCGTGCGCTGGGGGAAGAATACATCAAGGAAAAGATCATCCCTCGGACGCAACTCCGCCGCTTGATCAAACCAGAAGAAATCGCCGACGCCATTTGTTTCATGATTACCAACGCCGCCGTCAGCGGTTCATTGTGGGCCGACGCCGGATGGCACCCGACGGCGTGATCCGTTTCATCGGCGAGGGACTTTTCCTTGCTGATCTGCGCCGGTCAGTGTCTCGCGCACGAGGCGATCTACCTCATAGGGCGTCCAAACGTTGCTCTTCCAGAGATGCACCAACCGGCCATCGGGACTAATCAGAGCGGTTCTGAGATCATGGGAAATCAAGCCGTTTTCCTTCGCATAGTACAGCCCCATTAGTCCGGCTACGAAACTGATCTGTTCCGCATTCCCAGTCGCGAACCACCAGTCCTTCCCATTAGCGCCATACCGCCCGGCATAGTCCTTCAAGATTTCCGGACGATCAAACTCAGGATCCATACTGATGCTTAGAAGCTGGTACTTGTCGGTGAATTCTTTGCTCAATCGCTGTTGAAGAGCGGCGAAATTCTTCGACATGAGCGGGCAGTAATTTGGGATCGGGCACCGCGTATAAATGAACGTCAGTACCACGGCCTTGCCGCGAAAATCGCTGAGGTGGAAATTCCGTCCATCCTGATCGACCAATCCGAAGTCGAGAATTTTCTCCCCGATTTGAGCGCGTTCCGTCTCACGATCCTGCAACGATGATGCCGGCGCCGTTCTTACTGGTTCCTTAGTTGCGCCCGGCGTCGCCTTTTCGAGGCGAGAGATCCAGGAATCGTCTTTGCTAACGGTCAGTTGAAATTTCACCGAATCGTCAACGCTCACGCCACGGAGAAGCTTCGCATCCTTAACCGCAAACGGCATGGTCATGGCCGGCATGTAATCGGGAATCTCCTGGTGGGAGATGCGGACGGTCTTGTTCAAGAGATCGAGGCTGCGAACCTGGCCCACGACTTCGAAGATTTGGAGAGCGCAATTGCGCTGGGCAATCGGCTGATTTCGGCGCCCCAGCGCCATCATTGAGAATACGGCCAGCAACGTCAAAGTCAGGCCGCACAGTCCGAACAGGATCGTTTTGGATTTCATAAATCGGTTCGGCTTAGCTTCCAAAGACTCAGGCCCAGTGTGGCACCCAACCATAATCCCACGGTCAGGAGCACTGTCAGGACGGGCACCTGAATGCCTAATTGCGGCGCGATGTTTATAGCTCGGAAAAGGTCAATCGGATTGGCGGCCAGCCAGCCAAGGGACGTGGTTGGTTTGGTTCTCACGAGCGAGGCAGGCGTTCCGATCGCGCCACCAGAATTTTCGAAGTCAGAATGAATATCCAACGCCGCATTGACGTGAGTCGTGGCGCAAACCATTTCGATTTCCTCCGCCGCCACGGGCGCTTTCGTGGAGACGAGCAGGCTGAGCGCAACCAAATCGAACACGAACACCGCCAAACACCAAGCCAGCAAACTCAGGACCAAAGCTTGCACGCGCGTCCTGCAAAACGTCGAGATGGTGAGCCCGATTCCGACGAACAGAACCCCGAGAACCAGACCCGATGCTGCCAGCCGAAGAAACGGCTCGATACTGCTGTCTTTGCTGGTGAGGCCGATGACTGCGCCGGCGATGATAAACCCCAGCGTTAGCGGAACCGCAAGCGTGGCGCAGCCGCCGAGGAATTTTCCTAAAAGAAGCCGTGTCCGCGTAATACCGCCCGCAAGGATCAACCTGAGTGTCCGCTCCTCATTTTCACTGACGATGAGATCGTGGCCAAGAAGCAACCCTAGCAGCGGCACCAAGTACTGAACCAGATTCAACAGGCTAATCACGGTGCGCTCGTATCCCTGAATTCCAATCCGGCCAATTTGCAACAAACCAAAGAAACTCGTCAGGCCAATGGCCCCGAGCCAGACTAACACACAGGCTATCACCCAACCGCTGCGGAATCGGTCGCCAAATTCCTTCACCGCGATCAACCTCGCGTGGTGAAGCAATGAACCTCGGCGTGACCGGTCTGGCGTTGCCCTGGCGCGCGCCGGTTGGATTAAATGCTGCGCCAGCCCGGAGGGCGATTGAATGGTAACTGCATCGTTTTTCATGTGAAGACCTCCTCGCCGACGCGTCCGCGGCGCGCGATTTGCTGATAAATGTCTTCGAGCGATTCAAGCTCGGGGTGTTCCGCCCGAAGTTCCTCGACTGAGCCGAAGGCGGCGAGCCGGCCTTGCAGCAATACAGCGACGTGGGATGCAAGGGGTTGAATGGCCGACATGGTGTGCGTCGAAATCAGCAAGGTGGCTCCCCGTTCTCGTTCCTCACTAAGAATAAGTTGCAGCGTGTCGAGCAACGCCGGATCGAGGCCGTTGAACGGCTCATCGAGGAGGAGAAGTTGCGGCTGCCCACAAAGAGCGATCGCCAGCCCGAGCCGTTGGAGCATGCCCTTGGAGAGCTGGCGCACCTTTCGGTCGCGCACGGAGTGAAGCCTCACCCGCTTGAGTTGTTCTTCAGCCGCAGCAGTATCGTGTCCCTTCAGTTCTGCAAAGAAAGCTGCGTTCTCAAGCGCCGTCCGGTGCGGATAGAGCGCCACCCGTTCGGCGAGGTAGCCAAAGCCCGCACGTTCGGCATCACCCAAGGGCTGGTCTTGCAGTTGGATCATCCCTGCGGTGGGCTGCGTAAATCCAAGCAAACATCCGAAGAGCGTTGATTTTCCGGCGCCATTCGGTCCCAGTAACGCTGTGACGCTGCCACGCTCGATCGAAAGGTTTATCCGATCAAGGGCGCAGATCCTGCCGTACCTTTTGGTCAAATCAGAAATTTGCAGATAGGCGCTCATCTTTTTCCCGGCTTCATTAATGGTGCCAGATCGGTCAATCCGGTGGTATCGAGCAGCGGCATCAGTTCTTCTCCCTTGCGAAGCAGCGCGATCGCGGGGCTCAGGGCGAACAGCCGCGCTTCGGGGTGCCGATCGACCAGGTAACCATAAACATCCGTTTCGTGATACGGGGTATCGCCGATGCCGTCGTCATTGCGGTCGCTGCCGGCATAGTCACTCCAATAATTGCCCCGCCCGTTTTCGGAAAAGGCGTTGGGACTTTTCCGACCCTGCTCGGTTTCAAACGGGGGTTGCCACACCTGGTCCGTGTTGCGAATGAAAGCATTTCCGACAAAGACATTTTGCTCCGAACAATTGCTCAGGTAGATACCAATGTCGTTGGTGGCGATCGTGTTTCCCTCAAAACGATTCTGGCTCGCCTGTTGGACAAAGAACCCTCGGTTTTGGCCGGCCACCGTGTTGTTGATAATGCGCGAATTGTCGAGTTGTTTGAAAACCATCCCATGGCGGCGATTGGCCAGGACAATGTTGCCTTCGACCAACGATTGCCGGCTAAACATAAGCGTAGCTCCAACTGCATTGTGCGTCATCGAATTCGTCAACAGCCGGTTTTGATGCGAATACATGTAGTGGATGCCAAAACGCGTATCCCAAATGCGGTTGCCGGCAATCAAATTGTCATCCGCGTAGGAGAAATACATTCCATCCCTTTTATCGTGAATGGCGTTGTTCAGAATCTGGTTGTGCTGTGTTTTCCAAAGGTGAATGCCGTTGCCGCGGGAAGCTGACGCCAGGCCCTTGCCGCCGAATATTTCGTTTCGTTCAATCACGCAGCCACCAACCCCGCGAACATAGATTCCGAAGCCGTCGCTGTTGATCCGACATTCTTGGACTGTTGCGGCCCGTGCTGTGATCATGACGGCTGAATCGAACCCCGTCAGGTCATGGCCGGAGTTGCAGATGGTCAACCCGCGAACTTCGGCCTCCGGTGCGGCAATAGTCAGCGGCGTGCCTATGCCGTCGGCATCAATTGTCGGAAAATTCGTTCCAAGCAACTGGATCGATTTGTTAATCACGATGCGTTCATGAAAAACGCGCGGTCCTTGAATCAAAATTGTATCTCCGTCCTGGGCCTGAGAGATTGCGTTGGAAACGGTGTCCGTCACAAGTACGAGCGTTTGGCGTCCACCCTTTAGGGTGTCCGCCGCGGCCCAACACGCTAAAGCGTGCATACCAAACGCCAAGGCAAGGGCCAGCAAGCATTTTTCCAGTTTGATTTTCACAATTGCGCGAGTGCCGGCGCTGAATGGCTTCCCAACGCCGAAAGCAGCGTAAATACAACGGAGTTGATGACGCGTGTGCGGTCGAACGCGATCAGGACCGCGACCAGAATCATCACCGTTGCGCTCGTCCATTGGAGGCCGCGGGTGAGCAAGGGGCGATGGACGAATTGCCAGGTCCAGTTTCCCACGCCCACGGCAATGGCGGCCATCGGAATGGCCAGCGCCAGTGAGTAAGTCCCAAGGATCAGTGCGCCCCAATACCAGGTGGACGTGCCGACAAAAATCAGGAGCGGATAGAGAATCGCTCCGCCCATGCAAGTCAGGCAACTAACGGACAACCCCAAACCAGCGCAAAACGAATTCATCGGTGTGATATTGCCTGGTTGCCGCAGGCTCAACCCGGGCGCTCGTATGATGGCCGCGCGCTTTGGGGAAACAAGCTCGACCACGCCGGCGATACCCACGCGAAACTTCCGCCCCAGTTGCGCCAGCCAGACAAAGCATTGCCCTCCGCGTTTGAGTAGCCCGACGGACTTGAGGGCAAAATAGACCAGGAACGCAGCCCCCAGCCAATTCGCGTAACGCGCCCACGCACCAAAACCTGCGCCGTGATTCCGGTGTCCGCCGTGTTCAGCATGACGGCTCCCGGCCTCTTCTCCCTCTCCCCTCAAAGGGGAGAGGGCAGGGGGGGATGAGGCGGTTCGTTTGATAGACTCATTCATCACTACCGTCGGAGCGGTTCCGCAAAAAACTTCCTTGAGCGTTGCACCGGCCTGGAGTTTTGCCTGCATCCCAAGTAATTGCTGGCCCATGAACGCGACCGTCGCGCCGCTGACCATGTAAAGGATGGTGAATCCCGCCACGAACGCGGCGAGGTTTCGCAGGATGCGGGCGCGCACTTCGAGCGGCATGCCTGCGCCTCGTTCGGCAATCGCGGCGGAACTGACGACACCCGCGATAATGCCGGTGTAATAGGTGGTGAGTTCGATCGCGCACGGGCTGAGAATCACCATCAAGGCGCCAACGACGCTCAGGATCAGCATGAGGGTACTGGCCACGGTACGCGCCGGGACGGGTTCAATCACCGGCAACTTCCATTCCAGGATACGCTCGGCGGTTTTGCCGACGCCGGTGACGACCAATTTAAAGTGGCCGCGTTTGGCTGCGAAAATCGGCTCCCCCGAGTTGTCCACGAGCGGAAACACCAGCAGGTACATGTTATGGTGTTCGCTTAACACGACCGGTGTGCCGAGCGACGGAAAGCGATCGCCATTGCTGTCTTCGACAAGGACTTTGCCGCGCAAATCGAGATCGGCGATGGTGCCGACGTGGGTGTTGATCCCGATAAGGAACGGTTGGGCGCGGTTCTGCCATTGCTGCAGATACGGCTCAAGTTTGACCCGCTTGATGAAATCGGGCGTGGCATAGGTGGCATCCAGGAACACATCCGCCACCGAAACCCGGGAAGCGTCGCTCTGACGCGCCGTGGCCGGACTGCCGGACTGCAGCTTGGGAACGATGTAAATGCCGGTGACAAAGACGGCCACTAACAGCAATACTCCAGAGATAAACAGGACGCGTGTGGCTTTCATGATTGGATCCCTTGGTTGGCCGTTCCGACTGGAGTGCGCCCGTCCCGGGTGCTGCAATGTTCGATGGGTCGAGGTTCTGGAGTGATTGGACGCTCACATGATTTCGTAAGCGGCTGCGCCCTAGAGCGGCGCACTCCGGCCGTCACGCAAGCCGCGCCGAGTTGTAAGATCATCGCACCGCCGATCAGCCAGGAGCCGAACCCAAACCGGGAACTTACCGTGAACTGAGCGATCTTGCTGGTCCCGAGAAAAGGCGGCGTGAAATCTTTCACTCCGGCCAGCACAGTCTTCTGATCACGTCGGTGACCGATGTCGCGTATCTGGAACATCGCCTGAACGGCAGCCAGCGCCAACCCGGCAGCCATGGCGCAACTGACGAAGGTCAGCGCACGACGCCGAGCAGGAAATCGCAAAAGGCTGGCGACGAATCCGAGCACCGCGCCTGAGATCAGCAGGACCGGCAGCCATTTGAACTGAGGAAGTGTCGGAGGAATATGAACGCCGATGTATCTGTCCAGCACGGACAACTCTCCCAGGTCACCTCGCAGCGAATTGGGATGAACCGCTATGTGGAGCGCTTCCTGATCGCGATATTGGGGCGCTTCAAGGCGCATCTGCCAGAGGGGCAGCTTGAGACTGACCAGCAGCAAGACGGATGCGAGAATGGCCAACAGGACCGGCAACTTTCGGCCGAAGCCACGGTCGGCCAGTTCAGAGGGTGGAGCATTACTCATAAACGTTCCCTTTTGGTTGGCCGGAACTATGAGCCTTATCATCCTTGGCCAGCGAGCCAGGGTATTCACTCAACTGGGCGCCGGTCGGTTTGATGAGCAGGCGCCCTCGCATTTCCAGGTGCAGGGCCGAACAGAACCAGGTGCAGTAGTACCAATATGTTCCCGGCTTTCCCGCGACAAAAGTCGTTTCGGCCGTTTGGCCGGGATCGACGGCGAGGTTGATGCCGACTTTAGAAATGGCCAACCCATGGGTCATGTCACGAACGGTTTCAACGTTGGTCAAATGCACTTTGACCTCGTCGCCTTCATGCACTTCGAATTGTTCCGGCACGAACTTCGATCGGATGCAGGTCATATAAACGTCCACCTTGTTGCCGTTGCGAACGACCTTCTCTTGGCCCAACTTCACGGCGGCGGGTTGTTGTTCGTAAGTCTGCACGACATAATTCTCCAGAACTTTTCGATGAACCATCACCGCATCATGCGGTTCAGGCAGGGAAGGAAACGCGGCCACGACGCGCATTTTCTCGCCGGAAATATCGACGAGTTCTTGCGACTCAGGCATGCTCGGCCCAACGGGAAGGAACATTCCTTTGCTCAGTTTGTTCAAGGAGATCAACCAGTCACCGCTCGGATAACTGGTGTCCCCGCCGGCGGCCTTGGTGTGCCCGACGTTGTAGTGAACATCGACGCGATCGATGATGTAATCGGTTTCGCCCTTGACCGCCTTTTCGATGTTCCACTTCACAATTTGCGAATCAACGAACAGCGACGTGTAAGCATTGCCTCGTCCATCGAAGGTGGTATGCAGCGGGCCAAGACCGACTTCCGGTTCCGCGATGACTTTCAGCATCTTTGCGTCAATGATCGTCACGGTCGGCGAGAGCTTTCCGCTGGCCAGTACATACTTGCCGTCAGGTGTCACATTGCACCCGTGCGGGTTCTTCGGGACGGGAATGAACGTCAGCACACCTGGAACCTTTTCGGAGTCGATGACCGGCACGTCGTTGATTTTTGTGAATTTACCGTCGGCCAGCGCCTTCTCGGCCAGCGGGACATCAATCGCGCCCACCGCATCGCGGTCGCGTTCGATCATTCCTTCGGACGACACGGCATTCTCCGTGTTGTACATCGTCACGAAAACATAACGGCCATCCTTGCCCGAACTGGCGATGTCCGCGTTGCCGACGAAGCTGATCTGGAACTTCGTTTCCAGCGTCTGCGCGTCAAGAAAGGCGACCAGTGAACGATATTTCGCGGCGTCGGTGGAATTTCTTGCGGCGTCAGTCTCCAATTCGCCATTCACGAACACGTACTTGCAGCTCGGCAAATAGGCGGCAAGGCCGTGCGCCCCCTGAATGTTCGGCACGAGCTTGATCGTGGCGACCTCGAAGGTGCGCAAATCGATTTTGGCCACGCGATCGTTGGCTTTGTCATTGATCCAAAGCCAGTGCCCATCGTAGCGGCCATCAGTCTGGCTCAACACCGGATGGTGGGTGTCGCCCCAAAGCGGGCCGGTGGCAACAAGGCGTTTATAGGACTCCGAGCCAGGGTTGTTGGCATAGCCCAGACCGGCACGCGGTTCGAAGATCGGAACTTCCTTAATAAACCGGCAGGACGGAATCCCATAGACAAACACGCTGCCGCTTTGTCCGCCGCTCAGAATCGCGTAGTAGTCGTCGAGTTTGCCCGGCGGAACATAGACCTGCTGGGCCGCAGTAGCGGATTGTGCGGCCGCTTTCTGTTGTTTTGAAGTGGCATCGGAGTAGCAACCCGTGAAGACGAAGGTCGTCGCCGCGAAGAGAGTGAGGATGAGTTTGATTTTCATGTGTTAAAATGGTGGGAGGTTAGTTAGTCGCGGGAAGCGGTTTGTGTGGTTGAAGCATCTTCGACGATGAGCGTCCCGTTCATCAGCGGGTGCAGTTTTTCGGTCGAGCATTGGGTCGCACAATAGTAGATGAACTTTCCGGCCCGATCCGCGCGGAACTTTACCGTCTTCGGCATGCCGACCATGACCCCATTGATGAAGGCCACTTCGTCATAGCTGCTGATGGCAAAACCGTGGCCGACGCCAAGTCCGTTGTCGGTGGGCTGAAAAGTGATCTCTACCACCTGTCCTTTCTTCACCCGGATTACCGCCGGGTCGTATGTCCAGGCGCGTTCGGTCAGCTTGATTCGAACATCCGGCTCGCCGAGGGACTCACGCACCAGGAAGTTTTGTGAAGCGCGCGCGATTGGCCCTGGTGCGGCCGGTCTGGCGAAACTTTGCACGTAATAGGCGAGTTTCCACGCATCCGACTCAGTGACGGTGCCATTAAATCCAACCATGGGTGTGCCGTTGAACCCCGTCAGGATGGTGCGGACAATTTCTTTGGCAGCATAACCCGATTTGAACGCGCTCGGTTTCCCAAAGTCGCGCGGCTTGATTTTGCACTGGCTGTCGTCAACCAGGCTGACCGAGGCAATCCCGTCCCCACGGCCTGACTCGCCGTGGCAAGTGATACACGCCAGCTTCGTAAAAAGCGCTTTGCCTTCGTTGAGGTTGGCGGCGGTCGCTGGTGGCGGGGTTGTGAAAGCGACCACCGTTCGGCGATCCTCATTGGAGTCGGCGAAACGCGGTGAAAACGTTTTCAAATATTCAACCACTGCCCAGCGATCGTTGTCGCTGAGCATCACTTTCCACGGTGGCATCGGAGTCCCCGGCATCCCGAGCGAGACGGCACGAAATAAATCGACATCCGTCGGCAGGTGACCGGGCGCCGTCGAGCGCAACCGGAAGTTGGCCTCGACGAAGTTGCGCGGCTTCGGCGCCAGAAACGCCGCCGCATCGCCTCGTCCGTCCCCACTGGCGCCATGACACGCCAGACAGTTTTGCGAGTAAACAGCCTTGCCCTGGTTGATGAAATCTGCGGTCACGGGTGGCTTCGGTGGCACTGGCAGATCGGAAAACGTCAAACTGCTGGTCGCAGGTGTGGAAACGTCCATTGCCGCAGCCGAGCGTTTTGCGGGGTCCGGCTGGCTCGCGGTTGGCTTGCAACCCGCCGCCATCAAGACCAGACCTGCTAACATCGGAATTGATCTAATAATTCTTATTTTCATGACAGAAAGGATAACTCAGGCCCGCCGCCAGTTTTTGAGACAAGTCAACGATTTGAAAAATTGCCGCAGCGCCCCGAACCGGTGAGGCGCGGCGTACGGCGAGACCCCAACAGCGTTTGTTTTTAAAATGACAGTTATCATCGATGCGTAGAAGTTCGGTCACGTGAAAGAATCGGACTACACCGATTTTGTCATTCACTTCGCAAAATTTGTTTAGCTCTGAAACGTTTATTCGGGTTTTCAGGCACGCTCTCTCTCCAATCTACTGTCAGAGTTGAAGCCTCATAGACGCTGACCTTCGC
>Ga0247668_1000210_pt1 | contig 16053 bp, 21 predicted proteins | sample CNK09_metaG_FD_182737 | JGI IMG/M metagenome (GOLD analysis project Ga0247668, IMG submission 182737) | Soil microbial communities from Purdue University Martell Research Forest, Indiana, United States - CNK09 | ecosystem: Environmental > Terrestrial > Soil > Temperate forest > Bulk soil...
GCCCGTTCTGACGCGCCGAATGCGATCTGGTTCAGCACCGAACCAATGCCAGGCCGATAGCGGCGGCTCTCGCCGGCTCGCCGCTTGGAGGACAGAACGGGTCCGCCCGGCATGTGTTCGACGCGAATAAACGCGAATAAACTAAAAAACGGCATTTTAACTCACGGATGAACACGGATTCGGGAAAACACAAATCTCACGAATTCCGAAGCCCCTAATTCGTGGTCATTCGTGCAATTCGTGTCGATCCGGTCTGCTTTATCCGTGTAATCCGTGCAATCCGTGGTCAAATCCTTCGAGTTGCGGCTCGGCTGCTCTGTACTACTATGCCTCAAAGTGTTCGCCGCTTGCGCAAGTTTTTCGTGACCATGCAGGAGATTTTTAACCGCGAATAAACGGGTATGAACGCGAATGAAGAAATCGACACCTCACCCAACCCTCTCCCCCGCTGCGACGGAGCGACAGCACGGCGAGCCGTTCGAGGCGGAGAGGGAGTGGATCTGAGCTCTGACCGCCGCTGAGGGGAAAGCAGAAAGTAGAAAGCAGAAAGCGGAAATGGAAAAGGCGAAAGCCGAGGACTGCGCAGGTTCCTCACAACGGGATGGCCTCCTTGAGCACGCGTTCGCGAAGGCGCGGCTTGAGACCATCTTCGGTCACCAGATCTACCCTGCAGCCGATCAAACAACGAACACGCGCGCCGGGGCCTGATTAACAAGTCCACATCGCTCTCCTCCGTGCTGTCGCCACGGGCCACCGAACCAAACACGCGCACATCACCGGCACGGTAGCGTTCAGCCAGGCCGAGAATCTGCGACCGCCGTTCGGCCAAAGTTCGCATCGTCATCATCGTTGGCAGTGTAGCCCACCATGAGCCGAAAGAAAAGCCATCTCCGCCGGTTGGCCCATAACTTGGCGTCATCCGTAGTCCTCTTCCATTTCCGCTTTCCGCTTTCCGCTTTCTACTTTCTGCTTCCCCCACCCTCCGCAGAAACTGCTTCGGAGACGGGTGCTTTCCAAATTTCAGCTTTGTCAGACCAGCTCCGTCACACCACCGCCGACCTCAATCTCCCAGCACGTCTCCCAGGTCTTGAGCACCATACAGCAGCCGCCCCAGTCGCACCTCCCTGCCCTCGTGACGATAGAAAATCAGGTAGTTGGCGAAGCCAGGCACAAGCAAGTATCGGGTCGGGTGGTTTGGATCTCCGTAGCGCCAGACGGGGCCAATCTCAGGGTGCTGCGCCAACAACGCCACCGCTGCATCCACCGCCTCGACAAACCGCTGGGCTGCGGACGGGTTTGCGTCACACAGATGAAGCGCCTCCCTCTCGAAGTCCGACTCGAATTGCGCGCTCTTGACGACTGGCGTCAACGGCTCCTCCGTGCCCGGCGGGCCACGAGTTGTCGGACGCGATCCGTGTCTTTCGCCGTCCAAGGCGTGGTCGATCCAGCAAAGCCCTTCGCCACCTCGGCCTGAAGCCACCCTATGCGCCGTGTGCGCTCGTCTCCGGCCTCCAGTAAGCGTAAACCTTCCCGCACGACCTCATCCGGCGAACCGTACGCGCCGCTCTTGACCTTGTCGTCGATGTACCGCTTGTGCCGTGGCGTCAGTTCAATTTTCATCGAGTGGACTCTACCATCCTCTCCACCTCGCTGCAATCCGCAACCGGAGCAACGGAACCCCCCTCTCGCTTCATTTCCGCTTTCTGCTTTTTCTACTTTCCCCTCAGGGTCAACTCCTTCCGCTCCGCTGTTCCCGCAATCCCGACCACAACCGAGGCGTCGCCGATGTTATAGCAAACCCAGTTCATATTGGGCATCCGCCAGCCCTTTCTCAGCCGCCAATCGATACCACCTCGCCGCCTCCGAATAATTGAATATCGAGCGTATCTATCGCCCAGCGTGCTTTGGGCCTGGGCATCTCCGTTTTCCGCCGCCAATTTGATCTGAGCTAACGTCGGTAGCTCTGCCGCTCTGGCGGACGTAAAGACAAAGCAACGCCAGCAAACAGCAAGCGTCATCGTGACGGTGAAATAAGGGCTCATGCGCTCATACCGTACACCATTTCTGTGTTTCTGCTCGAAAACTTTCCACTTTCCTCTTTCCATTTTTTGCTTTGCCCTCAATGCGTTTCTATGTCAAGCGCGGCAGTTGAGGGATTTTGTGACATAAAAAAATCCCCATAAAACAAGTGGAACCACTTGGTTTTTATGTCGTTTCTATGTTCAAACATGGAAAGACAACGTCTTTTGACATAAAACTACTTTGCCGGCTGAGTCCAAAACCCGCCTTTCTTGGTCCCGATGTGTTGCACCCTTCCTTCTTGCTTTAATTCCCTAAGTAAGTAACGGATTTGGTCGCGGGTCAACGTTGGAAGGACTTTTTCAAATTCAGGATTCGACCGCGCTGATGATGGTTCACGGTCAGGATCGTTTGCCGATTCGCTGCACGGCAGTATCCGGCTGCCTCATCGTCGTGGACGACTCATCCAAGAACGGCACCGCAACCGAGCAGGAACTCGACTGTTCTATTAAACCCAGCGGGCGGTTGCGTAGCGTCCGCACTTGAGCCGCGAGGAACAAAGATGACGACCCCTGTGCGTGCACGCGTCAAAAGCACGCGATACTTGTTGCGGACAAACTCACAAACTTCCGCAGACTCCTCCGCGTACCATTTCGGTGCGATCCCTCCCGGTGAACGAAGTCGCTGAAATTTCCACCCTGCAGCATCAGGCGTCATCACGAAGTCGTTCCCCCAACAAACGCAACACCAGTCCAACTCCAGCCCTTGGCACTCAAACTCGGTTGCGGCCACTTCAAGCTGGCTGGAACTCCGGATATCACCCACGGGACACAGAAACCAATCCGGAAAATCAATTCCGGTGCGAAATTCAGGTGAGACATCAACACCTTCTGCTCGAAGGCGAACAGCACCTGAACTCGCAAGCAATCCGCACCGAAGGTCTTCCCCCGCGTGCTCTCGGATCACCTCTCTAGCACGGGCGAGATCGCGCGTTACGAATACCGGAAACTCAGACAAGTCCCGAGCAACTTGGCGGGCCAATTGAGAGTTTCCACTTACGACATGGTTCACCCATTCTGCGTAGCGCTCCGCTCTGATACACCGTTTGGAGACAGACAGGTGAAGTTCATCATAGCGAACCAGGCTCAAGTCTTGTCGGACAGAACCAGTGAAGAGTCGGTGGCCAGCGCTCGCAACTCCCCCCGACAGCGCCTCCTGCGGTGCCCATACGGTCCAGGGCGAAGTCCTTCCTTCCAAGGCTTTGCCCCATTCACCAAGGCCCGCTTCCCCGGTGTGAATCTCCTGTCCTCCGCCTACGAGCGCTACCACGACGCACCATTCGGGGCATCGCTCCATCAAGCTCAGAAGCAACTCCGGTTCTGAGCGACCGTGCGCGAGGATACGCTCGATTTGCACATCACTGAGTTGCCCTCGCCGTTTTCGACTTTTAAGTCCATCCGCGACTTTGCTGGCATCCCAAACTCGTTGCGCTTCATCAAAGACAATCGCTCGGAACGGCGGCGTGTACACCTTCTCTTCACGCAAATTGTCGCGAACATAATCGTGCACGTTTGTAACGGGTGCAGTTATGCTGTGCCCCACCTCACGCCGTTGGCGGGAATTCCGACTGCGGTTTCGTACGAGCGCCTTTTTCAGCACGTCCAATAGTGGCTTATTGCCACTTGCGAAACACACTGGCCCCCCTGACGCAGTGACCATCTCGTTGCGGTAAGCCACATTGAGGCCTACGAGAGTCTTGCCCGCACCCGGAACGCCGGTGACAAAGCAAATTATTCGTTTTGTCTCCCGGCGTGCTTCCGCTATCGCACTGCGAATTCGGTCGAGCGCAACGTCAGTGTTGTCCGCATGGGCGTGGGTGATTTCGCGCACATCGTGACCGCCAAAGATCTGTTGCGCGAACTCGATCACGGATGGGGTCGGCTCCGCTGGGGAAAAATCCCACCGTTCCGCGTCAACCTCGCGATAGTCGTGGACTTGGAGCCGCTCAAAAGCTCGTGTCAGTGCTTTTGCGAGGCCCGCCGGATTACATATCTGCAAGTCCAACATGAGTTCGTGACGACCGGAAAACTCGAGCGGGTTTGAGTCGTTCGGCTGTTCCAATTGAGCAACGCAAAGGATGGGAGCGAGGGCCACACCGCAACTCTCGCGATGGAAATCGCGCAGATTCCAACAGTACTCGCGTGTCTGCCAACGCGCCGCACTGGTGACCGATTCGCCACTCTTGAATTCCACCACGATGATCCCGTTTGGCGTGAGTAAGACAGCATCAATTCGTTTCTGACGGCCAGGAATCGGATACTCAAGCAGAAGTGCCCACCCTAACGCCAATGGGTGGGCTTGTGAGAAGGACTGCAATGCGGATTTCAGCCGGGGCCATTCTTCTGCCCATGCGGCACGCTGATCCGGCGTCAGGTCGAATCCCTCTTTCGCCAAACCACAAGTCAACCGATCAAGGCCTTCCGAAATAGGCGTTTCGAGAAACTCGGCGACTGATGCTCGGAAGAAAGAAGGCACACGCTACTCCTTTAACCCGAGCAGCCAAGTTACTTTTACGCCGAGAGCCTTCGCGAGCGCAACCAACTCGAAGTCCAACACGCCACGAATGCCTGTTTCGATCTTTGCGATTCCAGCGCGGTCAATGGAAACACCGAGCTTCGCGATTCTCTTGGACAGCCCATCTTGTGTAAGTGGCGGTTCAGCCGCTCCGCGTGCTTGTCTCACGCGTTCCGCAATCAAATTCTGTGCAGTCTGGGCCATTACTTGGGCGCCAGGCTACCAGGTTCGTCTTTGCGATGTATGTTCTAGTATAGAACGTCACAAATTGGTGTCCTCCGTAGCCATTCGGACAAAATACACGATTAAGGGACCAAATGATTTCCAATGGGCAACTTATTGCCAATCAATCCGGAGCAGCACGGCGACGATTCTGTAATCATCAGCGACCTCTTCGGTGTCCATATCGCCGGCGGCCACCGCAACCTTCACGTCCGCAAAGAATTCGTCGAGCGCCGCCTGCGCCTGATGTATGGTTTCGAATCGCGACGGTTTCGTAATGCCATCCATTTCTTCAGTCCAACCAGCATCGCTCGCCGGCAGTTTTTATCGGGGCAGCCGGAGAATGGAATCGCCGGGATTAGCAAATGTTTTGCCTGGCATTTGCAATGCCGAGGCTTCGTCCCCGATCGGATTGCATTTCCTAAATTTTAAACCAGAAAGAGCTTGCCCATCTCAACAAACCTGGCCAGGTGTGATTGCAAATTATGAGTGAAGCTTGCTTCTGCATCTATATCACGACACTTTGCGAAGGGGCTGTGCCATCGGTTCGGGATGGCGACGGAAAACCTTACATCTTCAAAACGGAATTGGAAGCGCAACGCGAGATCGCTGACAATGCCATAACGCGGCTCCAAGAATTTATCGTCGGCGAACGCGAGTTTGACGACGCGATTACTGTGGAGGAATACGTTGTTCCCGTTGATGTTTACCCCGACGGTTCGATCGTTGACGCGGACGGAAATTCTTATTGAGCTTACACGATCCGGTTCGCCGTCTCTTACTCACCCTAACACCTCGGGTGATCTCGCCTTCGAGTTTCGCGATCCACCATTCGCGCCGGTTCGTCGGCGTGGTGCAGTTCTTGCAACCTTTGTGCCGGTGCCAGAAGCAGCCATGGACGAGAACGACCGTTTTGTATTTTGCCAATACAATGTCAGGGCAGCCGGGCAATCGGCGGACGTGAAGCCGAAACCGATACCCCATGCGGTGGAGCGCACTACGAACGCGAATTTCTGGCGTCGTGTTCTTGCCGCGGATTTGCAACATGTTCCATGAACGGCGCTCTTTAGTCAGCCGGTCTTTGCTCACACCGCCATCTTACAACAGTGATCTCCAACCGGAAAGCGAATGGATATGCCCTCCCTTTGTGTTGTCTGCGTTCCTTGTGGTTAAAAACTCCTCGCCTTCATCCGTCCTTGATCAGCGCGCAGATGGCCACGTTGGGTCCGGCTCCGAATCGAAGGGCAGGCCAAAGTACAGGAACACCTGCTTCGTCCGCTCGTAGATGAGGTGCTCGAACATTTCGGCTCTCTCGCAGATCGCATTCATAGAGAGAAAGTCTTTGCCAATGAAACGCACCAGTTCGAGGGGATCGGTCTCGGTCACACCAGTTGGTTGACCATCCACCTGCAGCGTGGTGAACGACTTCAGGCAGCAGAAGATCATCGTCTTCAACCCGTCCTGATTGAGATCACAAAAGTACAACCAGTAGGGCCAGGCCTCATGAAACGCGGAATAAAACCTGCGCATTTCCGGAATCGCGTGGATTTCGCGAGGGTCAAGGTCGTAGCCATCCACGAGGAAAACCATGCTGCCCATCATCTCCCGGAGGCGGCGCCCGGAGGGGAGCTTATCCTGCCCGTACAGGCTCAGGAAGTGGGTAAAGTCGCCGCGCTCCGCCTTGGACCGGCTGAACTGGTAGCAAATCAAATCACTGCCCATCACATTCAAATCATAGGCAATCGTCCATTTTGGGGCGACCAAAAAGCGATTTCGGCTCGCTCATCGGTCATGAAATAGTAGATTGGCCGCATGGCGTTGAGCAGTTCGGTGGAAAAGGTGCTCCGGCTGGTCGAGGAAAAGACCGGCCTGCCGGTCCACATTGAACCGGACACAACTTTGCCGGCAAACCTGCTCGCAAAAGTAACTGTGGCGCGTGGCGCGATTCCCTTCCACCAAATTGGCTACCAAACCATCGGGAACGCCGCACCGGATTATCTGATCGTTTTCCAGTGCGGGTTTCTTCTTCGCCGATACGCCGTCCCGCCAGCGGATCGCGTCGATTTTGTTGAATCTGAAAAGGCTGAAGCCACCGTTCGCCAGTGGGTGCGAAAGAACCCAAAGACGCCCAATCTCACGGAGGAAAGCATCACGGGGTTAACAGGCTTTCTCTATCGCAGCCTGCTCAACCAACTGCGCTCTACTCCGGTCGGTCTGCGAGTGGATTCATGGATACTGTCTGAATTTCCGGACCTGGCCGGCCTTCAGCAGGAGGCCCTGTCGCGTCAATTGAATGATAACGCGGCGGCGTTTCGCCCGGATGTTCAGGCGCGAATGCCGGAGCAGGCGCTCGCGACCAATCTTGCGATGACCGCAGCGTTTGGTCTTTATTGGTCGGAAAAGCTCAATCGACCTCAGATAGTGTTGCCCTACAAAGCCACCGGTCAGCTTGAGGCTGGGCGGGCGCTGTTAAATATTTGGCACGACATCCCGGATGATCCTGCGCAGGACAAGGACATGATTGACGCCTGGGCGCGAAAGTTGGAACTCTCCGACTGGTACCGGTGGGTGAAGGATTCCACAACCTGAGCACCATGGAAGAGCAGACTTTCACGATCGCCCCTGCCACCTTCGATTTGCACCTGCTTCCTCGCGAGGCCCAAACATTTGGTTCACCGGCATTTCGCGAGGCTGTGAGCGTCTTTTTACAACGGGCGTTTCAGGGCTTCGGCGGTCGAGTGGCCATTTTTGTGAACACGGAGCGCATCGCTGTCACCTGGACTCCTGACCCCTCTCCGCGAAAGCCTCTGGACGTAGTCATCGAAAAGCTCCGGCATGGACAGCAGGCTGAAGGCATTCAATTGCTCGAACTGCTGCTCAGCCGTCAGCCCGACGACGTTAATGTGCTCTATAACCTGGGCATGGCGCTGAGTGACGCCGGCAAACTTGAAAAAGCGGAGCAACGTTTGCGGCGGGCCGTTGAACTGGCGCCAGGTTTTACGAACGCTCTGATTGCGCTGGGAGTTGCGTTATCGCGCCAGCAGAAGGACGAAGAGGCAGCTAATGTTCTCAAATCAGCAGTTGACCTGGAACCAGAAAATCCGTGGGCACAACGAAATTTGGGCGTCGCGCTGCTCAAACAGTCCCGGTATTCAGACGCAGCCGAATGTCTGCAACATGCCGCCGCGTTGCGCCCGGAAGATCAATCGGTGTGGGTGGCGCTGGGTGATGCCTTCCGCCACAGCGGACGCGCCGCAGACGCCAAGAACGCTTACGAGCAGGCCATCGCGCTAAATCCACACAGCGATTCTGCTGAGGCTGCTCGGCAAGGCAGCAACCAACTCGCTCGAACGGAGTTCGAGAGGAAAGCTGCCGGAGCGCCACGTCCGGAGGTGGTGGATTACTGCGTCGCCGCCCTTAAAGCCTTTGCCAATCTTCCCGCGCAACGGGTTCAGGAGATTGCTCTTGAAATTGCGATGCTCGGCAGGAAGGGCTTGGATTTGAACAGTTCGGAGATGAAATACCGACTGAAAAGCATGGAGGGCAATTTCAGCGGATTGCAGCTCATGAGCCACATGTACGTTGCCTTCGAGCAGATTGCTCCTGGGGAAGAACTGGGATTCGATCTCGCCCGGGAATACCGCATGGCCCGTGGAATCTATGAGAAAGAAGGGCCCCTTGGCTGAGAAGCTGTGGTCGGTTCCGTTCCATGTTTCTACCAGGTGGTTAGCCTTTTATTTCTCATTTCCGAATTTGTGCTTTCTGCTTTGTTTTCAGCGCAGGTGCCGACGGAAAAAACATGGCAAAAATGGCTGGAGCGCTTTTAAGCGGAAAAAAGCCAGAGAGCAGAGGGCAGAGGCCGGAGGTCAGAGGGCATGGGTCAAAAGTCAGACAGGGGAAGGGAAGACCATGAGACCGTGAGACTTGGAGAGCGTGAGACGGACTCGAATCATCGCGCCGGCATCTGGCCTGAAGAGAAAGCTGAAATTAAGAAAGCTCCCTTCCTCCGAAGCATTCTGCGGAGGGTGGAGAAAGCAGAACGGCAAAGGTCAGAGTCAGAGGTCGGAGGTCGCATTATTTAAGCCGCCCGGCCGCACGTTCACGTTCGAGAAATGCCCCTGGCTTCATCAGTTCGAGACGCTAACCATTCCTGGCCGCAAGGTCAAAGACGGCACGAGAACCGCCAGCGGCCCGGCCACACGCTGCCAGCACGACGGCTGAATCCAGGAATATTCTCACGCCCCGGCTTTAAACCGCCGCATGTCAGCCTCGTCCTCATCCATCCATTGCTGGAGTTGTTCAACCGAGAACTGGCGCGGTTCCGGCAGCGGCAGATTTGTTTCGTCCAGTCGCTGTACCAGAAAATAGAGCAGCTCTGTTTGCTCAGCGCCGGGTAACTGTTCGGCGGCGCGCTCGATCTCGGCAAGTGTCTTCATCGAAGTCTTATGCCCGATCTCATTGGGCCTGGCAAGTTTACCTCCCGTTCTTCCTGTGCGCTGGCGAGAGAAAAAACTCACGCGCAAATATTGACGCGATGCAACTTCAACGAGAGGTCCGAGGTCGGAGGGCAGCGGGGAAAAGCGGAAAGTTGAAAGCAGAAAGCAGAAATGGCAGCCGGGGGAGCAACCGGGGAAGGGGCCGCGGGCGGCGCGTAGCGGTGGCAGAATTCTTCGCCGATCTCTGCATGGATTGCAAGTTTGGCTGAACGCTGGTAGATTCTGCGCATGGTTACTGCTGAAACCGTCCATCACATCGTCCGCGACGCCCGGGGCGTCGCGTGGATCGACGAGGCTAATGTCAAGGTCATCGAAGTCGTCCTTGACCACCTGGCCTACGGCTGGAGTGCGGACGCCATCCACGAACAACATCCACACCTTTCTCTGGCCCAAATCCACGCGGCCCTTGGATTCTATTACGATCATCAAGCGGAGTTCGACACAGAGATCGAAAAGCAAACCCAGCGGCTGAGGGCCTTGCGCGCGAGCACGGGCGAGTCGGCGATGCAAGGGCGGCTACGGCCTCTGGTCCGGCCCGTGTGAGCCTGCCACTCTACGTGGACGTGCATGTGCCAGCAGCCATTTCGCGCGGCTTGCGTCGGCGAGGTGTGAACGTGTTGACGGCGCAAGAGGACGGGACCACCCGGTTTGAAGATCCCGAGTTGCTGGATCGCGCGACTGCTTTGGGGCACGTCCTCTTCACCCGTGATGAAGATTTGCTGGCTGTGGCGGCGGAACGGTTGCGCAACGGCCAGATTTTCGCCAGCGTGGTGTTTGCCCGGCAGTTGGAAGTGTCGATTGGGCGCTGCGTTGCCGATTTGGAAATCATTGCCAAGGTCGGTACACCCGAAGAGGCGCGGAATCAAGTCGTGTATCTGCCGCTCAAGCTGTGAGGTATCGAGGCATATTGACAGTGTTTCCCTTCCCGTTTCCTTTATCCTAAAAACGGCATCCTAAAAACGGCATTTAAACCACGGATGAACACGGATGAACACGGATTAGGAATGTGTTTCTTAAACAAGGCACACACCCAAAAGGTGACACCAAAGCATTTCTTCTTATCCGTGTTAATCCGTGTTCATCCGTGGTTTCTTCCTTTTCAACTGCCGGATTTAGGTTTATCCGACGCTCTTTTTCACTTTGGACTTTTACGCTCGCGGCTTCTCTCGGTCGCCGCTCTCTTTGGACGAACCGCAAATCTCGGCGGGGTATGCGGGGTGATGAGAGTGGGCGGTGACGGCTTCCCAAAAGTTGCCCCAGAGGGTGAGTTTGCTTAATTTGCGGCGCGGCAAATTGTCAATGGCGGGTTCACGGATAAAGAGAAAGGCGGTCATCACGACGAGGAGCGTTCCGAGCATCAGCCGCAGCACCCAGGCAGGAGTCATGTAGTGGGTGAGAAAACCTGCGAACAGGTGGCCGAGCGGCATCCCGCCCTGTTGCGCCAGAAGCATAATCGAGAGGATGCGGCCGCGGTTCGCGTCCGTGGCGAGGAGTTGATTGGCGGTGTTGCTCGGATTGAGGCTCAGCAACCAGCAGGTGCCGCTGGCGACGAGGATGATGAGGCTCAGGACGGGTTTCGTTGAGAGGCTGAAAAGCAAACCGACGGCGGCAAAGGCGCACATGGCCAGAGGGATGAGATGGTGGCGGGGGTAATAGGTGGGAATGCAGGAGAGCAGGAAAGCGCCGAGGATCGAACCGAGGCCGATGGCTGAAAGCATGAGGCCGAACAGCGCTGGGCCGCCTTTGAGCACGCTCTGGGCGAAGACGGGCAGCAGTCCTTGCAGCGGCGCGGCCAGAAACATGAAGAGGACGCCCATGATCGTCAGGCGTCGTGTCCCGGGGGTCGTCCAAACGAATTTCAAGCCCTCCTGGATGTCATCATAGATGGAGGCCGATTTGGGGCGCGACGGTGCGGGAGTGTTGGGAATGGCCAGGGTCAGGGCGATCAACAGCGGCAGGAATGTGCAGGCATTGAAGGTGAAGGCGCCGGCGATGCCGATGGCCCCAATGAGCGCGGCTGCCACCATCGGGCCGCAGAGCCTGGCCATGTTGAATTGGACGGAGTTGAGCGCGATGGCGCGATCCAATTCGGCGCGTGGAACAAGACTGGGCACGACCGAAAGGAAGACCGGGCCGTTGAGGGCCCAGACGATTCCTTCCAGGAACGTAAAGACGATCACGACCCAGGGCGTCGCTCGTCCCAGGAACGCTGCGACGGCGAGGCCCGCGCCGAGGGCGCAAGCCAGGGCCTGGAGGGTGATTAACCAAACCTTGCGGTTGACCCGGTCCGAAATCGCGCCAGCAAGCAGGGCGAGCAGGAGCACTGGACAGAAGTCCGCAAATTGCAAAACTTCGACGAGAAGTCCCTGGTGAGGGTTGCCGATGGTCTGGCTGGTGACGGCCCAACTCTGGGCGGCGTTCTCCGTCCAGTTACCGGTGTTGGAAATGCAGGCGCCCAACCAGAAAATGAGGAATGGCCGGTGCCGGAAAACTTGCAGTGGTTTCCCGATGGCGGAGCGAGACAAAGCGTTGGGGTTGTCGGGCATTAAGGACTCCTAACGAATCGTTGGAAGGAAAGTGGCAAAAGCGCCCGTCGCCGTCAAATGTTACTGGCAGCAAGATCAGGCAACAAGATGGAGGCAAAAATATATCGGCGGCGAAGACTCCAGGAATTCAAATTCAAGCAACGGGATTTTTAACCGCGAATTCACGCTAATGAACGCTAATAAACCTAAAAAACGGCATTTTACCACGGATGGACACGGATGGACACGGATGAAGGAAAAGCCCGAAGATCTTTACTACTATGCCTCAAAGTGTTCGCCGCTGGCGCAAATTGTGGTGGCGTACCTTTAAACCGCAGAGACGCGAAGAACGCAGAGGGGCTTCGCACTTTTCTTTCTCTGCACTGCAATCGTCTAACTTGCTCTCAAGCCGCGAGGTTTTTTTGCAAGACCGGAAGGCAGACAGAATCATGCGCAGGACAGAATCATAAAAACCGGACGGTTGTCTCCCGTTATGATTCTGTCCCGCCATGATTCTGTCGCTCTTCGGGTTGCGGCTTGGCCGCGCTGTGTTCTCTGCGTCTCTGTGGTTAAAATTTCCCCGCCCGCCCGTTTTTTATCCGTGTAATCCGTGCAATCCGTGGTCAAATCCCTCGAGTTGCGGTGCAAAATCATTCGCGTTCATTCGCGTTCATTCATTCGCAGTTGAAGCCTTCCCTTAAGCTTGCCTTGGTTGCGGCTCTCTGTACTTCATGATGAAACTCAGCGTAATATGCCAACCTATATCGCAATGCTGCGCGGGATCAATGTGAGCGGGCACAAGATGATTAAGATGGACGAGCTTCGCGCGTCCTTCGAGGCTTTGAAATTCCGCAACGTCGAAACCTGCGTCCAAAGCGGCAATGTCGTTTTTGAGGCCGCGAAAGGTTCTGTCGCCACCTTGTCCAAAAGCATTGAGCAGAGAATCCTGGCGGACTTTGGCTTTTCGGTTCCGGTTTTTTTGAAAACAGCGAAGGAGTTGGAGGAAATCATTAAGCGCAGCCCATTTCTCACGGACACGATCATTGACCACTCCAAACTCCACATCACCTTTCTCTCGGATGCGGCGCCGAAAACGGCACTCGAACGATTGCAACCGCTGGCCGTAAAGCCGGAACGATTCCGCATCATGGGCCGGGAAATTTATCTTTATTGTCCGAACGGTTATGGCCGAACGAAGCTCTCCAATACCGCCATCGAAAAGAAGCTATCGCTCGGAGCGACTACGCGGAATTGGAAGACGGTCAACACCCTCCTGACGATGACGCGGAGGGAAGGGTGAAGATGATTCTCGCCATGATGGACCAACGCAAAGCATTTCAACCTTAATCGCACGAGAAGAATCTGAGTCCTTGCGTCCGGGGACAGGAGCGGATCGGATCAGTTTGTGAGCACGACGGCGTTGCACATCATCGGATTGGTGAAGAGCCTGCCCCCGGAAGAGCAGCGCCTCATCACCGCGGCCCTCAACCGGCAAGTGGCTAATGTTCCCAAACTCAAGCGGCTCAAGTTTTTGCGGACTCCCAGCGGAGGATATTACAATCCAAACGGCATCCCGAACGACGATCCTTTTTTCAAGATCATGGAAGAAATCGAGGAGGAGCGGCACCGAACCTCCGGACGGCCTGCCCCTGAGTTTGATTAGGCCGTGTATCTGCTGGATACCAATGTTCTGAGCGAGTTGAGCAAGCGGGAACCAAGTCTGCTGGTCGTCGCACGATTCGAGAAAGAGCCGGAAGAGAACCTTTTCACTTCGGCCATTTGCATCGAGGAGATCGCTTTTGGCGCCCGGATTGCTCCCGCCGGCAACCGGATTTGGGAACGGTTTGAAAGCGAGGTATTGCCGTCGCTGACTGTTCTGGACTTCGACCTGACGTCGCGCTGGTTGGTGGCCCGATGCGCGGCGAATGGAAAATCGCTGGAACGCCAGTCGGCTATCCCGATTCATTGATCGCCGCTGCCACTAAGGCCAACAACCTAATTCTCGTCACCCGCAATGTTCGGCACTTTGACCATGTGGCAGGTTTAACAGTTGAGAACTGGTTTGAGCCGCCGCCTGCACAGGAACAGCCCGGAGGCAAATAATCTAGCTGCGAGGGCCTGACGCATCGCTTCTTCTGCGGCCACGGGGTTCGCTCTTAAGTCCTTAATCCCAGGGCCAATGACAAAATCCACAGAGCAAAGAAAGAAGCGAAGGAAATTTCTCTTTGCACTGCTATAGCCCAAATAAAACCAAATAAAATATTGAGTGAATGGGTGATTCGTAGTAAACATGAATTTACTATGTTCCATCGTTTATTTTCACAAAAGCGTTTAGGCGTCCTCTTGTGGCTGGGTGTTATTTTTGGCGCGGCGGATGCCGGGCGCGCTCAGGCGCCGCTGACGGTCAATGGCATCGTCGATCAAGGTGATTACAGCGATACGGCCACTTTCAACGTGCCGTCCACGACGGGCTACAGCTACTCCGTCAAGCTCGATGGCAATCCACTCCCCACGGACCTCAACGTGGTCGTTGCCGGCCAGGACTATCACCAATTGATAATCTGGCGGACGAATCTGACCACGCTTGCTGTTAGCAACCGGTTGGTCAGGTTCATCGTCGAGCAGGCGCTTTACAATCACACCGAGCGCGGTTACCCGGTTTGGACCCCTTACCCGGTCATCAATGCCACCGCCGCCGAATTGGCGGGAGCGCAACTGCGCGTGCTCACGCCTCATGATTTTCCGCTCGGGTTGGAAATTCCGGTCGTGGCATGGATTGAAAAGGCTGATGGCAGCGCCGTGCGCGCCAACGCGCTCCTGGGCGCGCCGGGGCATCCGTCGATCCAGCTTTTCCGCGGCGTGGGTTCAGGGTTTCTGGCGGCCACGAATCCCGCCGGGGCATTGGACTACGCGGCGAGCATTCCCGGCATTCAGACTAATAAAGCCATCAACCTGGAAAGCAGCACAACCTGGACAACTGTTTCCGGCACCCTCAGCGGCGCGATCGATTGGCCCGCCAATTCCCGCATCGCGGTCTCCGGCCACATGACGATACCGGCCGGGTCCACGCTCACCATCGGCGAAGGCACGATTGTGCGGCTGAGTTCCGGGGTCAACATCACTAACAATGGCCAGGTCACAATTAATGGCACCGAAGATCAGCCCGTAGTCTTCACACCGTTGAACCGCGCGCAGCCGTGGGGCGGGTTCTTGATGAAAACGAGCACGGGCGCTCTCGACGCCAACGCGGCCATCTTCGTTGCCAGCGGCGCGCAGCAGACTGGGTTTCCCGGCCACAAACCGCAGCAACCCCTCTTCATGATCGACCTGCGTCCACGCCTCAACTTGACCAATTGCGCGGCCATTTATATGGCCGGCCAATTCGGCCATGGCACGGCGGGCACGACCAATTCCAGCGATCCAAATTGGACGGTGATCAATATCGTGCATAGCCTGGTCCAACATTGCATCACCGGTGGAGAGTGGAACGGGTGCCGAATGAAGCTGCTCAACTCGGCGGTCATTGAAATGCCCTTTGTGACCCCGGTATTTGCCGATGCCGACGAGGATGCCATTTATTTCACGTCCGGCGAGTTCGAGGTGCGCAATACACTCATCGGCTGGTCTCGCGACGATGGCATTGACTCCGGCAGCAACGACGGCGGCTCGGTCACGGTCAGCAACAATTGGCATGATTCGATCTTCCACGAGGCCTTCGCCTGGTCGGGCGGCGGCGGCACGCCCGGCACGCGGCGGACGACGAACACGCATTGTGTGGCCATCAACTGCGGCCAGGGCTACGAATGCGGCTGGAGCCGAGGCCCAACCTCTCCCTTCACGCCCTACGATTACGTGACGGATTGCCTGGCCGTCGGCAACGGTGTGGGCGCGCGCTTTGGCGACAATTATACCCCGGCGGAAGGGTTCACTTATTACGGCTTCCTCCTGACGACGAACTCAATCCTCATCAACAACATCCGGGATGTCTATGGCTACAACTGGCAGGATTGGGCGTATCGCGCCAGTTCGATGGACATTCGCGGCAATTGGCTGACCGCGCCTAACACCAATCACCCGCAAAATCAAATCTGGAACCCCGCCACGGATGGCTGGCGCCTGGCCGCTTTCATGAGCACTCCGCCCGACGCTCCCGTCGGCATCGGCTTCGCGGTCTGGACGAACCAGTTCCCGATGACGAATATCTTCGACGGCGTGCC
>Ga0247668_1000211_pt1 | contig 15805 bp, 5 predicted proteins | sample CNK09_metaG_FD_182737 | JGI IMG/M metagenome (GOLD analysis project Ga0247668, IMG submission 182737) | Soil microbial communities from Purdue University Martell Research Forest, Indiana, United States - CNK09 | ecosystem: Environmental > Terrestrial > Soil > Temperate forest > Bulk soil | place...
TAGTCGATCGGACTGTATCTAATCTCGGAAGCCGGTTCTATCGAATCAGAATCCCGCACTAGTGTTCGTGTTCGTCTTTGACCAACCCTTTATGAGAACTCCGCATGCGGGTGAGGTTGGCTTCCTCGACCACCCAACTCGCCTCCAACCGGGACGAACGGAAGAACAGGGTCCCTCGAAACTTTCCAAGGCTGCCATCAGCTTGGAGCTACGACGCGAGCGGGGACAAACTGCGGGAAGCGAGCACACCCGTGAAAACACGAGCCGCGCAGGTATGCCCCGCAAGAGCAGACCGGATGCTGAGGAGGCTTTCCTGCGGGCGAGCTAAAACGCGCTCCGATTGCGATTGCGACGCAATGGCAACGCTGGGCGTGTGCGACCCCAGCGAGTAGCGCGGCTAACCTCAATTCCCCATACGTCTAATGCCATGAGAGTCCTCAACTGGGACAGCCCACTGCAGATTCTTACAGCGCAGACTTCCCCGCCGCCTTGGCTTTTCGCCATCGGGCTTTGGCAGCCGCAGACAACGCCGCCCGTGCTGCCGCACTGAAGCGCTTCTTGCGTTTGGTCGGCGGATTTTCCGACGCTGCTTGGCCATTTGCATTGGCCCATCTCTTTCCTCGCGCTTTCAGCAGATCCATCGCAACCGGGTCGCCATGCCATGCCGCCACCGGGACTACTATAGACTCGGGAAATCCCTCCTAAAAAGGAGCCAGCGAATTTGAATATTGACGCCCAATACGCCCGATTCTAACGTCGGTTTTAGGTTGATCGGACACCAAAAAACATTTATAGTTCGGTTCAAATCGACTTAGAATAGCAGTTTAAAGAACTCAAATCACTGGCATGGCCGCCACACAAAAGCATCGTTTGCTCGCCATCGGGACCTCGGCGGGCGACGTTGCGCTGTTGATCACAAGCCTCTCATTCAGCGAGCAACTGGGGCGGTTATTTAGTATGGAGGTTGAACTGGCGAGCGACGATGCCGCGATTAACTTCGACAAAATGGTCGGCAGCAACGCCACTGTTCGCCTCAAAACGCCCGCCGGGAAGTTGCGCTACTTCAATGGGTTCGTCAGCCGCTTCGTTCAGACCGGGCAGCACGGCGGCTCCGCTCGTTACCGCGCCACACTTGTCCCGTGGCTCTGGTTCCTGACCCGGACGTCAGACTGCCGGATTTTCCAGAAGAAAAAAGTGCCGACCATCATAGAGGAGGTCTTTAAGGCCCATGGATTTAAGGATTACAAGCTTAAGCTGAGCGGCGCCTATCCTGAATGGGAGTATTGCGTCCAGTACCGCGAGACCGATTTCAACTTTGTCAGCCGTCTCATGGAGCAAGAAGGTATCTACTACTTCTTCACTCATGGTGACGGGGTCCATACCATGGTCCTCGCCGACTCCGCTTCGGCGCACGAACCTTTCAAAGGTTACGAAACCCTCAATTACCGCCCCCAGATCCGCACCGATGGGGACCAAACGGAAGAATCAGTGACCAATTGGGTCATCGAGAAGCAATTGCAGCCCGGCGTATATGTGCTGGGCGACTTCAACTTTAAGAGCCCCGCCGCCGCCATCATCGTCAACGACAACGTGAGTCGCAAGCACCCCGCCGCCAGTTTCGAGATGTTCGATTACCCCGGTGAGTTCGACGACCGAACTTCCGGCGAAGCCTATGCCAAAGTCCGCATTCAGGAGTTACAGGCGCAGCACGAAATCCTGAGTGCGCAAGCCACCGCCCGTGGAGTTGCGGCCGGCGCCAAGTTCAAGCTTGAGGGCCATCCCCGCAGCGATCAGAATCGAGAGTATTTGATCACCGCCGCTTCCTGCCGAATCAACGCCGGAGAATATGAATCCTCTAGCGAGAGCAACCAGGGGGAATTCTTTTCCTGCAATTTCATCGCCCTCCCCGTCACCGAACACTACCGCTCCCCACGTCTGACACCCAAACCAATCATTCAAGGTCCCCAAACCGCCATGGTCGTCGGCAAAAAGGGTGAGGAAATCGATACCGACGAATTTGGCCGGGTGAAAGTCCAGTTCCATTGGGACCGCTATGGAAAAGTGGACGAGAACTCCTCCTGCTGGGTACGGGTTTCCCAGCCGTCGGCCGGGAAAGGCTGGGGAATGATCAACATCCCGCGCATTGGCCAGGAAGTGATTGTCGAGTTCCTCGAAGGCGATCCCGACAAACCCATCATTACGGGCCGCGTTTACAATGCCACCGCCAAAGTGCCCTATCCCTTGCCGGACAACAAGACAATGACCACCTTCAAATCCAATACGAGCAAAGGTGGCGCGGGCTTCAACGAGCTCCGGTTCGAGGATAAAAAGGGAGATGAACAAATCTTCATGCATGGCGAGAAGAACCTCGACATTCGCATCAAGAACGACGCCTTTGAATGGATTGGTAGCGATCGTCATCTGATCGTCAAAAAAGATCAAATCGAAAAAATCGAAAACAACCGCAGCGAAATCGTCACCAACGATCACATCGAGAAGATCGGTAAGGACCGCCATTTGAAAGTAGTGGGCAAAGAAGCCAAAGCCGTCGATGGCAGCCTCTCCCTCACCGTCAAAGGGGACGTGATCGAAGTCTTCAAATCCAACCATTCCGAGCAAACCACCAACGACTGTTACCTGAAAGCCGATAACCTCGTCATCGAGGGCATGACCAATGTCACCATCAAAGTCGGCGGCTCTTCCATCGCCATCGCCGCCGACGGCATCGCCCTCAAGACTGACGGCCTGGTCAAGATAGAGGCTGCCGCCACTGTGGACCTCAAAGCCAGCGCAACCATGAACTTGAAAGCCGATGCACCGTTGACAATCCAATCCTCCGCCACCGCCGAAATGAAGAGCCCGATAACCACCGTCAAAGGTGATGGGACGTTGACACTGAAAGGTGGAATGGTAATGATCAACTAATTATGCGCCCTAATGCTCATCGCGCTTTCGCCTTCCTCTCCTCTCTTGCGGGAGAAATCTGGGGCGCTGCCATTGCATTATGCTGCATGGAGATTGGAAACGCGCTGCGACGAGGGCATCGCACGGTGAGTCGACGGGCAGAGAGAGACCACGCCTCGCTACTTTCGCCAGTTTACTTCCTTAATTCAATCGCAGCGGAGGGTAGTGGCGAGGCCACCCTTATGATCAACAACCATCAAAGGTCCACTAACCGCCATGCCTAGTCCCAAAAGTGGCAAAGCCGGTTCCGCCGTTTTGCCGACCGCCCCCGCCGAGGCCCATGAAGCTGACAAAGCGGATCCGGGTGAAGTCGAAGAAGTCAAAGCCGAGCAGCGCCAGACCCAAAGCGGCAAATACGGTTCAGTCAGAGTCAAACCTTACAAGCCGCCTGAAACTGAAGCAGAAAGAAAGACGAAGAAAAGTTGGATCGAAATCGAACTGCTCGATGAAGAAAAGAATCCCGTCCCGGGTAAAGAATACAAAATCATTCTCCCCGACGGCGTCACTGTGGCAGAGGGAACGCTGGACGACAAAGGGTTTGCACGTGTCAACGGCATCGATCAGGGAACCTGCAAAATCACATTCCCAGGGCTCGACGGAGAAGCATGGGAGAAGGAATAATGGCTGCAAACGACATTCATTCAACGCACGGAGAAACTGATCTGCAAGATTTCGCCGTCAAGCAGGGGGATTGTATTTGCAGTATAGCTTTTGAGAACGGATTCTTTTGGGAAACGCTCTGGAATCATTCGCGGAATGCCGAGTTGAAGGACAAACGCAAGGATCCGAACGTCTTGAAGCCCGGCGACGTTGTGCATATCCCAGAGAAACGCGAAAAGTTGGAGAGCGGCGACACAGAGAAGCGGCATTGCTTCCGCCTTAAAGGCATTCCAGCCAAGCTGCAGCTTAGATTACTGAAGAACGGCAAACCCCGCACAGATCTGAAATATCGCCTGCTTATCGATGCGACGGAGTTGCGCCAGGGGACGACCGACAGAGATGGCTGGATCAAGGTGTCCATCCTGCCTGACGCGCGAGAAGCTTTGCTAACTCTGTTGACTGGTGGTCCGCCCGAAGAATACAGATTGCGTCTGTCACATTTAGATCCACTGGACACCCTCGAAGGAGTACAAGCGCGCCTTGCAAACCTGTGTTTCTATGCTGGCCCAGTTACAGGCGATCAGGACGACGCTACGACAGATGCGATCCGGGCATTTCAATGCGCGCAAAACCTCGAAGTTAATGGCCGGATCGACGAATCCATGCTCGCAAAGCTGAAACAATTGCACAGGAGTTGACTATCGACCAATGCCTGAGGAACCAAAACACCAATTTGGAGTGATCGCTGCACGCATCCCCGCAGGCTATTCAGATATTACAACCTATGAATTTGTATCGCCCCGCAAATCTGAACCAGCGATTGAGGATTTGATGATCGCCGTTGGAGAAGAATTGGCGCGCGCGAACTGTGGGGAGGTCGCCGCTGAGATACTCGCTCGCGTACGCAATTTGGATGCTCCTTTGAAAATCCAACGCGACGAGGCCGCTCGCATCTCAGATCATGAGGCGCACGTATTGGACTACGAGTTGGAAGCATCCCATTTCGTCTCACGACGAGTGATTGTCGATCTGAGAAAGCACCGTTTCTTACAAGCAATTTATACGACTTCCCCGGATCCTCCTGACGCCGAAAAGCGATGGGAGGCCATTGTAGGTAGTTTGTGTATTCGCCCCGCCACGTCAGCCTCCGTAACAGTCGGCTTCCGCCGTCGCGAATTTCCCGAATTTTCCATTAATGTTCCGGAGAATCTCGATCGCGCTGAGTTGTACAAGTTAAGGAAAGGGGGAGGCGCAACACTGCTGCTTGGAATTCTTCCCTTCGACCATCCAGAACGTTCAGGAACCATCATTGACGACGCTGATAGGCCTGAAGTAGCGGCCAAGATCATGGATCGCAAATCCGAGTCGCGTTCGATGCCTGAGGGAGCCTTGGTGATTGATCGTTACCGTGTGCCTCGTCGTGACGATCCTGACTCCATCCAGCGGATCATCCGCATTCGACGTATTTTCATCGGTCGTCTTGCCGCCACTGTTGAAGTACGGGGCACTGAGGATGATCAGACGCTTGACGCGGATGGCATTAGCCTGGCTGAAAGCATCCAGGTGACGCAGTAGGTTATGGGAGGCGCTGCCAATATCTGCATCCAAGGCCAGGGTACACTTGCCTGTAGCCATGCGATAATCATCTTTGTCCCTGGCGTTATGGGATCGCGCTTGCATTTCGGCTCGAATGACCCTTTGGGGTTCGACTATAATTGGGATCCAGACACTACCATCGACATGGCTCGTTGGGCAGGCACACCCTCCGGTGTCATGCGCGAACGGATGCATCTTAATGGACATGACACCGTCAGCCTCATTTATCAGCCACCGACGCGCAAGCGCGATCGATGGAGATGGGGGAAAGAGCTTTCCCGCAGCGATACGGCGCTCAGCGATGATCAAGTGGAGCGTCGTTTTGCTACCGTCGCGCTGTCGTCCTACGGTCAATTCCTCGTTTCCCTGGACGCCGCCTGCGCTGAAAACGTCTTCGGCTCCGGGTTGACACCCCGCCTTTATGCATACGGATATGATTGGCGCAAGTCTATCCTAGAACTTGGAAATCTTCTCGCCGCTGATATTGTCGGCGGCCATGGCACCGGACTGTACGGGCCGAACGGGTTGCTTGCGACGCGCAAAGCGGACCCTGGAGACCCTATTATCTTCATTACTCACAGTATGGGTGGATTGGTCACGCGCGCGGCTCTCAAAAACAACGAGAAACTGAGACAGCGAACCATCGGGGTCTTGCACGGAGTGCAACCTGTGACCGGTGCGACAACGTTTTACCGTCGATGCATTACCGGCGCTGTTTCGCCTTGGGATGGGGATTTGTCACTCTGCATGATCCTTGGCTCAGATGGCCCTGCTTTCTCCACTGTCGTTTCAGGTCTACCAGGCCCAATGAATCTCTTCCCAAGCCAGCGTCTTGCCGAAGACCTGCGAACAGTTAACCCATATGGCATCCTCTCATGGACTTGTTTCGACGATCATAATCAAGCCGTCCAAGCCTCCAGCCGAAACATCTACGACTATGCCAACTGCAGCGAGACCACCCAGCCTCCTGGAATCGTTCGCACCGACATATCCGAACATGCGCGCGCTGATCTTATTGTTCGCCTGAGACAAACACGCGATTTTCACGCGGATATGTCGTGTGATAAAACGCCTGACGGTCCTCCATGGTTCCTTGATCGCAGAACTTGGGCCTTTTTCGGGGCGGGCAGTGAAACGGACACGTCGATGCATTTCAATCTGCCACCTGATAAGATTCATTGGGGACAAAGTTTTGATGACACTATCACCAGTTTGGAGCCTTACGGCGTGCATCCTGACGGGACGGAGAAGATTCTCGACCCTCATTCCGACATTGCTTGGCGCGGTTACTGCCCGCATCCCGAGTTGCCCTTCAGTTCCACTATCACGGAGTCACACCGGCGGGTCGGACGATCGAAGCATGGCGACGGTACCGTGCCAGACGTAAGCGGTTCGGCCTTGTTTCCGCAGCAACAAACTGCGGACATCACCGACACTTCCGTCGATTTGCGCAAGGTCAGCCAGTTCAAGGTTCCAGGCTTGCTACACGAAAAAGCTTTTCTTGATAACGACGACGTCAAAAAATTTGTTATTCGTTGGCTTAAATTCATTCTCAACAGGCGCCCGCCCGGTTAATTCAAGCCGAATTCTTCAAGCGGTTGCGGTAAATCTCGCCTCCTCCGCCATTGAGAGTTTTCTCGAAATCAATCGGAGTGAACGACGGGCGTATTCGTAGCTCCCTTGGTCCACATAAGTTTGCACGTCCGTGAACAGCGCATAAAGGCTGGCCACCTGTTCCCCGCTAAGCCGATTTGGAAGAGTTTGGAGCACTTGGAAGCGCTTGTAGCATCGCTCGATACTCTGGATCAATCCGGCCGTGAAAAAGAGATCCACCGGTCGCAGCACGCGAATGCGCAGGAGCTTCTTACCGAATGATTCCCAGATACGTGTTACAAATCTATTCTTCACTCTGCCGCTGATTCCACGCAAGGCGAGACTATCTCCAAGCTGAGCCAGGACAAGAGCTACGAGCATGCAGAGGATCGTCACAAGCAACCCTAGTAGGACTGTCTGTAAGTCGATAAATAACTTGTGATCTGACGCTTCGAAGACCATTAGTCCGGGGATCGGGACCAGAACAAACCATACCAACACAAACAACGAAGTAACTCCTGAGCGCAGGAGGGATGACAGGAAACGGGAGTTCGACGACAAAATGAGGCCTGACCTGATGAATGACAGGAAACGGGCAGTAGCGGTACCTCCCCGGCTCGGATCTGCAAGCAAGTTAGTTAGCCAACCGGTTTGCAAGTCCCTGCCAGGCAGGTCTAATAGCGGCTCCAACATTTCCCAGTTGGAAAGAATCTCTTCCGTGCTTTCCTTCTGTTCATCGGTGACGAGCAATTTGCTCAACTTCTGGCGGAGATCATCCCGATTGGTCTTGTTGTTAATTATGCTTTCCGCCACCAGTCGGGCATCAGGATATTCACCAAAGCTATCTACAAACCTCGAAATACCCATATCCAAACGATATCTGTAGAATCTCCAAACATAATTTAGAACGTGACAGGATATCAACGCAAATGGCATTCCAAGAAGAGTCCACCCCAGGAATTCTAACGGCCCGTTTTGCCCTATTATTTGAACGACTAAGAAGTAATAGGCGAAGCCGCAAAGCCATCCAATGAGTCGAGGAATCCAGATTACGCGGCCCAAGCTCTTTCCGGTTTCGGGCTTCATTATAAATGGGCCAATCAAGACACTCACACTGAATAGTAAAGCAGGCAACAGTAACAAGGCATTCAAGAAATCAAGCTTTTGCATCGCGTATAAGTTCAACAGAAACAAGAGAAGACCGATTCCCCACACAACATTGATAAGGTTGATGCGCGAACGATAACGTTCATTCGGTTTGTTCTCACTTCGGCCTATGGTCGTGCGGAAGTTCATATTGACGCCGGATGCATCTTCACTATCTGCGCCAGAAGTGACAAATTCCATTTTCTGACGAAGAATCTGGGCCGCCGCGTAAGCGACGAGTTGGGGGCCAAACAGCAACAAATCGCGCGCACGATCGTAAAACCAGCGTCCCAGAGAAGCGGCATATCCGCCGACAAGAAACCCGAGAACCATGAGAGCCGGCGTGCAAGCTTGGAGTAAAGGGCCTCCTCCAGTGGAAATTGACCAAGCTGCGAAAGCGCCTATGCACGCGGTGATCTTCGAGAATCCTGCTCGTTCCAGATAAACCAGTAAGCCGTGAAACGCAAAGGACTGGTTCACCAAGAAGCCAAGATGCCACAATATCACCAGAATTCCGATGAACGGGGAGACGTCCAGAACAATAGCCAGGGGCATAATGCAAAGGTTCAGCAAGGCGAGGGGAGTACTTAGGAAGAAACGACCACCGTTGGCCCGGACTTCCTTTGCGAAAACTGAGAGAGGACCCATGTCGGCAATGCGCTGCATGATGGGGTCGAACATCATCTGCAGGAAGCCGCCGGACCATCGCGGAAAAGCTGTAAACCATTCAGCGTGACTCCAAGTCTCGCGGAGTTTGTGCCAGAACGCCTCCGATTGTCGGAATTTCACGGTCTCGCCTAGGGCAATAGCGCTGTGCGTCGCTTGTGTGACACTCCAGATATCTTCTGATATGCCAATAGCGTGCGGGCCAAAGCCGATCAGGCCGTTGCAACTGTTCCAAATTCTCGTCCATAAGCGCGTGGCAATCCGCCAGGGTGATTTAGACCCTCCCGGCATGGCCCTTTCCACTTGAGATGATGTCAACGGCATTCTTGGAGTGTGCGGATCAACCAGAGCCCGCTGGACTCGTCCATAGTAAACGGCCTGAATATTTCCCCAACCGGTGCCGATAGCTTCACCCGCTGTGGCCCCTAACAGCATGAGTCCTTTGAGGTGGGAGCGATGGCACTCTTCAATCATCTGCGAAGCATGACCGATCTGGGTCCTCGTGTTGGTAGTGCCGCGGCAGGAAAAAACGTTGACAATACCTGAATCCGTCATGGCAGCGGAAATGTCTTTCATCAGGGAATCGAGATCATGCACAGCGGCATTCCTATCCAGCATCAAAAGGTTGCTAATGTTGAGGCTCTCTTCATGCACGAAGTCAGTTCCCATCAGCGCTCCAGCCTTGAATCCAAACCCAGTCCAATCATTAATCACGCAGACCCTGGAATCAGGGCAAATCCATTGCAGGAGATCGGCGAGTTTGTTCCGTTGGCCTAGTTCGCCTTTGTCGTAGCCCACCTCGGACGGCCTATTATCATCCCTGTCGTCGTATTTGTTCTGTAGCAGGTAGAAGACTGTCCTCGATTCCAGATTCGCCTCGCGAAGATGGACCGCGATGTCAACGATGTTTATTCCCGTATCCTGCGATTGTCCCGCCGTTGACATCATTACCGTAAGCCACCGTCGGATGTGCCATGTGCCAACAAGCCGCGATCGCGCCTTTGCCATTTCCAGCGCGTCAGATTCTTCCAGAACTCGCGTCGAAGGCACGATGCGAAGACTATTAGGAAAACCCGGTTCCTCCTCCGGAGAGAGAAGTTGCATTGAGTGCCACAGAGTGACATTGGCCTTTTCCTCTGCGGTTGCAAGTTCTCGGAAGCGCTCCAACAAAGTTGCCTCAAGCTCTTTATCGTTCTGCGGCAGATTTTCAATGCGTGAGAGCAATGCGAGACCGGGTGAATCCAGCTTTTCCCTCAACATCTTCCAGCGATCCATGAGCAACTCAGCTTGGAGGTCGATCGCGCTGCGGCTATTTCGCAGCTCTCGCCACCGTTGCGCGAGTAGATCCGGTTTAAGCCCCTTGGCAGATAAGGAGTCACCACTGACAAAAACCACGCCAAGTTTTGCAGGTTTTACGTTCGCGGCAGGTGCAAAAGAGCTTTTCCTACGAAACACACTTCCTAAGCGCGAGCGGACGAAGCAAATCAAGGTCATGGCAAGCCTTAGGACTGGGCGTTCGAAGGCTATCAAGCCTGCGGCAAGCAGCGGTAAGCTGGACTTCAGAATCGGAGGAGCGCTCTGAAAGTCGGCCACCCAACCGAACTCCAAAGCTGCGCAGACGGCGAAAACGACGGACAACGTGCCAACAATTGTCTTGATGGGGAACGTTCTGAGGCTACTAAAGAAGCTCACCAGGAGCACGAACAGGCCAAATCGCAGCAGGTACATCGTGCTCCAAAAGATAATGCCAGACAGCAGCAATTTGATGTTGTCGTGGCCTTGATAAGTAGGAAGGAACCATGAACTTATTACCGATTGGCTGATATAGATCCCAACAAACAAGAACAGCGAGGTAAGAAGACTATAATGCAAGACGGAACCGACCATCGGCCAGAATCCGCCAGAGGGAACGGAAGGTTGGAAATGGTATTTGAAAGAAAGCCATAACACCGAGGCTGGGCGAGTGGTTGCGAAATTAAGTTCGTTAATGAATCGAACAATTGACTGCGGACCCAAACGGGAGGAAATAGTGTGCCACTGATGTCCACAAAAGCCTGTAAGGTGTCGCCATATCTTGGGTAGGAATTGCGATCCGCCCAAAGAATGTTCCCTCGGGAAACGGGTGGACGGTTTAGGCACGGCATAGTCTTCGAAGAGTTTGGCAAAGTATGTCATGAGCAGTGGCAAGATTATGGCCAGAGCCTCTGCAAAGAACAACATGGCCAGCAAGCCCTTGAACAGCACGAACGTGGCAAACGTCGGAGTATCAGTATAAAGCAGGGTGCCACCAAACCAACTCATGCTGGCAGCCCCCACCAACCAGCCAATGGTCTTGATCCGTGGGCGTTTGGGTGGGAGCCCAGACGTGAAATTGCGAATCGCCCAACCCAATAAAAAGAGTCCCCCCCCGATCCAAAAACTCCACGACAGCAGGAAGGGCACAAAGCGGGAATGCAGGAACGTGATGACAGGGAGGTCTCTGATTTCATCATTATACCCAATCACGGCCAATATTCCCAAGATTAGGAAATGAGGAAAGAGCTTGGCAAACTCAAGCGCGTATGGATGAATGGGATCGACATTTTCCTGTTCCTTGAAGCGCTTATATTTTTTGACAAATGAAATAAAATGCCCCCGCTTCATCTGTAGGTGGTGTTCGGTCCTCTCGACAGCTTCCTGGAGAGTTAGGTTGGGGTATTGGAGGATAAGAAGGTCGAAGGTTCTCCCAATTGCGTCAGGGTAGGCGTCATTCAACAAGACCCTTGTGAATTCAACCAATTGCTGGTTGGTTAACGATTCCTCGTCGAGTATGAATTTTTTTGTGAGTGCTGATAGTTCTATCCCTTGGCAGAGGCCCGGTGTTCCCTGGGTGGGATTGGAATTCTCTTCGAGACATTCTTTTCGGAGTTTATCTGAAGAATTCCTGTTTGCGAGGATCTTATTCAGCCCCGCAGCCAAGCGTCGCCTTTTCTCGTTCACGTCGGAGCGATTGTCGAGCAAGACCTCCCTATCCGGGGTCTCGAACTGGCTCCAGAGAAAGCAGGATAGGGGGCTTTCTTTCCGGAATTCTTGAACCAATTTGTCCGGATGTGAAAACTCTTCCCCTGAGAACTGGGGCCATGTGCGGACCTGAAAAACCTGGCTGGCGTTGAAGGGTTGCTGCCGCCGCCGCACTCCCATGTTATCGAGCTCTCGTTCAATGTTTTCGTTGATTCTGCCGATCGCTTCGCGATTGTCCGCTGCTTCGTCATATTGCTTAAGCAGATCAAGCACCTTCCAGTGAGATTCGGAGAAAAACATCGACAAGCGCGCCCAGAGAAAGTTGCTGTCTTCGTGCTCCTTGAGGATATCCTTCCCTTGTTTGGAGCGGCGCCCATCTTTCCTCCCCGCTTTGAAAACCCATCGAGAGTAAATCCCCACCATAACCGCGTACTCATCCATTCCGTTTAACCATGCGTCGCCACCGGCATCTCGGAGTTCGGAATTATCCTTCACCAGATTCGGATCATCGCGACGGCGCCATTCTAACACGAGTTTGTAGATGGCTCGCAACTGCATCTGGAAACCTTGTTCAATCGGACCGTTGGAAAAGCGACTATGTGGAGAGTTCGCTGGAATATCGACGCCGAGAACTCGTTTGGCCCAGCGTTCTTCTGCCAGTTGCATAACGGAGGGCGATACGAGCGCTCCGTTACCCGGAGGAGGCAAAACGCCCTTGCGTAACGCAGCCAATATCCACCAGATCACCGAGACAGCAAAGATCAAGATGTAGAACAGCAGGGAGCCCCATTGAAACCAGACGAGATCGGACGCACTTCGTGGCGGTGCCCGTGGGAAAAACGAATCTACTACGTTGGTGGTCCAAGGGACCTGGAACATCTCTGCATGGACACCAAAGGAAGAAGGCCATGACGGTGACGACTTCACGACTGGATAAATAGCATGCCCGTCCCCTGTTTCGAGTATGGTATTAGGTTTAGAATCCGTAATCACAACTGGGCAGTTGGACAATTGGGCTACTGATCGCAACGAGGCTAGGGCTTGGATCTGAGCGTTGGTGTGATTCAGCAGCTTCGCCACACGGAGAAACCTGGCCGTCAAATCGACAGAGATAGCATCTGGCCTGCGCAATGCGATGCACCAGTCCAATCCCCATTCGCCCTGGACCGTAACGCCATGAACCCGTGCGAGATTCTCGAGCCAACTGCGGAGAAGAGTTTCGTTTTCCCCCATTTCCTTGGCTGCTTCCAGAAACGACAACCAATCATCCGAGCAGGTCCAGCGATCAGTGCAATAGGAGTTGCTTTTATTATTGATGTCCTGAAGCTCAATTAGGCCTTTCGGTACTACGCCGGTAAGATTTGCCTGGCTTAGAACATAGTGGCGTAGCCATTTTTCCTGTTCGTCCCTTGAGTCACGAACGAGTTTTACCCAGTCACGTTGGATCGCAAATCTGTTGGTGAGGTAGGCGAGATTGTCGCAGACACGTTTAAGCAAGAGGTATGCACGGGCGTTGCTGCGCACCGCGTAGTGGTTCGGTTCCGGCCAAAGAGAGAATCCAAGACGGACTTTCCTGCCAAAGTAGCGGCTTTCGGAAAGACCACGCGGGGGATCTTGGGAAGACCTTCGCGAGGGGTCGCGGAATTGCTTGAGCAGCGCTTCCGTCAGATTAGCACCAAATGCGATGCAGTTACTGTTGCCGGTCGCGAGACCAAGGCGGAAAGCGGCTTCCGTGATAGCTAACTGCGCTTCGGCAGTTGGAACTGAACGGTTCGGGCGTCGAGTCGCCACGGGAGGATCAAGCATGGCTCCGTTGCGCGCGTCATAAGAGGACGCCACCAACTCCTTGCCGTCTTGGCTTATATCGGAGTAAAAAGCGAGCAGTCTGCTCGCGAGATTAGTCTCGTTCAAGAACACTGCCAGTTCGATCAATGCGGCTTCCCGGACCGTATGCACAAAGGGTTCAGCTTCCGTAGCAAAATCCGTCGGAATCAGGCGAGTCTGACGATACGGATAAAGTCCGGCCAACACGCGCAATTGATCCACCAAATTGGTTCGGAAGGTCGGAATATCGTCGTATAGACCTTGCGAAGTTGATCCGTTGGTCTGCGATAGAGACCAAGGAATCGGGTGCCTCGGCAACATCGCTTCTGCCAGTAAAGGTAACTGACTGATTTCTTTTGCCTGAAGGTTGGCCTGCAGAAGAGCTTTTTCAATGTAATCGGTCTCCGCAGGAAGTTGTGGCCGAGATTTGAAATGGTCCCCCGCGTATTTGAAAACATTGCCGATCATCCGATTATGCACGTTGGCATACGGCTGGGACCACCATTCGTTGCGTTTGATCAGTGGAAGGCTCATACCGAAATCATGACCATAGGCAATTACGCCCGGAGAGAGTTCATCGTCCAAAACTCCGGCGCGGAATATCCGGACCTCGGGAGTAGCTGAACCGCTCACCAGCGTGTATATCCGGACATCTCCCCAGCGCAATGTCTTATAGAATTCGAGGAAATCTCCTGTCGCAGCAGCCAGGGCGTAAAGGGGGCGCGGCGCATCGGCTTCGGAAGTATCCAGCAATGTGATGACCGGGAACCTGGTTCCGTATCGATCCTGCGGTTCCACGATAGCGAAGGTGGAACTCCCGAACTTGCAAATGGCCTTCCATTTGCCGTCTGCATGAGTTACTTCTTGGGTGCTGGTTTGACTTCGGCGCTCAAACGTCACCGAACTACTGGAGTGCGTGTAATCGGAGAAGGAATAATCCCGAACCGGAGGTGGGGGCGAAGGCTTGGTTCCCACCAACCGGTAAGCCTCCGAACACGTCAGGCGGCCCGCGACAGCCGCGTCGGCAATTAGATTGACTTCGACCGCCCGATCCAAAGCCAAACCTTTGCTGGCCAAATCGGGTACAGAAATAACCAGTATCGTAATGTGTCCCTCTGCCTGGGCTGGGCCAATCACAACTGCTCCATTAGCCGGAACGAGAGGCTCGCGTGACCAAAGGGGATCTCCACTCGCTACAGGCCAAAATGACAAAATGCCCTTCGATAGGGCGGCGTCATTACCCACAAATCGGGCGCGCTGAACGATCGCACTCGAGTCGGCAACTTCCACCATCAAGCGTGCATGCTGGGGATTATGCACGTAAAAGTAGATAAAATTACAGTTCGATACGGCTCCCGCCGTTTCTCGCTGTAGGAGATTGGTCCCCACCTTCAACGAGATGCCGGACATATCTTTCGTATCCGACTCGGAAAGCCAGTAACCGATTTTGTTCGCGTCCTCGCCAGAACTGGTCTTCTTGTGAGTAACGGACGTGCGGCGATCACCCTGCGCATCGTAAATAATTTCTGACTCAGAAAGGTATTCTCCTTTTGGACCGAATTCCCTGCTCATCCAGGCGGTCCAAACGTTTGTGAGATCGGGTTGGTAGGGGTTCGTGCGAAGCTCGCGCGCTTGATCCGTCACGCGAAACAGATAATTTGTGGGATTCGGAGCTCCGAGCATGGCTTCGCACGTTGCCTGCCTCTCTTCGATGCTGGTAAGCCATTCGCGCGAGCCATTCGCATTTACGAGCCATTGCGGCACCTGGCCATTAGACGCGTTTGTAGTGAATACCAGCATCTCAACGCCAGTGCGAGTGTCCGTCTGCAATACAAGTGCGCCGTTATTGTACTTGTAATTAAGCAGGCGGTCGCTCTCGGTTTTGGCAACCGCGGCCTGAAGCGTTTCTAAAGAATAAACATTGGTGCCGAGGGTCCGGACCTTGCCCAACTGCTCTTCGAGAATCTTACCAGCACGGTCAAAACGTTTCCTGCTGTATTTGTGATAAAACAGACTCTGTAAATCGACGCTTTCCAGCGCGAGACTGAACTCGTTTGTAGTTGCTCTGAACACGGTAGTAACGTTGGGCCGAGGCACTCCGTCGATATTTAAGGTGAGGCCTTGAATTCGGTTCGTGTCGATGGCGAAGTGAAGCGCGTCATACGGTTTTGAGAGGTCATAATACAGCCGTTCTAGCGCAGTCTCCTTGAACAAAGGAATATCCGTTCCGCTCACAATCGCTCGTTGTTCAGCCTTGACAGGTCGCTGTGCCTTCGGATCCCAATGTGAGATTCTTTGCCGGATCAGCCAATCGTAGTGTAGTCCGGCTTCGTTCGTCCCTGCGAAGAGTTGCCGCTGCATACGTTCCTTAGGCCGGCCATCACGGGTATAAAGTATTGCAATTCGGGCCACGGCG
>Ga0247668_1000212_pt1 | contig 15650 bp, 17 predicted proteins | sample CNK09_metaG_FD_182737 | JGI IMG/M metagenome (GOLD analysis project Ga0247668, IMG submission 182737) | Soil microbial communities from Purdue University Martell Research Forest, Indiana, United States - CNK09 | ecosystem: Environmental > Terrestrial > Soil > Temperate forest > Bulk soil...
GCTTTTTTTTGCACCCGGCCGCGCACAGCATTGCGCCGACGATGAATGGAATCCATCTGGCCTTCATTTCGATTTTTCCGGATTGGATTTTTCTATCACTGATAAAACCGAATCCATGGACGCCCATCCTTAGTGCGTCGCCTGGGAATGGGCTTCGACAAACCAGAGCCATTTATCTATGCCGCGCGATATTTCGGTGAATATATCTGCGGTATCGGCATCATCCAACTCGTCGGCTTGATTGATGGTCGCGCGGGCCTCTTGTCCGAAGGTGGATAACGCCTTGGCCACCGCTTCGACGTGAGCATGGCCGTCCGCGATCTGGAGGGGATACTCTTCAAGGCGCGAACGGGCCGCAGCCACACGCACCGTGCCTTCCGCGACGCCGCCTAATTGGACGATGCGTTCGGCAATCAAGTCCACATAGGACTCCACCGCTTCGTCCACCTGGTCAAAAAGCTCGTGCAAGCCGATGAAGTGTGGGCCTTTCACGTTCCAATGGGCCTGTTTCAACTGTGTTTGAAGATCCACCGCATCGGCGAGGCGTTGGTTCATCAGCGCATTGAGTTCCGAACGGCGCTGTGCTGAGATGTCATTTTCAGTTTCATACATTGTGGGCGGGGCCGCAATTTTGGCATTCGTAGTTCTCATACTAGTTCGTTTCCTTTCTTTGTTTTGGTTTTGGGCAAAGTCTTTTCTCCAACGCTTTTGGGAATTAATCCTTTGATGACCGCATCCTGGGCGAAGCTGGACGGAAAAGCATACGCATGACGGGTGTTGATTGCCTCGACGTAATTTTCAATGGGCTGAGGCAGTTTCATGTCCTTCTTCATCATGTCCTCGTTTTCTGTTGAGAGCCTGGTCCGTCGCAATCACGGCATGGGCCGTGGAAGTTGCGATTAGTTTGCCTTTCTTGTTCCTGGCTTCCGCCTTGAGCACCAGCAACGTCCTGCTTTGTGCAACCACTTCTGCTCGCACAATAACGAACTCATCCCTTTCCGTAAAGGGACGGAGGAAGGTGGTGCTCATCTCGATGGTCACGACGGGTCTTTCGGCTGCCATATAGGTGAGCGGACCATAAACCTCGTCGAAGATCGCGCAGAGAAATCCGCCCTGATATACCTGCATCGGATTGGTGAACTTCGGATCGAATTTGACTTCGGCGGCGAGCATCTTTCCGAGGTCGATATCCGTATAATGCGTCCCCAGGGTGGCGTTGGAAGCTGGCGGCATTTGGAGCTTGATCCCCACTTTGGAAAATTTCTTCGCGAGGTCCCGCATACTTTTGAGGACTTGTTCGTGAGCGTTCATCATATTTTCTTCTGGCTGCCGGCCCTCGCATTTTCAGGCCGCAGGAATTCGCTGTTCCTTGCGGTTTAGCGGAAGGCGGACCTTAAAACGGGTTTCGCCGGGACGGGATTCAAATTCAATTTCACCTCCATGCCGGTCGCCGACGATGCGATTACTGATGACTAGGCCAAGACCGGTGCCGGTGCCGACGGATTTCGTGGTAAAAAAAGGCTCGAACATGTGAGCCTGCACATCAGGAGGAATGCCGGGGCCATTGTCCACGATTTCGACGACGATCTGATTGTCTTCCAGCGCAGTGCCGATGCAGATTTTGCCTGCGCCATTGACGGCGCTGATGGCATTATCAATCAGGTTGGTCCACACCTGATTGAGTTCGCTGCCATAGGCCGCGATGCGCGGCAATGAGCGATCGAATGCCCGGACTAGCTGCACGTTTTTCAATTTGTGGCCCAGCATGGTCAAAGTGCTCTCGAGACCTTCGTGAATGTCCACTTCCTGCATGGGCGACTGATCCATGTAAGAATAGGATTTGACGGCTTTGACCAATTCGGCGATGCGTCCCGTGCTTTGTTCCACCTGGCTGACGAGCGATTTTAGATTCAACCGTGCTTCGAGCCAACCAAGAGCATCGGCATGGCTTGCCGCCGGAATCTTGGCCGCCAATTGGTCCAGCCAGGTTGCATCCAAGCCGGCATTGACAAAAGTAGGCGCCAGGTCCCAGGCGGCAGTGACGCCATGCGAGTCGAGCCAGTGGGCGATGGTTTCCGCGCGGTCGCTGCGCGCAAGATGGTCGAGCTCGGGAGGTTTTCGCTGGGAAGCTTCCTGCGCCGCGTTCAGCAGATACTGCCAATTTTCGGGTTCGAGAATTTTGCCGAGCCGGCAGAGGAGGGCTTGCACTTTGTCAGTGGTTTGTTGCAGATGCGCGGCCGCTCGGCGCGCTGCGGCTGAGGGATTGTTCAGTTCGTGCGCCAAACCGGCCGCCATCGTGCCGAGGGAAACGAGCTTTTCCCTTTGTTGCGAGTAACCTTCCAGGTTCCGCATCCGGTTTGCAGCCGAGCGAAAAACCTCCCGCGCAACGGATGGGCAGCTAATCAACATTCGCCAAAAACTCTCCTCATTGAGCCGGAATAACCGAGCCGGTTTGGACACGCGGAGTGCCGCGACCCAGGGAATGTCCAACAGCAGCATGGTTTCCCCGAAGTAGCCTCCTGCTTTGTTGACGCCTAAAAGGATCGATTGGCGGTCATAAATGCGCGTGGCGCGAACCTCGCCTTCGAGGAGCACGTAGAAAAAACCAGTCCGTTCTCCTTCGGACGCCAGCAGGTCGCCGGCTGGCGCTTCTACGACCTCGCCTCCCTCCAGGCAACTCAGTTGCTCGTCGGTCAACCCGGCAAATAGCGGGGTGGAACGCACTTCCTGGAGTTGATGCGCATTCATGGTTATGAAAGCCCGAGGTACTGATGAACCAGTTTGACAGCCATGGCTCCTTCGCCGACCCCCGAAGTGACTCCTTTGGCGGAGCGATGACGGACATCGCCCGCCACGAAGATGCCCGGAACACTCGTCTCGAGATAAAATGGATCGCGATCGGCGGTCCATCCGGTTGGCCGTTTTCCCTCCAGCATCAGGTGCTGGCCTGAAATCAGGTAACCTTGTGCATCCCGCTCAACCACCCCGGCGAGCCAATCGGTCCGGGGGACGGCGCCCGCGTAAATCAGGAGCGCGCTTGCGGGCACGGTTTCGCTTGCGCAGGTTTTGTTGTTCTGAAACGTTATCCTCTCGCAACGGCCAGCGCCCTCCACCGCGACGACACTGGAGCCTAATTTCACCTCGATGTTCTTCGTCGCGGCAATCTGCTTTTCCAAGTACTGCGACATGGTGTCGGACAAAGAATTGCCACGCACCAGCATCGTGACCTGGCGCGCGAATTTGGAAAAATACATTGCCGCCTGCCCGGCGGAATTGGCCCCGCCGACGATATAGATATTGCCGTCCCGATAGGAAAACGCTTCGGACATCGGCGCATAATAGTACACCCCTGCGCCGTTCAGCTTGTCCAGGCCGGGGACCTCCAGTTTTCGGAAAGCGATGCCCGTAGCAATCAGCAGCGCGCGACAGCCGATCTCCCCTCCATCCGAAAGCGTCAACACGCGGCTCGGGCCTTCCACACGAACGCTGCTGGCCTCCTGGGGTGTCAAAATCTCAACCCCAAAGCGCCGGGCCTGGGCGACGGCACGCCGGGCAAGATCGTTGCCGCTCAGCCCCATTGGAAAGCCGAGGTAATTTTCAATGCGGGAACTCCGGCCCGCCTGCCCGCCGGGAGCTTCGCGTTCGATCAGCAGCGTATGCAAACCATCGGCGGCCCCATACACTGCGGCTGCCAGCCCTGCCGGACCCGCTCCGACCACGACCAAATCGTAAAACGGAAACTCCGCTTTGGTCCTGAGGCCCAACTTATGCGCGACCTCAGAAGTGGGTGGGTTGCTAAGAAAAGAGCCGTCAGGAAATACGACCAGAGGAAGCGATGAAGCATCGGCTCCTGTAGTGGTGAGGAGTTTCTTACCTTCGTCGTCTGTTTCGATATTGAGCCATTGGTGGGGCACGAAATTGCGGCCCAAAAAATCGCGCACTTCACTGGAATGGGGCGACCACTGGTTCCCGATCACGCGCACGCCCTCAAAAGTGGGATGGTAAGAAGACTGCCAATCATCGAGCATGTCATCAACCACGCCATATAGCCGTTCCTCTGGAGGGTCCCAGGGTTTCATCAGGTAGTGGTCGATATGCACACTGTTGATGGCGCGGATAGCTGCATCTGTATCGGCGTAAGCCGTCAAGAGCGCACGTTTGGCATCCGGGTAAAGCTCGATGGCCTTCTCCAGGAACTCCACGCCGGACATGCGCGGCATTCGTTGATCGACAAGGAAGAGCGCCACCGGTTCGTTACGCAGTTTCAACTGCTTGGTAGCTTCAAGGGCGGAAAGGCCGGAATCCGCAGAGATGACCTTGTAACGATCGCCATAATGGCGGCGGAGGTCACGCTCCACCGCCCGCAGCACGTCGGGGTCGTCATCCACCGTCCAAATCACAGGCTTAGGCATATCGATCAGATTAAAATGCGAAGCAGTCGCAACCCGAACCGAAAAATCCATCGTAGCGATTCCGGGCGGCTTCGACGCCGGCAAGGAATTGATGCGCTGCATGAGCGCAGCCGCCGTGAGCACACTCGGCGTTGTTTTCATGCGGCTGCATCGGCACACCGGCCCGCGCGGCTTTACCAACATCCAGCGGCGCGCCGTAGCCGCCAAATACTTTCACCGGCGACCACTCCGGAAGCACCGGGATGGGCGGTGGAGCATGGGGAGTAAATTCATTTGTCGCGTGAACAATCTTTCCCCCAACGACTGTGAGCACTGATTCGATCCCTTTGATCTGTTCCTCCGGGACGGAGAAATAGTCGTCGGTGAGAGCAACGAAATCCGCAAGCTGTCCGACTGAGATTGCCCCCTTCTTTCCGCTTTCGCTTGAAAACCAACTGCTGCCCTGGGTGTAAAGACGGAGGGCTTCTTCGCGGCTGAGCCGGTTTTTGTCGGGATACATCGAAACACCGCCGACAGTTTTGCCGGTGACGAGCCAGTAAAGCGAAACCCACGGGTTGTAACTGGCCACACGCGTTGCATCCGTCCCTGCGCCCACGGGAATGCCAAGTTCCAGCATTCTCCGCACAGGCGGAGTCCGTTCGGCGGCTGTCTTGCCGTAGCGCTCCATGAAATATTCGCCCTGATAAGCCATGCGATGTTGAATGGCGATGCCTCCGCCGAGAGCTTTCACTCGCTCCAGGTTGCGTTCCGAAATGGTTTCGCAATGGTCGAAGAACCAATTTAATCCTTTGAACGGCAGGTCGCGGTTCACATCCTCGAAGACATTGAGAAAGCGCGTGATGCTCTCGTCGTAAGTCGCATGGAGGCGGAACGGCCATTTGTTGGCAGCCAGCAGGGCGACGACCTCTTTGAGTTCGCCTTCGAGTGTGGACGGAAGGTCGGGACGCGGTTCGAGAAAGTCTTCAAAATCCGCCGCAGAAAATACGAGCATCTCCCCTGCCCCATTGCAGCGAAAGTAGTCGTCCCCTTTGCCCGGACTTGTCATCTTGATCCAGCGCGCAAAGTCTTCCTTCTCCTGCTTTGGCTTTTGCGTAAAAAGATTGTAGGCGATGCGCAGCGTCATCTCGCCGCTTTTGTGCAATTCTTCGATGATGGCGTAGTCCTCCGGATAGTTCTGAAATCCGCCGCCCGCGTCAATGATGCTCGTCAGTCCGAGGCGGTTAAGTTCGCGCATGAAGTGCCGCGTGGAATTCAGTTGGTGCTCCGGCGGAAGCTTTGGTCCTTTGGCCAACGTGGCGTAGAGGATCGTGGCGTTAGGCCGGGCGATAAGCAGGCCGGTGGGATTGCCTTTGGAGTCGCGTTGGATCTCACCTCCAGGCGGGTTCGGAGTGTCCTTCGTATAACCGCAGGCACGGAGCGCGGCCCGATTGAGCAGCGCTCGACAATATAAGTGCAGGATGAAGACGGGCGTTTCCGGCGCAACGGCATTGACCTCCTCCAGGGTCGGCATTCGCCGTTCGGCGAACTGGAATTCGCTCCAGCCACCCACCACCCGAATCCATTGGCCCGGAGGCGTGCGTTGGGCTTGCTCCTTGAGCATTCGCAAGGCGTCGGCGAGCGACGGCACTCCGTCCCACCGCAATTCCATATTGTAATTCAAACCGCCGCGAATGACATGGAGATGCGAATCATTGAGTCCGGGAACAAGGCGGCGATCCTTAAGGTCGATCACTTTGGTGTCAGGTCCCCGTTGATATTGCTCCGCGTCATCGACGCCAACGATGCGGCCATCCTTGACCGCAACGTTCCTGGCCTCGGGATATTCCGGGTCGAGGGTCGTGATGCGTCCGTTATGAAGAATCAGATCAGCTTGGGGTAAGGCATTCATATCGGTTCAGATTTCGGTTGGTTGATGACATTTCATGTTAGATTTTTGGATCCGACAAAGGAGGAATCGACAAGGTATCCGACAAAGATTTGGAAACCTTTCCGGGTCCCACCTTCGTCGAATCCTTTGTCGATGTGTTTTTCATTCTGGAGCGGCCAATCGCTTGCCAGCAAATTCACGAGTCCCCCTTTGAAAGCCACGAATGAAGCACATTCGTAATGAACGGCATCACGACCCAAGTCAAAAGGGCGACGACGCAAGCATTGAAGATTGCGTTCCTGATCACGAAGGGCCAGGAACCAATCAACGGGCCAAGAGTGAGATTCAAAACCATCGCCAGCGGAAAGACGCCCAGGAAGGTAGCTGCTGCCATTTTCCATCGCGGTGGCGGATTGTGTGGTGAGCGGAACCACGCCTCGAGTCCGTGCAGTTGGCGATACACTGGTTCGCCTTCAGTCAGGGTCCTGGCCCGCTCATCCCATGCTTTGAACATCGGCAATTGATAAAAGGTATCGCGCTCCTGCTCGTTGGCGAAGGTGCGCAGGATGCCATATTCGCGCGTCTCCGAACCCGGCGGCGGTGTGAGCATGCTGGCTCCCCACACGCCGCCATGGGCAAACGAGGTTTGGAAAAACTCACGCAGCGCCGCTTGAAACTCTGCTTCGCAGCCAGCGCGGACGCGGCGAGTGATGGCGACATGGATGGGCATCACGATTCAACGATTCAACGATTCACGATCCTCAATGCGCCACTTGCTTCGGCACGACTTGCGGTTTCAGCGCGGACTGCGGCGCGTGGTGAACCATTGTATAGGCGTATTCGACGCCGCTGCCGTAAGCGCCCCCCTGTTGCTTGAGGATTCCCATGAGCGCGTTGTAATGTTCCTTGTTTTTCCAGTCGCGTTGCCATTCCAGCAACGCAGCGATGGTAGTCAATCGCACCGCACCGGCCTGCACCATGCGCGAAAGGGCCGCTTCCTGGGCGGCGGGGGAAGTCGCGCCACAGCAATCCTCGACGACGTAAATGTTGTAGCCTGCGCCGAGCATCTCAATCGTCGGCCAGGTGATGCAAACTTCCGTCCACAGACCCGTCATGATGATGTTTTTGCGGCCCGTGGCTTCGATGGCTTTGCGAAAACCGGGATCGTCCCACGAGTTCATGGAACTCCGTTCGACGATGGGCTGGCCAGGGAAGATGTCGAGCAACTGCGGCCAGATGTAGCCGCTAAAGCTCTCCGTTTCGACGGCAGTAAGTACCGCCGGCACTTTGTATTCCTTGGCCACGCGGGCTAGGAGCGTTGTGTTGTTGATGAGAGTCGCGCGGTCCATACTGGCCACGCCGAAGGTCATCTGCGGCTGTTGGTCAATAAACACGATGGCAGAGTCTGCGGGCGTGTAGAGTTTCTGGTATTGGTTCATGTGCGTTTCTTTCTATGGTTTCGTTTTTAATTGAGGTTGAACAAAGAGACTAACGGTTGAGAAATTCGACAAGCTTCGGAATCACCTGCTCCGGCGCTTCCTCCATCAGCCAGTGGCCTGAATGGGTGACGACGACGCCCTCGACATGGCTCGCCACCAATCGACCTTGTTGAATCAGGAATTCGCCTGAAGCTTTTTCCCCGGTCAGCACCAGCATGGGCATCGACAACGGAGTCGCGCTTAATTCGGCGAAGTCCTTCGCGTCGCGCTCGAAATTGCGGAAGTACTCGAAACCGGCGCGCATGCCACCAGGCTGTGCGTAGGCTTTCGCATAGAAGCGCCGGTCAGCTTCGGGTATGGAGTGTTTTGGGTCCGCTGCGAAATCGTTCCAGAAATGCTCGAAGTAAATCCGCTCGCGACCTTTGACCAACGCCAGCGGCACTTCCCCGTAGAAATGGAAGTGCCACAAATCGCGCATCAACCAGACATCTTTCCAGTTGCCGATGCCGGGCAGAAACGCGTCCATCAGCACCACGCGATCCGTCGCCTGCGGAAATTGCGCAGCGTAGGCGTAGGCCACCATCAACCCGATGTCATGGCCGACGATGCTGACGCGGCTGAATCCCAACTTGGACGTGAGGTCGTGAATGTCCGCGGCCATGTTCTTCTTATCGTAGCCGCCCGCTGGTTTGGAGGAATCGCCCGCGCCGCGCAGGTCCGGAACGATGACCGTGTGGTTCTTCGCCAGCAGCGGCAGGATGGGAAGCCACATGTGGCTGGTTTCGGCGTAACCGTGAAGCAGGACCACCGGGCTGCCCTTTCCGCCGATGAAGTAATGCAGTCGAACTCCATTCACATCGACGAAATTCTCAGTGAAGCCGGCGGGGACTGTGCCCGCTTTCGGGGTGAACAACCCCTTCGCGCTGTGTGATGCTTTCTTTGGCAATTTTTTATTTCGTTTTGGTTTCATCAGAGTGGACTCTGGATCATTTCGCTGTTAAATCGTCGGAATGGTTCCCCCATCAATGACGTATTCGCTGCCGGTGATGGCCGAGGCCCGGTCAGATGCAAGAAAGACCACCAGTTCTGCGACCTCGTCGGGCCGGTTCAGGCGGCCCAGGGGAATACCGCCAAGCATGTCCATCAGCTTTTGCCGGGCGGTTGCGTAGTCCGCTTTGTCGTGATCCGCCATTCTTTGAATCAACCTCGTGGCGGCGTCGGTTTCGATGAAACCGGGAGAAACCGTGTTGACACGAATCCCTTTGGGACTGACTTCGTTCGATAAAGCCTTGCTGTAATTGGTGAGCGCGGCTTTCGCAGCGGCGTAGGCGAGGGTTGAATCGTATAGAGGCAGCGTTCTTTGGATAGAGGAAATGTGAATGATCACGCCCGAACCCCGCTCAAGCATCGATGGCAGAAGGGCGCGATCCAGGCGAACCGCCGAAAGCAGATTCTCATTGAGGTTTTGCTGCCAGATTTCTTCTGTAGCCGTAATGAATCCGCCGCTGGGCGCCGATGATCCCCCGACATTGTGTATGATAATATCAACACCATGAAAGCGATTCAGAATTTCCTGCGTTACTTTCGTCGCGCCTTCGAGGGTCGAGCCATCCGCCTGAATAAAATAATGGTCCGTTCTTTCCATTGGCGCAGACCTTGCGGTTATGACGACGGTGGCGCCTCCCTGCTGAAAGCGCTCGGCAACCGCCTTGCCCAAACCCTTTGTGCCGCCCGTGACCAAAACGCGTTTACCTTTAAATTCAACCGGGTCGGGAGTGCTTTTTGATGACGCAATCATACTCCCTTGGCCGCGTTTTCAATTAGCTTTGCAACGGCGTTCGGTTGCGACACATAAATCGCATGGCTGCCGGCCACCTCGTTCACTGTCGAACCCGCGCGCTTGGACATGAACCGCTGTGCTGACGGCGGAATCATTTTATCCTGAGTGGAATGCCCAACGAGAATCACGGGACCGCTCTGCGTCGCCAGAACGCGCCTGGTCACGGCAACGTCATCCTCGAGCGATATGGTTGGATTTTGAACGATGCTGACGGTGTAGCCTTTTTTCTTGAGGATTTTATAGACATCTTCCCAACCAGAGCCATCCACGAAGCCGCCGTGGACGAGAACGATTGTCTTTGAATTCGAATCCGCTATTCCAGCCATAATTATTTCCTTTCTTTGTTTATCTGGTTTCTTCAGACAGCTTAGGCGGCGAACGCCATCAATAAGCTCGACCCGGTGACGAAAGCGCCGACGTCACGGCCAAGGCATTACGCTTTCAGGAAGGCCAGCAGGTCGGCGTTAATGGTGTCGGCCTCAGTCGTTGGCATGCCGTGCGGAAAGCCCTTGTAGGTTTTCAATGTGCTATTCTTCAACAACTTTGCCGACAGCGGCGCCGAATCAGCATACGGCACGATCTGGTCGTCATCGCCATGCATCACCAGGACCGGCACGGTGATCTTCTTTAGATCTTCGGTGAAGTCCGTCTGAGAGAAGGCGACGATACCGTCATAATGGGCCTTTGCGCCTCCCATCATGCCCTGGCGCCACCAATTCCAGATCACGCCCTGAGAGGGTTTCGCGCCGGGCCGGTTATAACCATAGAACGGCCCAGCCGGCAAATCGTAATAGAACTGGGCTCGATTGGCAGCAACCTGCGCCTGAAGCCCGTCAAACACTTCCTTGGGCAGCCCGCCCGGATTGGCCGCCGTCTTTACCATCAGCGGCGGCACCGCGCCGATGATCACCGCTTTTGCCACCCGGCTTTCGCCGTGGCGCGCCAGGTAATGCACCACTTCGCCGCCGCCGGTCGAGTGGCCGACATGCACCGCCCCCTTGAGGTCGAGATGTGCCGTCAGCGCCGCCAGGTCGTCGGCGTAATGATCCATGTCATGGCCGCCATCGGTCTGGGCGGAGCGGCCATGGCCGCGCCGGTCGTGAGCGATGACGCGATAGCCGCGCTTGGAGAAGAACAGCATCTGCGTGTCCCAATCATCTGCCGAAAGCGGCCAGCCGTGGCTGAACACAATGGGCTGACCTTTGCCCCAGTCTTTGAAGTAGATTTGTGTTCCGTCCTTGGTTGTGATCGTGTTCATGGGATTGTTTCCTTTCGTGTTCGTTCTGGATTTTTAAGCCATTATGCTGAGATTCTATCGTTCAGCCCGAAATTAAAAATTGAACAATGGGAGGAGAGAAATCTCCTTCGAAAGTAGGAGTAGGGTGTAACAATTCCTGGTGTGCCGATGCGATCAAGGGGAACGGCGTTATCTTCAAGCGTTGCCGGCCCGACTCGGCGGACGCCAGCAGATCGCTCAGTCCGGGCGTGTCGGTGGCTCCTGAGTTCACTGCGTTTACTCGGATGTGGCGGTGCTTTAGTTGAATTTCTCTTCACCGCTATCGAGTAATACGAGATCCACGGAACAAAAGGCCACGCAACATGATTATTTCTATTTTTAATATGCCGGCCGATCTGAACGATGTTTCAGCCGTTGCCGCAGGCGGTTCGCACAACCTGGCGGTGAAGCGAGACGGAACGTTGGTGGCGTGGGGTGGACACGAGTATGGCCAAAACCTCGCGCCAACGAGTCTGAAAAACGTTCGCGCGCTCGCAGCAGGTTGGGAGCATGCGCTGGCGCTAAAAGCGGATGGCACTGTGGTGGCTTGGGGCGGCGGGGCCCAGGGTGCTGGCGCAGTTACCGTGCCCGCGGGGTTAACCGGAGTCGTTGCGGTCGCAGCCGACTTTCTCACCAGTGTTTCGTGCCTGCCCATCCTGACGAATGACAATTACACGATTACCGAGACCCTCTCAGAGCCTGCCAAATTTTATCGGCTCGCCAGTCCATAGTTCCGCTGCGACAGAAGCGCAAAAAGGGCTTACCACGGATTTCCCGGATTACACGGATGCGGAATCGAATCACTCATGAGCAACTGGGCCGTATGGACCGGGCACTGGCCGACTTGTGCAGGGAGGTCAAGCCGGTAAATCCGCGCAAGTACGCGATCTTCGCCGAAGGCTTTGTTGATCAGATCCGCCAATTGCGGGCCGAGATTGACTCCTACTTGGGCTTGAATGAATCCGAACTAATCTTGGCTTCTCGACCACTCGCCGTCTTCCTCCTGTCCGTCTTTCCGGGACTAATGCGCTTGGATTTTCCCGGAGACTGCTTAATCTGTTGATCGACAAATGGCTCTCGAATCCAAGCCGCTCTTTCACCCGGAAGTCATCGCCAGCAGGTGAAGCTGGGAAAGTCGCATCCATCACCGAAGGCGATCCGCGCGTCGAGAGTGAAAGAGCCTCCCACGACGCGCCCGGTTAACCGGGACCCGCCGTCGCGCAGCGCTATGGCGGGGGAACCAGCGCCACGAGGCGGGCAAGGCGTTTGGGTGTTCAGTGTGACGTAGGCGAGCTTTGCTTCATTTCCGAGAAGTGTTCGTAGCCGAGAAGCTGTTCCAGCGTTTATAAATCGTTGGCACCATGGGTGCTATGGTTGGCGTGTGAGGTTCAGACTTAGTTCGGTTCCTAATGCAGCATTTTTGCACGTTCTACCCAGGCGGGTTTGATCTTCCCTTTACCTCTCTTGAGATCAGACCGGAAACGAGGGTATTCCGTTTCTGGAATCACGGCGACGTCATTTCGGCCGTAAACGACAACATAACTAGAAGAATGGGGAGTTGCATCGATCAGCATCGGTAGCTGAACAGGGCTCAAAAAAACATATTCGTAAGGCGTATTTCCTCTGGCACAGGTCCACCTATTTTTCCGTGCTTCCTCCTCAGTGACGCGCTCTGGATACCTTCCAAAGGTCCTGAGGTAAAACTCAAGTTGGCCGTACGTGAAGAGCATGTTGACAACACATTCATTCGGATTCGTCCTCAATGTCGATGGAGGGTGGCGCTGAGATCCGCAACCCGCGACCATCAGGGCAAACACAAAGCTCACGATGCGGGCAAGATTTTCGGCACGGTAGATCATTAGATCATTTTAGTTCGTATCGGGGTCAGTCCCGGGACTGACCCCGATATGACCCCGATACGACTGGATCGAACAGGCCGCGCGAAACCTGGCCCGCCTGCTGAAGCGATGAGCTGTGTAGAAAGACACGGAGACGCGGCAATTCGCCCTCACATTGTCTTCCGCACTTTGACCCCTCTGATACGTGGGACCGACCCCTCTGATACGTGTCACGATTCCAGGACCCCTTGCGCTAACCGCCATTCAGATGTCATCCCTGTTCAGCGCCCAACGATTCGTACCTAAATAGCCCTCCTAATGCAGCATATTTCCACGTTCTACCCAGGCGGGTTTGATCTTCCCTTTACCTCTCTTGAGATCGGACCGGAAACGAGGGTATTCCGTTTCTGGAATCACGGCGACGTCATTTCGGCCGTAAACGACAATATAACCAGTAGAATGGGGAGTTGGATCGATCAGCATCGGTAGGTGAGCAGGGCCCAAAAAAACATATTCGTAAGGCGATTCTCCTGTGACGCAGGTCCACTGATTTTTCCGTGCTTGCTCCTGAGTGACGCGCTCTGGATACGTTCCAAAGGTCCTGAGGTAAATCTCAAGTTGGCTGTACTTGGCGAGCATTTTGACAACACATTGATGCGGCGGAAACGTCCTCAATGTCGATGGAGGGTGGCGCTGAGAACCGCAACCCGCGACGATCAGGGCAAGGACAAAGCTCACGATGCGGGTAAGATTTTCGACACGGTAGATCATTTTTGTTCGGGAAACCCGGGATGGAAGATTGAGAACACGTTGCAACACCTGTAGTATGTTTTATCGTCGTTTAATCCGCCATAAAACTTTTCCAGACTACTACTGAACGCGCCGAAAACTCCGCTTGGAGCAAGCGTCCCTACTCCCGTTCCCAAGTTGACTGTATCCGAATCTCCTAGCGTGTTGTAAAAGTACGCCGTTTGGACTGCCTCAAAAAGGCTTGTTGGTATCTTGTGGTTGTCCTTGAGCATGTCAAGCTTCGTTAAATGAACCGTCTCGTGCAAGAAAGTGCTAGCCGTTGGGTGATCGTTAGCGAGAAAAATCGCCCGCGACCTCGGGTTGTTAAGGTCTGGCAGGTCTGACCATACGTAGGCTAAAACATCGTCAGGGTTCTCGCTCGGAGGGTGACTGTCAAAATCGATGATGAATTTATCATTATCGAAAGACCCGACCTCTCCTAAAATCATTTGCGCATACCTTAGGGCCCGCGCAAGATCCTTGTAAAGTTCAATGCAACGTTTGATTCTAAGTGGACCGGGGGATTCTTGTGCTTCCATTAACTTGGCCTCGACGGCGTTGGCAAACTTGCCAGCCTCTTCCGCCCGCTGCTTGGCTGTGCTGATTGCACAATTCAAAGCGTCTGCGATCGCCGTCTGTATTTCGGAAGTAAAGGGGGAAGGCGCTACAAATTCGACGCTCGCTAGTCCGAGACCATCAATTTGTGATAACAGGTCATTTCGAGCCGTACAATAGCGATTGATCCCTCCCGATTCGCCGATTGGATCCCGACTTAACCATCTTCCTGTGGCGGTGCTGTAATACCTGTAACCGAAATAGACAAAGCCGGTCTCGTCGTCCTGGAACTTGGTCGAGAATCGGAACGGGTTGATGAACGCCAACGGCCCAGTGGCGCGAATCAACTGGCCGAACTGGCCGTACTCGTATTGAGCGGCGATCGTTCCATCTGCCGCGTTTACCAGCGCGACCACGTTTTGATTTCCGTCAAAAGCGTAAAAATAAACTCCGGCGAGGCTGCCAACGTGAGCAGTCATCGAAATTAAGCCGCCAACGCCGCCAGCGCCTTGCTGGGTTCCGCTGGCATCGATCCCCCACCGGAACGAATATACGAGATTATCACACCCATCGAGAATCGCGACGAGATTCCACCCACGATAGACGAAACGGTTTGTGTATTGTGAAACGTAGCTGCTGCCTTTGTTTGTCGAGACGCTCAAATTGTTGTCCAGCAACCGGCGTTCCATCCGACCAGTACGGAACCCTAGCAAACAAAGGACTTTCGATCACGAATTGCACCTTGGCATTGCAGCCGAATCAAGCAGGCGGTTTCTGCTTTCTGCTTTCTACTTTGAACTTTCTTGCGGCTGAGGGCGGGCGAACAGCCAAATGTTGACCTTGTTAACTTAACGTTGACGTTCGTGTTAACGTTCCGATGGTTGAAAAACCCAATGTTTACGCGGGTTGTTAACCTTGTTAACGTTCAAAGGGCCGTTTTCAAGGGTGCGTCGGGGGAAAGAAGAGTCAGGGGAGAAGGCTAAAAGCTAAACGCTGAAGGCTAAAGGGCGGGCCTTCCATCTTCCATCTTCCATCTTCCATCTGCCCCGTTTGGGACGGCTTGGGACGGCGTTGGGACGCCTTTGGGACGGCTCGGAAAAGCCAGAATCGCCAATGATTGCACGGCTTGGGACGGTGGGACGGCTTAGAAAGGGGGTGTGTATGGGTGCACCCGAAAATCTTAGTCCTAATCTTAATCTTACTCTCACTCTTAATCTGACCCTATGCGAGGCTGTCCGAGAAATGCAATTCTTTGGCTGATCGGCGCCATTGGACACCATTGGTCGCCAGAAAGTCATTCTCGGCTATGTCAACCGCCCGCACCAAATCGCACTAAATCTCACCAAATCTCACCAAATCAAGCTACCCCCCCCCGGCTTTCTGCTTTGCCCCCAGGGATGTTACGGCGCAGCCTCTTGGTTACGGCGCGATGTTACGGCGTGGATCACGATAATCCTCAATGTTTGCCGGCATTGTTACGTTGTTACGGCGCGCAGACCCAAGGGGGGGGCCATGGCGTCATCCGCAGCAAATCGTTTAAAAATCCGAAACTATCCGACGCTATCCGAACCTATGCCGAGTGGAAGCGGGCTGTTGCCAGCCCGCCCCCCTCTAAGAACCGTACTTGAAAGTCT
>Ga0247668_1000214_pt1 | contig 15617 bp, 17 predicted proteins | sample CNK09_metaG_FD_182737 | JGI IMG/M metagenome (GOLD analysis project Ga0247668, IMG submission 182737) | Soil microbial communities from Purdue University Martell Research Forest, Indiana, United States - CNK09 | ecosystem: Environmental > Terrestrial > Soil > Temperate forest > Bulk soil...
ATGATCCTCGTTGCCGGCGGCAAAGAGGGCGAGGCGTTCGAGCCCGGCGGGTGGGAGCACGCCAACATCGCGTTCGCACTGCTCGATGAGGGCGATGTCGCAGGTGGACGCGCTGTGCTCGAGTCGACGACCGTGCCGGAGGAGTACGCGTGGGGCAAGCACTACAACCTCGCCTGCTACGACGCGATGGCCGGCGACAAGGACCGCGCCTTCGAGCAGCTCCGCGCGGCGGTCGAGCTGAACCGCGACCAGGTGATGAAGTGGCTCCCGCACGACACCGACCTCGACCCGCTGCGTGACGACCCGCGCTTCGAGGAGCTTGCGTGAGCATCGCGCACGTCGACCAGCTCGATGCGATCGAGATGCCGGACGGGTTCGTCTGGCGGCCGATTCGCCGGCACTTCAATATTCGCGGGTTCGGCGTCAACGCCTACAGCACGCGCGAGGCCGGCGGACAGATCGTCGAGGAGCACACCGAAGGCCAGCTGGAGCACGAGGAGATCTACCTCGTCCTCCGCGGCCGCGCGCGCTTCACCGTCGACGGCAACGAGCACGAGCTCGCCGCCGGTCAACTCGTCTTCGTCCGCGATCCCTCGCTTCGTCGCGGCGCCGTCGCCATCGACGCCGACACGGTCGTGCTCGCGCTCGGCGGCAAGCCGGGCCAAGCGCACAAGGTGTCCGCCTGGGAAGCGATGTTCGCGGCGATTCCCTACGCGCAGCAGGAGAACTGGAGCGAAGCGATCCGCATCCATGTCGAAGCGCTCGCCGAGCAGCCGGAGCATCCCGCACTGCTCTACAACCTCGCCTGCATGGAAGCGCGCGGCGGGCGCCACCTCGACGCGCTGCTGCACCTGCAGCGCTCCGTCGAGCTCGACCCGAAGTGGGCCGAGCACGCGCGCAACGACTCGGACTTCGCCGCGATCAGGGGCGAGCCCGGCTTTCCCGGCTAAGACCGTCGGTCCCCCGGCAAGCGCGATCCCGCTGCCAGAACGCGGAGCGCCGGGACCGGATCCGCTTCCGGCCGCGCCACGAGCAGCACGGCGCCGAATCCGTCGTCCGGGTTGAGCGCGTCGACGAGGAGCTGCAGGCCCGCAGCAAGTGCGAACGCCTTGTGCGCCTGCGGCCCGCCGAACGGCACCAGCTCCTCGGGTTGCGCTCGGCCCGCGAGGACGTCGCCGTGGGTCACCGCGCCCATCGAAACGTCGCTGACCACCGGAGCGCCGTCACTCGAGGGGATCGCGATCGCAAGCGGGTTCGTGCCGGTGAGCGGCTCGCCGCCGTCCGGATGCGCAAGCCGGCGCGGGGAGGTCGCGGTGAGCACCGCGACGAGCCCAGCATCCGCCAGCCGCCGCACCCAGTAGCCGAGGGAACCGGTCGGGAACGTCCGCGAGCACACGACAAGCCGCGCATGCTGCGGCGGGTCCGCGAGCTGCGAGCGGACGACTGCCTCGAGCGTCAGGTAGCCGAGCGCACCGCTGCCGTCCCACCGCTCGTACCCCGCGGCCGACTCGACCCGGCGCGGCCGCGCGTCGGTTTCCAGCTCATCCCACGTCTCGAGCCACTCGATGCGCGACAGCCCGTGCCCGAGCTGGCCGCGCGCCTCCGCGTCGAGGAAGTGCGCGGCGAGCGTCTCGGCATCGTCGGCGGCGAACCCGAGCCGCTCGAGCCGCGGCCGCGCTTCCTCAGGACGCAAAGTCCACCACCGGCCAGCCGCGCTCGCCGGCAATGCGGCGCAGCTTCCGGTCCGGGTTCGCCGCGACCGGGTGCCCGACCGCCTCCAGAAACGGAACGTCGCTGTAGGAATCCGAGTATGCCGTCGATTCGGCAAGATCGAAGCCCTCGGCCGCCGCGAGCGCGCGCAGCGCGTCCGCCTTGCCGACGCCGTGCGCGGCGCGCAGCGTGCGGCCCGTGTAGACGCCGTTGACGATCTCGCACGTCGAGCCGATCGCGCCGTCGAAGCCGAGATCGTCGGCGATGTGCTGCACGATCTCCTGCAACGTTGCCGAGACGATGTAGACGCGCTCGCCGCGCGCGCGGTGACGCTCGACGAGCCGCAGCGGCTCCTCGTACACAAGCGGGCGCAGCACCGTCTCCATCGCGTCTCCGACGAGGTGCTGCATCTCGGCGACCGAGAAACCGTTGAGGATCGTCATGCCTTCCTCTGCCGCGCTGCGCACACGCTCGGCGCTGGCGCCGCGCAGGACGAACAGCACCTGCCAGAGCGCCGACTTGACGAGGTCGAGCCGCGAGATCAGACCGCGTCGCCGGAACGTGCCGGCAAGCGCGAGCACCGAGGAACGCTTGATCAGCGTCCGGTCGAGATCGAAGAAGGCGGCGGCTGCGATCGCGGGACTCTACGAAACGAGCGGCAACGTACGCGTGAAGCCCCCGGCGCGGCTCGCATCGATCACGCGCGCCAGCTCGATGATCGCCTGCGCGGGCTCGGAGTCGGGATCGCTGACGACGAGCGGCGCGCCGGCATCGCCGGACGCGCGGAGCCGCGCGTCGAGCGGGACGGTGCCGAGCAGCGGGACGCCGAGCTCCGTCGAGAGCGTCTCGCCGCCGCCGCTCCCGAACATCTCGGACGTCATGTTCTCGATCACGCCGACGACCCGCATGCCCGTCTTCTGCGCCATCGTCGCCGCGCGCGAGGCGACCTCCTGCGCGAGCGGCTGCGGCGTCGTGACGACGACTGCCTCAGCGCGCGGCAGCAGCTGGCCGAGCGAGATCGAGACGTCACCGGTCCCTGGCGGCATGTCGACGACGAGCACGTCGAGCTCGCCCCAGTGGACGTCCTGCAGGAACTGTTCGAGCGCGCGGTGCAGCATCGGGCCGCGCCACATCACCGGCTGGTTGTCGTCGAGGAAGAACCCGATCGACATCAAGCGCAGGTCGTGCGCGACCGGCGGCACGATCATCTTGTCGACGACGACCGGCTTCTGGTCGATTCCGAGCAGGTGCGGAATCGAATGGCCGTAGATGTCCGCGTCGAGCACACCAACCTCGAGCCCTTGCGCAGCGAGCGCCGCCGCGAGGTTCACCGTGAGCGTCGACTTGCCGACCCCGCCCTTGCCGGAGGCGACCGCGAGCACCCGCGTCTTCGGCGAGAGCCGGATGCCTTTCGTCTCCACGCCGCCGCGCAGCTGCGTCGTCAGCGCCGCTCGCTCGTCGGGCGACATCACATCGAAATGGAGCGTCACCGAAGCGACGCTCGGCAGCGTCCCTACATGCGCTGCGACCTGGTCCTCGAAGCTCGAGCGGAGCGGGCAGCCGACGACGGTCAGGGCGATCGTCACCGAGACATCCGCACCGTCGATCTCGATCGCCCGCACCATGTTCAGCTCGGTGACCGGCTTGCGGAGCTCCGGGTCGATCACGCGGCCGAGCGCCTCGAGGATCTCGTCGCGTGTGGGCATGGGCCGAGGGTAGCGAAGCGGGTGATGCGGCTACGCCGTTCCGGGGATGCCGCCGGCCCCAGGCGACGTCGATGATCCTGGGATGACCGGTATGCGGAACCGGCTGGAGCCTCATGCACGCTTTTTGCTGGATCTGAGCCTCGGAGCGTTCGTCGGTCTGCTCTGGGTGACGACCGCGGTGGCGTTGTGGCTTCACCTGGCGTACGTGACGATCGCCTTCGGCGCGTTCCTGCGCCCCCACGCGCGATCGACGGCGATCCGCGTGGGAATCGTCTCGCTCGTCGGCGGCGCCGCGCTGCTGGAGCTCCACGGCGAAGGCGGCCTCCCGACGCAAGAGCTGCTCGAGATTCCCCTCCTGGCGGTGCTCGCATTGCTCGCAGCCGCCTACGGACAGAGGCGCGCGCGGATCGAAGACGATCTGCTGCGCGAGAAGAAGCTGCTGGCCCAGCACGTCGACCGGATCCCGATCGCGACCGTGGCGTTCGACGAAGGCGCCCGTGTCGTCAGCTGGAACGCCCGCGCCGAGCAACTCTTCGGGTGGACCGCAGACGAGGTGATCGGGAAGCCGAACCCGATCGTCTCCGTGGGCGAACGAAGGCACTCCGACGATCTCCTGGCACGGATCCGGCGCGGCGAGCTATTGAATGGTGTCGAGGTGACGAGGCAGGCCCGCGACGGTTCGCTGCTCGAGCTTTGCCTCTACACGGCGCCGCTGAGCAAGACCAGGGCAGTCGTCCTCTATGACGACATCCGCGAGCGCAAGCAGGCCGAGCGGCAGCGCGACCGGGCCGAGGGCCGCTACCGCAGCCTGGTCGAGTCGATGCCGCTCGTCACCTACATCGACCACGTCGACGATCATGCAACAAGCGTCTACACGAGCCCGCAGGTCGTCGAGCTCCTCGGTTGGCCTCTTGCCGACTGGGATGCGAACCCGCATTTCTTCGAGACGCTGCTCCATCCCGATGACGCTGAGCGCGTGATGCAGGAGGTCGTCCGCGCGAACGCCGTGCACGGGCAGTTCGACGCCGAGTACCGCCTTCGCCACCGCGACGGCCATTACGTGTGGGTGTATGACCAGAGCGCGATCGAGGACGACGACGGTGTGCCGTTCGCCCGCGGGTTCTTGCTCGACATCACGGAGCAGAAGAAGCTCGAGGAGCAGCTCCGGCAGGCGCAGAAGATGGACGCGCTCGGCCAGCTCGCCGGTGGGATCGCACACGACTTCAACAACTTGCTGACCGGGATCGGCGGCTACGCCGAGCTCGCCGCTTCGACGACCGAGAACGGGACGGTCGTTTCACGTTGTCTCGACGGGATCAGGACCGCCGCGGACGAAGCCGCGAGCCTCACCTCTCGCCTGCTCGCGTTCAGCCGGCGCAATGTTCCGGAGCGCCGGCTCATTGACCTCAACTCGATCGTCACGGAAGCGGCGTCGCTGCTGGAGCGGATCGTGCGCTCCGACGTGCGCATGACTCTCGTGCTCGCTCAGCCGTTGCCCGCCGTCGCAGGCGACCTCGCACAGCTGAAGCAGGTCGTGCTCAACCTTGCGCTCAATGCGCGCGACGCGATGCCGAATGGCGGCGCGCTCACGATCGAAACGGCTGCCTCCGGTGAGAACGTGATCCTGCGTGTTCGCGACGACGGGATCGGCATGGACGCGTCCACACGATCGCGCGCGCTGGAACCGTTCTTTTCGACCAAGCCCGAAGGCGAGGGCACCGGCCTCGGCCTCGCCCTTGTCTACGGCGTCGTCGACGGGCTCGGCGGCCGGCTCTCGATCGATTCGGCGATCGGCCTCGGCACGATCGTCGAGGTGGTCCTGCCCGCCGCGGACGCAGTGGCCGACGAGCCGGAGGAGCGGGACCATGAGCCCGCCGACCTGCTCAACGGCGAACGCGTCCTCGTGGTCGAGGACCGGGAGGTCGTTCGCGACCTGGCCCGCGAAGTGCTGGAGGCGGGGGGCTTCGAAGTCGTGGCGGTCGCCGGTGGCCGGGCAGCGCTCGCGGCCGCTACGGCGAGCGCGCCGTTCGACCTCTTGCTCACGGATGTGGTGATGCCCGAGATGAGTGGGCCCGAGCTCGCGGTCAAGCTTCGCGTGAAGCAGCCTCGGCTGCCCGTGCTTTACATGTCGGGGTACACGGACGACGTGCTCAGCACCCATGAGCTGTCACAGGATGCGACGGCGTTCCTGCGCAAGCCGTTCGGGAACACGGAGCTGGTCACGGCCGCACGCGCGCTGCTCGACGCACAGGCGTCAGCCGGTCAGGGCGGCAGCGAGCCGCGCGCAGAGCTCGTCGTTCCCGGCCGCCACGACGCGTGAGCGTCCCTCGAGGTCGAGCGGCGCGTCTGCGAACCGCGCCGTGCCATCGGGCAGGCCGATCGCAAGCCCCTGCTCGAGCACGAGCAGCTGCGCGGCGGCGATATCGACCGAGCGTGCCGCCTTCAACGAGACGACACCGTCGAGCCGCCCGGCCGCGAGATGGCAGAGCGTGATCGCGAGCGAGCCCATGATCCGCAACCGGTGCGCGACGCCGTCGAAGCGCGCAGCGTTCTCCGAGACGTACGCCGTGGTCGTCGCCTCGAAGGAGAGAATCTCCAGCTCGTCCTTGGGGCGCTCGGTGATCCGCTCGCCGTTCAGGAACGCGCCGCCCCCGCGCGTCGCGGTCCATTCTTCGCGCGCGCCGAAGTCGTAGACGTAGCCGAAGACAACATCGCCCATCGTGTCGCCGTCGGCGACGGCGATCGAAATCGAGAAGAACGGGATTCCGCGCTTCGCGTTCAGGGAGCCGTCGATCGGATCCACGACGACCGTCCAGCGGCCGTCGCCGTACAGGCCGATCTCCTCGCTGACGATGCGCACGTCCTCGCCGCGAAACCGCTCGAGGATCACCGCCTCGGCGGCCGCGTCGATCGCAGTCGTCTCGTCCCCGCCTTCGCCGTCGCCCTGCACCGGCTCGCGATCAGCGCGGAACGGCAGCTCCTCGAGCACGCGCGCGACATCGTCGCGCGCCGCGCGGCACAAGGTAAGCCAGTGGGTCACACCGGATGGAAGAGCAGGCCGGAGGTCAGCTTCGGGAAGAAGAACGTCGACTTCTGCGGCATCACGTCGCCCGCTTCGGCGAACGCCGCGACCTGTTCCGTCGTCACGGGCTGGAGCAGGAACGCCGCCGCCGCGTCGCCGCGGTCGACGGCTGCGATCGCCTCCTCGGCGTACGCGGTGTAGCTCACGCCTTCGGGCGCGAACGACTCGACCACGCGCGGGCCGAAGTCGTCGTCCGTGCGCACGCGGAAGTAGCGGCCACCCCGGTAGAGCGTCACGCCGTCGCCAGGCCCGTCGACTTCGTCGCCCGGCACGTCGCCGACCGACTGGACGATGCGGTGCGTCGGGAAGATCTCGAGCCCCGGCGCGCGCGAGGAGACGAGGATCGCGAAGGTGTGCGTCGCTGTCGGGTTCTCCTCGCGGTAGGCGACGGCGGTCTCGTAGCGGTGGTGCCCATCGGCGATCAGGAGCGGCGTGTCGATCGACACCTCGCCGGAGGCGATCGGCCACATGCGCGTGCGCACACCGCTCTCCTCGACGTCGACCGCGGGCGCGCCCTCAGGACGTGTGAAGACCGGCTCTGCGTCGTAGAGGAGAAAGATCGGCTCGAGCTGCGTCTGCGTCGCGCGCAGGAGGCGAAGGCGTCCTTCCTTCGGCCCGGCGTGCGTCCGCTCGTGCGGCAGGATCTGCCTCTCCTCGTACGGCGTGACCGGCACGGACGCAGCGACGCCTTCGCGCGTGCGAGCGACGCCGTCGGGGCCGACGTAGTCCTGTGCGACCCACCAGTAGAGCTCGTCGGCGGCGGCCAGCACGCCGCTGTCCCGCCAGGAGACGAAGTCGCCTGCCGCCCGTTCCTCGGAGTCGGGCAGGGTCAGGTGCACGACGTTGTAGGGGCTGCGCGCGAGGTAGTCGCGGCGCTGCTCGTCAGAGATCACGTCGTACGGTGGCGCCACCAGCTCGTCGAGCGGCCCCGCGACCTTCGTGTCGTAGCGGAGCGCGCGGAAGGGCTTCACGGTCGGCACTCCCGTGCAGACTAGTGACGATGATTCGCACGGTGCCGCAGGCAGCGAAGTGGGTCGACAAGGTCGGCCTTGCCCTGCTCTTCCCGAAGGCGGACATCGTCCTCCCGTCACTCTGGGAACAGGTGTCCGGTCTCCAGGTGACCGACTGGGACACCGAAGAGATGAACTTCTTCTGGTGGGCGAAGGACGAGCTGCCGGCCCGCGGCCTGACGTGCGTCGGCAAGCACCTCGCGCGCCACGTCTCATGCGTCGCTCCACACCTCCTGCCGACACTCGTCGCGGCGAACGGCGAGCTTCCAGAGGACCACGACCCCGTTGTCGAGGCGATCCGCCGCGTTGGGCCGATGACCGGACCCGAGCTCCGTGACGCGACCGGGCTCGCGAAGAAGGAGGTCGACCGCTCGATCGCCTCACTCCACCACCAGCTGGTCCTCACCAACTCGCACCTCGTCCACGAGGGGAGCACCTGGGGAACGCTCGCCCACGACCTGCTCGCGCGGAAATGGAAGCTGCCGAAACGGCTCCCCGAGCGCGATGCCGCCCGCCGGGAGCTGGCGGCGCTCGTTCTCCGGCACGCCGGCGAGTTGACCGCCGCCGACCTCGGCGGGGCGTTCGGCTGGCGGCGGAAGGAGGCGGCGGCGGTCCTCGACGAGATCGCTGACGGGCACGACGATCCGGGCGGCTTCCGCATCTGGGCTCAGCGGTAGGCTGGCCTGTGTGACGATCGCCGAGCTTGCCGAGGATCGCGTCGTCGAGGGCGTCTACGCCGTCAAGACGAAACGGAAGCTCCGGACGAAGAGCGGCGCCTCCTATCTGGCGCTCGAGCTCGTCGACCCGACTGGGCGCATCGAGGCCCGTGTGTGGAAGGACGTCGAGCTGCTGGACGGGCGTTTCGGCGAAGGCGACGCCGTGCGCGTGCTCGGCCGCGTCGAGAAGTTCCAGAACCGGCTGCAGCTCGACGTGCGCTCGCTCGAGGCGACGGACGTCGATCCCGCGTCGCTCACACCGACGATCCGCCGTGACGCAGACGAGATCGCCGGCTTCCTCGACTTCCTCGTCGCCGAGATCTCCCACCCGGCGCTGACTGCGACCGTGCAGGCCGTGCTCGCCGACCGCGACCTCGCCGCCTACCCGGCGACGCCCGACGACCACCACTCCTACGCCGGCGGGCTGCTGGAGCACACGGTCGGGGTGGCAACGCTCTGCCGTGAGACGTCGCAGCTCCATCCGCGGCTGCGTGCCGACCTGCTGCTCGCTGCGGCGCTCGTGCACGACGTGGGACGCACGATCGAGCTCGGCCGCGGTCCGGGCTTCGCCGTCACGGACGAAGGGCGCCTGCTCGGTCATGTGCACCTCGGCCTCCGGCTGATCGAGGAGCGCGCGCAAGGGCTGACCGCCGGCCAGCTCGCGGAGCTTCTGCACTGCGTCGCGGCGCATCACGAGGCGCGTGGCGCGCGCACCGCCGAAGCTGGCGTTCTGTACCACGCGAACCAGCTCGACGCGATCGCCGCCACCCGCCGCACGGAAGTTACGTAACGCCGCTTGGCACCGCTTCTCCTGGCGCTGAGCGCAAGCCTCGCGTGGGGCTTTGCCGACTTCTTCGGGCCGCTCGTGAGCAGGTCGCTCGGCCTGGTGCCCGTCCTCTTCTGGGCACAGGTCGGCGGCGTGCTCGCGATCGCGCTCGCGGTCGCGATTCGCGGGCAGGGGCCTGCGGGCTGGGAGGTGCTGTTCGCGATCCTCGCCTCGCTCGGCGGGATGCTCGGCCTCTTTGCGTACTACCGCGGCATGCAGACGGGGGCGATGAGCGTCGTGGCGCCGATCGCGGGCATCTCGGCGATCGTCCCGGTGATCTTCGGGATCGCTTCGGGTGACAGCCCGTCGGCGCCGCAGGTCGCGGGCGTCGCCTGCGCGCTCGCCGGCGTCGGACTGGCCTCGATCGAGCACCACGAAGGGTCACCTCGAGTCGCCGCGGGCGTCGGCCTCGCGCTGCTCGCGGCGATCGGGTTCGGCTTCTACTTCCCGTGGATGCACGCGGCGGGGAAGGTCGACTTCTGGTGGGCGTCGCTCGTTTTTCGCACGACCGCGCTGCTCATGCTGGTCGCGGTCGTCGCGGCGCGCCCCACGTCACTCAGACTGCGCCCGCGCGACCTCGGGATCGTCTTCGCAGTCGGGATCGGCGACACGCTCGGCAACGTCTTCTTCGCAGCATCGTCGAGCCACGGCCTCGTCAGCCTGACCTCGGTGCTTGCGTCGCTCTATCCCGTGGTGACCGTCCTGCTTGCAGCGTCGGTGCTGCACGAACGAGTCGCGCGCATGCAGAAGGCGGGCATCGTGCTCACGCTGACCGGCGTGGTGCTGATCAGCTTCTAGACGTTGAAGCGGATGTTCAGCACGTCGCCGTCCTTGACGACGTAGGTCTTGCCTTCGAGGCCCTGCTTGGCTTGCTTCGCGGCCTCCGCTGCGGAGCCGAGGGTCACGAGGTCGTGCCAGTTGATCACCTCGCAGCGGATGAAGCCGCGCGCGATGTCCGTGTGGATCGCGCCTGCGGCGTCCAGCGCGGTCTGACCGTTGCGCAGCGTCCACGCGCGCGTGTCCTGTTCGCCCGCGGTGAAGAACGTGATCAGGTCGAGCGCGCTCGCCAGGCGGCCGGCGATGTCGTCGAGCGCCGACTCGCCGCCGTCACGATAGGCGGCGGCCTCGTCGTCGGGCAGCTCGGCCAGCTCGGCTTCGAGCTGCAGGTCGATCCCGCCAGGGCCGTTGACGATCGCGATCAGCGGCTTCGTTGTCAGCGGTTCGAGCTCGCCCGGAAGCTCAGCGGCGTAGTCGGCCAGCGAGCCGCCGGCGTCGACGTGCGCCAGCACCTTGCGCAGTTCCTCCACCTCCGCGCGCATCTTCGCGTCGCCCGACTTCGCCTGCTTCTCGACACGCTCCAGACGTCGCTGCACGTGATCGCGGTCGGCGACAAGCAGCTCGAGCTTGAACGTCTCGAGGTCGTCATCCGGAGTCGCGTCCGGGCCGAAGCCACGCACGACGACGAGCAGCGCGTCGACCTGTCGCAGGTTTCCGAGTTGCGCCTCGCCCGCCCCGGGGACGTCCTGCACGCGAATCGTCGCCGGCGTGATCTTGCGCGCCTTCACGATCTCCGCGAGTGCGCCGAGGCGTTCGTCGTTGATCGGCGCCATGCCGACGTTGGTTTTCCCGTACTCGCCGCCACCCGTCTTGGTGAGCGCAGTGAAGAGCGACGTCTTCCCGCTGCCCGACGGGCCGACGATGCCCACTTCGAGTGCCACGGCCGTGGAGGGTAGCTAGCTGGAGGCTTCCCGCTTCTCGAGCTGCTTCTGCAGCGAGACGAGCGCGCGGTGCTGCAGCGACTTGATCGCACCCTCGGTCTTCCCGAGGATCGTCGCCGCCTCGGCGTTCGCGAAGTTGAAGACGAACTTCAGGGTGAGCACCTGCTGCTGCTCCGGCGAGAGGTCCTCGATCAGCTCGAGCATCGACTTACGCCCGATCGACTCGAACGCGCCTGCCTCCGCGGAGGTCGTCTCGTCGGGCTCTGGCTCGGGCACCTCATCCTCCGGCTGCCAGCGCCTGTTGGCCCGGAAGTGGTCCATCGCGAGGTTGTGAGCGATCCGAAAGAGCCACGCGGAGAACGGCGCCGACTGCCAGCGGAACTTCCCGATCGCCTCCAGCATCTTCAGGAACGTCTGCGTCGTCAGGTCTTCGGCGTCGTGGCGGTTGCCGACGCTGACGTGCAGGTAGCTGTAGATCCGGTCGAAATGGATCAGATAGAGCTCTTCGAGCGCGCCGCGATCGCCCTTCTGGGCGCGATCGACCAGCGCGCGCACGCGCTTGGTCTCGCTCTCCTTCTTGGTGACCGCGGCTTCGCTCATCAGCTCTGTCGTGCCCGGGCGCCGTGGCGCCTAACCCCGGACCTACGCAGCAGCGCCGAATCCGACCCGGCTTTCGCGGGCGAAGCGCTTGACGTAGACGATCTTCGGGATGGAGACCGTGTAGCGGCCATCCTCCGCTTCGAAGCTGAGGCTGTCGTGGGCGCCCGCGAGGGCGCGGTCAAGGTCGTCGGCGGTCGAAACGGGGACGTAGACGTTGAGCACCTGGGTGCCCTCGAAGGCGATCTCGATCCTGAGGCGGTCAGCGTTATCTGTCATCACTGACGAACTCTGCCAGAACGCCGCCGGTCGCCTCCGGATGGACGAACGCGACCTGCAGACCGAACATCCCCCGGCGCGGCTGTTCGTCGATCAGGAGCACGTCGTGGGCCCTCAGCCGCTCCAGCTCGGCGGGCAGATCCTCGACCTCGAAGGCCACGTGGTGCATCCCCGGCCCGCGCTTGGCCAGGAACTTGCCGACAGGCGTGTCAGGGCCGAGCGGCTGCAGGAGCTCGATCCGCGACTCGCCGATCCGCAGGGACGCCGCCTCGACCCCCTGATCCTCGACAGTTTCCCGGTGCTCCAACGTCGCGCCGAACAGATCGGCGTAGACGAGGAGCGCCGCGTCCAGGTCGTCGACAGCGATCCCGAGGTGATGGAGGTTCAGCGCCATTCGTGCTCCAGCATCGCGTAGACGAGCTCGCTCTGCCATTCGCCCTTGACCCACTCGTTCTCGACGAGGAGCGCCTCGCGGCGCATGCCGAGCTTCTCGAGCACGCGCGCAGAAGCCGTGTTGCGCGCCTCCAGCCGGCCGACCACGCGGTGGAAGCCCTGGTCGAACGCCCAATCGATCAGCGCGCGCGCCGCCTCGGTCGCATAGCCCTTGCCGTGCTGTCGCGGATCGATCGAAAATCCGACCTCGACCGTCTTGTGCTCGACGCTGCCGTAGAAGAGGACGACATCGCCGACGTACGTGCCGTCGCGAAGCTCGACTGCGGCGCTGAGGCCATGATCCTCCGTGAGCTCGCTCCCGCCGATCTTGCGCGCAAGCTTCTGGCGGCTCTCCTCGAGCGTCGTCGGCCCGTAGTACAGCCAGCGTGCGACCTCCGGCAGCGAATAGATCGAGTGCAGGTTCTCGAGATCGCCGTCGGTGTACGGCCGCAGAACGAGACGCTCCGTCTCGAGCGGCCAGTCGGGTCTCATGACCTAGGAGGCTACCCCGTCGGATCGGCGCCGAGCGCGCGCACCGTGCCGACCGAGTCGGACGAGCGCGACTCGGGCTCGATGTCCGCGAAGAGCCCCGCGAGCTCGTCGCGATCGAGCGTTTCCTTCTCGAGCAGTGCCATGGCGATGCGATCGAGCGACGCGCGATGCTTCGCGAGCAGACGGAGCGCATCGGCGTACGCCGCGTCGGTCAGCAACGCCTGCTCGGTGTCGCGCAGACGCTTCGTCTCCTCGGAAAGGGCGTAGTTGTCGGCGCGCATCGTGCGTGAGGTGACGGACTCGCCCATGCCCCACTCGAACACCATGGCGCGCGCGACCTGCGTCACCTTCTCGAGGTCGTTGGCGGCGCCGTTCGTGACGCGACCGAAGACGATCTGCTCCGCGGCGCGACCGGACAGCGCCATCACCATCCAGTCGAGCAGCTCTTCCCGCGTTTCGAGGTAGCGCTCTTCCTCCGGCAGGTGCAAGACGTAGCCCAGTGCGGTACCGCGCGCGATGATCGTCGCCTTCTCGGGCGCGTTGCCGACGAGGTGCGACATCAGCGCGTGGCCGCCTTCGTGGTAGGCAAGGATGCGCTTCTCCTTGTCGGTGACGACGCGTCGCTGCTGCAGGCCGGCGACGACGCGCTCGAGCGAGTAGTCGAAATCCTCATGGGTGAGCGTCGAGCGGCCGTTGCGGCCCGCGGCGATCGCAGCCTCGTTGCAGATGTTCTGGAGATCGGCGCCGGTAAGCCCGGCGGTCTGGCGCGCGACGGCGTCGAGATTGACATCGTCGCCGAGCGGCTTGCCGCGCGTGTGCACGTCGAGGATCGCGCGGCGGCCCTTCAAGTCGGGCGGGTTGATCAGCACCTGGCGGTCGAAGCGACCCGGGCGCAGCAACGCGGGGTCGAGATCCTGCAGGCGGTTCGACGCCCCCATCACGACCACCTGGTCGCGCGGGCCGAAGCCGTCCAGCTCCACGAGCAGCTGGTTCAGTGTCTGGTCCTGCTCGCGGTTGAAGCTGTTGCCGCTGCGCGCCATGCCGACGGCGTCGAGCTCGTCGATGAAGACGATCGACGGAGCGTTCTTGCGTGCTTCCTCGAAGAGCTTGCGGATGCGCGCGGCGCCGAGGCCGGCGAACATCTCGACAAACGCGGATGCGCTCTGCGCATAGAACCGCGCGCCGGACTCGTTGGCGACAGCCTTTGCAGCGAGCGTCTTGCCGGTGCCGGGAGGACCGTGGAAGAGAATGCCTTTCGGAACGCGTGCGCCAAGCGCTTCGAAGCGGTCCGGGTCGCGCAGGAAGTCGACGATCTCCTGCAGCTCCTCTTTCGCCTCGTCGAGCCCCGCGACGTCCGCCCACGTGACTGCTGACGCAGAGCCCGGCGTGATCTCCATCGGCTTGACGCGCGGCATCAGCTTCACCGTCTTCCAGAGCAGGTAGACGACGACGCACATCAGGACGAAGAACATCACCGGGATCCAGGTGATGACGAAGTTCGAGATGAAGTGGCTGATGTCGAAGCCGCTGCTCGCGACGACCGCGGGCGTCCGGACCGCGTGCTCGGGAACCACGTGGTCGAACACGATGTGGTCGTTGAAGGCGGCGTACATCAGTTACTCATCGGCAGCGCGGGGCCGCCGCTAAAGCGCATCGAGCACCTCGGCGGTCGTGGCAAAACGCACGCCGCCGTCCCGCCAGGCGGCCAGGCATGCGGCCGTGCGGGCGTCGTCCAGGCCGCGCGAGGCGTCCTCGACGAACGTCACAGACCGGCCCCGGGCCAGGAGGCCCCGGATAGCTGCGTCGTTGCACACATCAGTGGCGACGCCGAAGAGCACGATCTCTTGCGGGTCGAGATAGGCAAGGAGGCGGTCGGCGTTCGGGTTCGTGAACGGATCGTAGGCCTTTTTCAGCAGGAGAAACTCGCGCCCCCGAAGCCACGACGGGTCGACGTCCGTCTCGCCGAGCACGACTGGATCAACCTGCTGCGTCTCGGGCGGCCGCATCGCGCCCGGCGTCCCACGGAGGCAGTGGGGCGGCCAGAGGTTGACGAAATCCGGCTCGGCCGAGATCTCGGGATCGCTCAGCTCGTGGTCGTCGGCGCTCGCGACATGCGGAATGCCGGCGCGCCGCGCCGCCTCGACGAGCTGCCCCATCGCCGGAAGCGCCTGCTCGGCGCCGGCGACGTAGAGCTTCCCTTCCGGGAAGACGAAGTCGAACTGCGTGTCGACATCCCAGAGGACACGCGTCATCTAACGAGTTCGAGCCGCGGGCTCGGCCGGTAGTGGCGGCCGACCTTCGCAGACGGCTTGCCGTCGGTCATGACGATGTCCGCGGTGAAGTCGTTCGAGCCCCGGATCAGCGACGAGCCGACTCCGTACGCGTCGACGGGCACGTCGTTCTCCTCGAACTCGCGGATCTTCTCGACGGTGAAGCCGCCGGAGACGACGATGCGAACGGAGTCGAAGCCTTCGCGGTCGAGCGCCTCGCGCACCTTGCACACGAGCTGCGGGTTGACGCCGATCGGCTTGAAGTCGCCCAGCTCCTCCCACAGCGAACGGTCGACGAGCGCCTCGGACGTATCGAGCCGCACACCCCACAGGCGCGGGCCGAGTGCGTGCGCAACCTCGAGCGCGGTGCGGACCGAGTCGTTCTCGAAGTCGACGAGCACCGTGATGTTCATGTCGTCCGGCGCCCACGCAGCGAAGTGCTGTGCGGCAGCAACCGTGTCGCCGCCATAGGACGCGATCAGCGAGTGCGGCACGGTGCCGAGCCCGCTGCCGCCCCACCATGACGCCTGCTCCTCGGTCGTGACGCCGATCGGCGCGCCCACGATCTGACCGGCGACGTACGCCGAGTAGCCGTCGCCGGTCTGCACGCGGTGATGGTCGTGCCGCGCAGCCATGAAGATCACCGGTTTGCCGTTCGCAGCGCGCAGCACGTTGACGGTGTTCGTCGTAATCAGCGTCCGCCGTGCCAGCGTGCCCAGATACACCGTCTCGAGGTGCGCGAATGCCGTGTAGTCGCCTTCGATCGTCAGCACCGTCTC
>Ga0247668_1000216_pt1 | contig 15607 bp, 11 predicted proteins | sample CNK09_metaG_FD_182737 | JGI IMG/M metagenome (GOLD analysis project Ga0247668, IMG submission 182737) | Soil microbial communities from Purdue University Martell Research Forest, Indiana, United States - CNK09 | ecosystem: Environmental > Terrestrial > Soil > Temperate forest > Bulk soil...
GTTTCAAGATACCCGAATTGGCGCGCAATTTCCGGAACTTCCGCGTTCGCGCTTCGAACAGAGCGTGCAATTCATCGAACCCGACGGAAATGTCTATAGCGGCGCCGAAGCCGTCTTCCGGTCGCTGGCCGTAAATCCGCGTTGCCGCTTTTGGCTGCGCCTGTATGAAAAAGTCCCCGGCTTTCGTCCGCTGACGGAAGCGCTCTACCGCTTTGTGGCCAGCCATCGCACCACCTTCTCGGCCCTCACTCGCCTCTTCCTGGGTCGCAGGACGGTTGAGCTTGAGAGTTGATCGAAACCGGAATCGCCTGGTTCGAGTCGGGGCGTAACACGGCACCGTTTCCTCACGTCGAATTCGTCCATGCTAATTGGCCGGCTCCCCTTGGAGGCCGAAGAGTTTGCGCTCTTTGATCAAAGCGGCAACCTGCTCCGGCACCATTTGTTCCCAACTCGAATCCCCTTTGTGAATCTTCGCCATGACATCGCGCGAAAAAATCGGCAGACAGGATTCATTCACGTCGCGCAAACCCTGGATAAACAGGTTTTCCATCAGATAGGCATAAAGATGGCGCAAGTTCGGCGCGACGCGCATGTTGCCCGCCGTGATGACCGAGCCAGTGACCGGATCGCGATACGGATACACATAAAGCTTCAGAGCATTTTTAAAGAGGCGGCCAAAGGATTCCAGAATGCCACCTTCCAAATCCGTATAATATTTTTCTTCGAACAATTCTCGCAACGTCGGCACGCCCATGGCCACGGCGATCATTTTCTTGGTGTAGCGGAAAAGATAGGCTGCCAGCCGGTGAAACTCCCCGTAATTGGAAATCAGCACGGTCTTGCCGAGCGAGCCGAGCAAATCCACGCGGTCCAGGAAATCCTTGTGGTCGATCACGCCCGAGTCGCTTAGGTTTTTCAGGGTCATTTCCATCAGCACGACGATTTGTTCCCCTTGCACCTGCGGTTCCTGGATGAATTGCGCTTGCGCGCACTCGAGCATGTCGAGCGTCAGCCGGGTCACCGGGCGGAAACTGCCGCGCTCGACCAAAATCGGCTTTTTGTAAAGGATTTCCGCCGCTTGCACGACTTCGCCGTCGGCGGTGAACATGGCGGCGTTTGCTAACCCTTGCTGGACCAATTCCAGGCTCATAATCCGATTGTCCACCCTCCGAAAGTCCGGCCCGGAAAACTTGATCATATCAATTTCGACTCGATCTACGGTCAGGCTGTCGATCAGGGACTTCATCAAAGCCGCCGGATCGTGCTCCAGATAGAGCGCGCCATGAATCAGGTTCACACCCATGATGCCCAGCGCTTCCTGCTGCTGCAGGTTTTCTTTATCGAGCATGCGCACATGAATCAGGATTTGTGATGGCTCCTTCAGCGGCTCGCATTGAAAACGTATGCCCATCCAGCCGTGCGACTCATCGACATGCTTAAAACCACGCGCGGTAACAGTGTCGGCATAGACAAAAAAACGCGTGGTCGCTCCCCGCTTTTCCTTCAGTCGTTCTTCGAGCAAGCCATATTCATGATCGAGCATCGTCTGGAGCCGATGACGGCTGACGTATCGATCGGAGGGGCCGTAAATCGCGTCGCTCACCGTCATATCATACGCAGAAATCGTCTTGGCGATGGTCCCAGCCGCACCGCCGACGCGAAAAAACCACCGCGCCACCTCCTGGCCCGCGCCAATTTCGGCAAAGGTGCCGTATTTGGTGTCGTCGAGATTAATCCGCAGCGCTTTCTGATGAGTGCCGGTAATTTCTTGATTTACCATATCGCAAACGTACACTGACTTGGAGTGGTCAGGCTAGCTTGAATTGTTTGGGACAGAATATGAAACCGAATCAGGACAATGGCCATGAACAGAAAGGCCCGGAAGGAACCATCCCTGCGGGGCGAGTCACGCTTCAGGGCGAGTTGATCATCCCGACCAAGGCCAGAGGCATCGTCCTCTTCGCGCATGGCAGCGGCAGCAGCCGCCACAGCCCCCGCAATCAGCAAGTCGCCCGCACGCTGCGGCAGGCCGGGTTGGGAACGTTGCTCTTCGACCTCCTCACCGCCGAAGAGGAAGAACAGGACATGCGCACCCGCCAACTTCGTTTCGACATCTCGCTGCTGGCCGCACGACTAGTGGATGCAACGTCCTGGATCACGGGCCGGAGTGAAACGCAGCACTTGCACATTGGCTATTTCGGGTCCAGCACGGGCGCGGCGGCGGCGCTCACGGCCGCAGCCCAGCTCGGAGAAAAGATTGGGGCGGTCGTCTCGCGCGGCGGGCGGCCGGACCTGGCCGGGGCAGGTTTGCCCGAAGTCAAAGCGGCGACCTTGTTGATGGTTGGCGAGCGGGACACCGCCGTGATCGGATTGAACGAGCAGGCCTTTGCGAAATTGCGTTGCGTCAAAGAACTCAAAATCATTCCGCGCGCCACTCATCTTTTCGAGGAGCCCGGCACACTGGAAGAAGTTGCGCGCCTCGCTACGGAATGGTTCGACCGGAAGTTGCAAACGTGATTCCCGGCGGAGCGCGGCTGTCCTCAGCCGCAGCGTGTCCCTTAGCGCGATTCGTTAGGTCATTGCCTTGACTCGCTAATTAGCGTATTCTTGCCCAATGACGCCCCGGCGTGCCACGCATATCATTTTGTTCGATGATGAGTGCCCGCTCTGCACTTTTCAGATGAAGCTGCTGACCTGGCTGGACTGGTTTAATATTCTCAGTTTGGCGCCAGTTTCGCAGGCGCAATCGGCCGCACTCGCCCCGAACCTGACTCGTGATGCTTTGCTTGAGGCGATTCACTGTGTCACGCCGGACGGGCGGATCTATCGGGGGGCGCGCTGCCTTCGTTTTGTCGGGTTGCGTCTGCCGTTGCTCGTTCCCGTGGCCCTCTTCCTCTGGTTTCCGGGAGTGATTTGGGTCGCCGAAAAAGCTTATCAATGGGTGAGTCGTAATCGCCATCTGTTGAGCCGCTGGTTCGGTTGCAAAGAAGCCTGTGCCATCCTGCCTCAGCGCCGGCGCGCCAATGAAAAAGACATCGTTTTGGAACGTCACGATGTGGCCGGACCTTAGCATTGCTCTGCCTTCAGTGCCGACTAAACCTTTATCCTCAAAATTCAAATCACATGTTTTCACACGTCGTCATCTTCTGGACTGATCCGAACAACCCGAAATCCGCCGATGCCCTGATCGCGGGCGGCGAGCAATATCTGAAGCCAATTCCTGGCGTGCTCGGTTTCCACATGGGGCGAATGGTTCGAAGCCATCGTCCGGTGGTGGACCAAAGTTACCAGGTCGCGTTAAATCTCACGTTCCCGAACAAGAAGGCGCAGGACGAATATCAGGTCCATCCGCTTCATCTGGAATTCGTCGAAAAGGCGTTCAAGCCGAATTGCGTCAAGTGCGTCATCTACGACTTTGAGTAGCTGGAGCCTGTCCAGCAAGGGTTTGGCGCCACTTAATCGTCCACTTAATCGCCATCCTTAATCGAGAAACGGCCGGAAGTTTGTGCATTCGATAAAGTGGGCGATAAAGTGAGAGCGATAAAAGTGGGTGATAAAGTGGGTGATAAAGTGGGCCTTCCTGGGCTAAGCTGGGACAAGCTCTACCTACGAGCGCGGGTGGAACTTCCGGTGCACGTCGCGGAGGCGGCTTCCGGCGACATGGGTGTAAACCTCGGTGGTGCTGATGCTGGCGTGGCCTAACAGTTCCTGGATGACCCGCAAATCCGCGCCGTGTTCGAGCAGATGGGTTGCGAAGCTGTGGCGCAACATGTGAGGGGTGACGTTGCGGCTGATGCCGGCGTGCAGCACTCGCTTCTTGATCCTCAGCCAGAGCGTGACCGCCGAAAACTGCGTGCCTCGCCCGGTGAGGAAAACCGCGGCTGGGGTGCGTTTGGTGACGAGTTGCGGGCGACCGGCTTCGAGGTACCGTTGCAAGGCCGCAATCGCTTTTCGTCCTACGGGCACGACGCGCTCCTTGTTTCCCTTGCCGATGACATTGATAAATCCCGCCTCCAGTTGCAATTGTTCGAGCCGAATGCTCCGCAATTCTCCTGCCCGCAAGCCGCAGCCGTAGGCCAACTCCAATACAGCATGGTCACACAAGGAGGATGGAGTCTCGGGCACTTGGGGCTGCAGCAATTGATCCACCTCCTGGCTGGTCAGTGATTTCGGCAATCGTTGCCAGCGGCGCGGTAGCGAAAGGTTTTCCGCACAATTTTGCGGCAGCAATTTCTCCTGCTCGGCGAATCGATAAAAGGCCCGCAGAGCGGCAATTTCGAGATAGACGCTTTCCGAACTGAGCCGGCGGCGGGATTCTTTTTCTTCGTGGGCCAGCGCCCGCTCGCGCTCGTGCTGGAGGAACGACATCAAATGCGAGAGTTGCACCTGTCGCCAATCGGTGAGCTGTTGGGTTTCCGCCCACGCCACGAAGTTACTCAGCAACGCCGCGTAGGTTTTTTGGGTGTTCTCGGACTGACCGCGTTCGTTGCGGAGGTATTGGAGGAAATCCTCAATGAGGTTTTGCATCAACGACCAGTCCACGTGCCAGCTCCGTAGGAGCGACATGTTTATAGAAAGCTACGGGTGAACGCCAACAAGCCCCAGCGGGGCGGCATGTTTGTTTCCATGTCGCTCCTACGGAGCTTGATCTCTGTTGCGGTTTAATAACTATAAACATGCCGCCCCTCTGGGGCTGCCTACAGAGTCCGTTCGGTCAGCCTCGAGTAGGCCTCCAGGTACTTCGCCTGAGTTTTGGCCACAACTTCCGCCGGGAGCGCCGGCGCTGGCGGCGTCTTGTTCCAGGAAAGCGTTTCGAGGTAGTCGCGGACGAATTGCTTGTCGAAACTCGGTTGTCCCCGACCGGGCTGATACTGATCGGCAGGCCAGAAGCGCGAGGAATCGGGCGTGAGCACTTCGTCAATCAAGATTAGTTGACCGTCGAACAAACCAAATTCAAACTTGGTGTCGGCGATGATGATGCCGCGCTGGCGAGCGTATTCACGGGCCGTGGAGTAGATTTTCAGACTGGCTTCGCGCGCTTTCTCGGCGATGCCGGCCCCAACGATCTTTGAAGCTTCCTCGAAAGAAATGTTCTCATCATGGCCGGTCTCGGCTTTGGTCGCTGGGGTGAAGATCGGCTCCGGTAATTCGGAGGATTCCTGCAAACCGGCGGGAAGCTTGATCCCGCAGACGGTCTGGCGTTTTCGATACTCCTGCCACCCAGAGCCGGCCAAATAGCCACGGACAACGCATTCGATCGCCAGGGGTTGGGCCTTTTTCACAATCATGCTCCGGCGGGCCAACTGGTCGGCAAACGGCTGAAGGTTCGGCGGCAAGGGATCATCGGCGCGGGCGAGCAGATGGTTTGGCACGAGGGAAGCGAAGCGGTCGAACCAGAAGAAAGAAATCTGGGTGAGCACCTCGCCTTTCCGAGGAATGCCGTTGGGCATGATGCAATCAAAGGCCGAAATGCGGTCGCTGGCCACCAGCAGCAGGCGATCTCCCAAATCGAACATCTCGCGGACTTTGCCGCTTTTCACTTTGGGGATTCCGGGCAAATTAAGTTCAAGCAATGGTTCAGTCATCATCGGGACATAATGAATGGCCAATTTTTAAATTTCAAATCTGAAATTTCAAGAGCCTTTAGACCATCGAACCCAACACGTCGTCGAGGGCAAGAGTGGCAAAGGTTGTCGCGTAGTCGGACATCGCGTACGGAATAATGAGCTGCCGGCCATGCAAGAGGCTGCCGCAGGAATAAACCACGTTGGGCACGTAACCTTCGCGCTCCGTTTCGTTTGGCCGGATCAGCGGCTCGCGCAGACGGCCAATCACTTTGGCAGGGTTGTCCAAATCGAGCAGAAATGCGCCGATGCAATATCGGCGCATCGCCCCGACGCCGTGGCTGATCACCAGCCAGCCGGCTTCCGTTTCAATCGGCGACCCGCAATTGCCCATCTGGATAAATTCCCACGGGAAGACCGGCTTGACGGCAAGCTGCGAGGTATTCCAGAAATGCAAATGGTCCGAGAACATCACATAAATGTTTTCGTGATCCTGCCGGCCCAGCATCGCGTATTGGCCGTTGATTTTTCGGGGAAACAGCGCCATGCCTTTGTTCTGCACGGCCGTACCGTTCAACGTGATGAATTTGAAGTGAAGGAAGTCGGGCGTCTCGATAAATTGCGGCAAAACCAGTTTGCCATCGTAGGCAGTGTAGGTCGCGTAATACGTCCGGGTGCCGTCTTCGTTTTGAAATTGGACAAAGCGGGCATCCTCGATTCCGTTACTCTGCGAAGGGGTGACCGGGAACAAAACGCGTTCGGACAAACGCGATGTCGGAGCGAACTGCACTTCGTAATTCGATTGGGCCAGCGTCAGAGTTTTGCGCGCGATCGCTTCCGTTCCCTGGCCGCGCCCTCGGAATTGTTTGACGGCGCGACTGATCGAAGCGCGCAGTTCTTCCAGGGTGAAGGCGTCTCCCAGGCTATCGAAAACCTCCCGGCTGAATTCCCCCACCAAGCCGAGTTCCTGCAACTTTCGCACGAAGAGGCTCTTCTCGTAAGAGGCATTGGGCGCCTGGGCCGCTTCAAGGCAGTAACGTGTGGGCGCGTTGATTGTGATGTTGTCCTGAACGTCCAGGAATCCAGTGCGAAAGGTGATTGAAGAAATGTGCCCTTCTCCCGTGGCGCGCAAGCTGAGAACGAACCGCAAGGAACCAGGCGCAAGGTCTGACTGATCCGGGTGCGGGACGATGGACGGATTGAATAAGGCTGCGGCTTCGAGCGAATATTCGTTCGTGAAGTGCGCGCCGAGCAACAACTCCCTCTCTTCGGAGAGTCCCTGGTTCTTCCGCAGGCAGGGCCGGACGTGCTCGAAGCGCCGTCTCAAAAACTTGCGAATTTTCAGATGGCGTTCCCCGAAATCGGCCTCGACTCGCTCCAGCAGCGTATGCACTTCAGTCTCGGGAAGACTCATCACCATAGCGCAGATTTGGCTCATGCGCGCGCCGCTGGCGGGTGTGAACGGGCGGATCAGGACGCGGGTGCGATCCGGATAGAGCATGACATTGGTGCGTTTGAGCGGGTCGATGTTCATCATGTGCTGGGCGGGTTAAGGAATCGGTTGGTTGAAAACGGTGACCGCATTTTGCATCACTTTCATTTCAGAGAGCGAAAGCAGGAAAGCCAGCGTCGATTCTGCGCCCTGGTTTCCGTTCACTCTGTCCACGTGCAATGCATCGCGGCATCCGCCGGTATTGGAGGCGTAGAGTTCCAGCCCAAGATCATTCCAGCCGAGAAACCAGTCAAAGGCGTGTTGGGCCTGCTCGTACCACCAGGCGTCGGAGGAGGCCCGGTAAGCTTCGAGGCAGGCTGAAACCATGGCATGCGCCTCGATTGGCTGCTGATCAAAGTTCGCACGCGTGCCGCCCCGACGATAAAACCCATTGCTGCCGATCGGCCGGAAATGGCCATTCTCGGAAGTTTGCACCCCGGCCAGCCAGCGCAAGGCCTGCAGCCCGCGTTCGTAAACATTTTGTTGTCCCGTGGCGCGTCCGCTCAGAATCAGGGCGTGAGCCAGCTTGGCATTGTCGTAAGTCAACTCATCTTCAAACCAGGGCCAGTCCGGCTGAGATGCCTTGTCGAACAGGGCCATCAGCCGCGCCGTGAGCATTTCGCGCGTTTGGTTGACCAGGCGGTCCCCGCTCAGTCGGCGCAAGTATTCATGGATGCCGATGAGACTGAAGGCCCACGCTCGAGGGGAAGTAAACTCCGTCACTGCCGGCAGCGCTTCGGCAAACAATTGTCCGGCCAACACCTGGAAGGTTCGATAGGGCGAACGTCCCACGCCCAAACCCAAGGCCCAAATCGCCCGGGCGTGACAATCTTCGGAACCCTGTTCGTCAAGCCAGCGCCGATCGAAGGAAAGGTGGTTATGGAACCGCTTCGTTTTGCGATCGAACGCATGACACAAGAAGGCCGCATACGTCGTGGCGAGCGGCCGGACGGCCGGTTCTTCTTCCAACTCATCCAACAATACCGCCAGAATGAAGGCGCGCGCATTGTCGTCGGTGCAGTGGCCTTCGGAGAAATTAGGCACGCTGAAAATGGCGTGCTGGAAGATACCGGTCGCATCCGTCATCCGAAGGAGATGATCCAACTTCAGCGTCGGGAGCTCCCGCGGTTGCTGGTCGAGTGTTTTTGTGGCAAAGGATTTCCGCGACAACACCGCCCCTTCCAGCCGGGCCGATTCAAAGGACCGCATATAGAGGCGAGCCACGTTGCTCCAGATCATTTCGCGCCCGAGCTTGTAGGCGTTCTTGCGCATGGTGTGCCGGCGCGTTTCGTCACGCAACAAGCCGCTCACCTCTCGCGCCATGGCCTTGGAGTCGCCGAATGGCACCAACACGCCGCGTTCGTCGGCGAGCAATTCCGCCGCGTGCCAGTATGGCGTCGAGATGATAGCTTTGCCGGCGGCGAAGGTGTAGGCGAGCGTTCCCGAGGTGATCTGCGCTTCGTTGAGATAAGGAGTGATGTAAAGGTCGGCCGCGCCAATGAACTCTTTCAACTCTTCAAGGGAGACGAACCGGTTGTAGAAAATAACGTTCTTCTGGACTCCACGTTTTTTCGCCAGGCGTTCGAGACTGAGACGATAGGCCTCGCCCTGCTCGCGCAGTTCGTTCGGATGGGTCGCTCCCAACACCATATAAACGACATTGGGGAACTCCGCCAGAATCAGCGGCAAAGCGTCGAGCACCTGCTCAATGCCCTTGTTCGGCGAGAGCAGCCCAAAGGTCAGCAACACCGTCCTCCCCTCCACCCCAAATTGATCTTTGTAATAGTTCGGATCGACAAACGGGATGTCGGGAACTCCATGCGGGATGAGATCTATCTTGGCCGGCGGCACGTGGTAGATCTCTTGCAACATCTGCCGCCCCCGCTCCGCCATCACCACCAACCGAGCCGAGCGCGCTGCCAATTCCTGCATCACCCGCCGCTGCTCGGCGTTGGGATCACGGAGCACGGTATGGAGGGTGGTGACCACCGGCATTTTGAGGTCCCGCAAGAGCGCCAGCAAATAACTGCCGGCCGGTCCGCCAAAAATCCCGAACTCGTGCTGCAAGCAAACAATGTCGGCATTGCCGATGTTGAGAAAGTCCGCGGCTCTTCGGTAGGACGATAAATCCTGCTCATAGATCTCGAAACGAACCACTTCCGGATAGTCGTAGCCGCTTGGGATGTCATTGACCGGGACGGCGAAGCACTGGGTTTGCGGGTGCTCGGTCGCGACGGCTGAAAGCAGGTCGGAGGTGAACGTGGCGATGCCGCATTTGCGCGGCAAGTAATCGCCGAGAAACGCGACTTTGCGAATGGTGGCTGCTGTTTCCATGTTCAAGTGATAGCCTTGGAAGCGGCACCGGACCAGGAGCCACGGGTTTCGGCCCTGAAACGTCTGATGTTCACAACCATCAGTTTCTCTCCTTTTTGCCGTGTTGTCACGGGAAATTTACGCCCCGCCGTGTGAAAGGTGCTAGTGCGCTGTGTATTAAGCAGTGCTTTTCCGCGCTTGCCGTCCGCCGTGCAAATGACATTCTCCGCCCATGACTACTAAACGTCTCGTTCTTGCCATCATCGTCGTCTTCGCCGGAGTTTGGGCTACGGACTTCCTCATCCATGGGGTGTGGTTGCAAAGCACCTACGCGGCTACCATGAGTTTGTGGCGGCCCGAAAACGAAATGAAGGCGCACATGGGCTGGTTGATGCTCAGCCAATTTCTCGCCGCGGCGACATTCGTCCTGATCTGGTCGAAAGGGTTTCCGGCGACCGCTTCTCTGGGAGGCGCCTGTCTGTATGGTTTGTGCATGGGATTATTCCGCGAAACGACCACGCTTATCACTTACGCTGTGCAGCCACTTCCTGGAAGCCTCGCCGTCGAATGGTTCGTCTCCGGCCTCGCGCAGGGCGTCATCATGGGCCTCCTTGTCTTCGTTGTTGGCAAACCGGCAGCGGTGAAAAATCCGGCCGTCGGCTAATCGCTCCCAGGAAAATGCACGGAAAGGGAGGGACATCGAGGTGGAGAGGCGAAAGCGCCGGCAAGCCGGACGCACTCCAAACGCTTCGCGAGTTTGTCTGTCGGCGTGCTTTGTCGCAAAGCGTTTGGAGTGCGTCCGGCTTGCCGGCGCTTTCGCTCTGTCACACTACACGCAGCGGAGCGCGCCAAGGGTTCAGGTATCACTCTTGTCAGCAACATCTAAAGAAAGCACGGCAACTAATCCACAAAAACCAATTCGTTGGCTAACAGTATCACCTGCGCGTACTTTTCCCAGGCGCCAAGGGACGGAGGTTTTTCTCGAGGTGGGCCGCTGAAATCGGTTTTGGCGCTCCATTCCTTCGGCTGGTCGGCGGGAGCTTTTGTGGAGTCGGAGACGTATTTGATGATCGGCGCCCAGTTGAAGGAATCGAATCCGACGCCTCCCCGGCAATCCGTCACAAAATCGACGGTGTCGCCGTGCCGGACTTCGAGCCGCTCGACGGCCGACTTTGTCTTTTGGTTGAACGCGATCCACTCGCCGACTGCGCCGGTTCGGTTGGAAACAATCCGGCCGCGCACTCCGTCGCCCTGGTCTGACGAATGCTCGAGAACAGCCGCGATGCTTACCACCCCGGCGCGCGGCGCGATCCAACGGCGGATGGCTGCGTGCTCAGCATCATTGCCCGGATGGCCCCCTTCGGCGTTCAAGAGCACCCAACCCAATTTTGGATCGGGAAGTTCGGCGCCGCCTTGCCAGGCGTATTTTGTGAAGTGCGGCAAAGGTTGAAACGCTCTTGTGCGTTTGGTCTTTTCGTCAAATGTTCCCCAGCCATATTGCCAAACCGGCGCCTCCGGAGCCGCTGCCGGCACGGCTGCCTGGGTCTGAATAAATTTCTTTGCCACTCTTAATTCTTCCGCATCGGCGCGGCGTTGAAAGGCAAGCTGGTAGAGCTCCTGGATGCGGTCGTCGTCGGAAGAGAGTGATTTTAATTCCGCCCGGTGCAAAAGATTCGAGGCCTGCTGCACGACAAAGGGGCTGTTCATCAGGAACAGCGCCTGCTGCGGCACCGTCGTGGAAAACCGCTGCGGACTGGTCGTGTCCGGACTGGCAAAATCAAAGGTGCGAAACAATCCCGGAAGATTCTGACGTTCGACAAAGCCATAGACGGTTCGACGGGCCGTGAACGGCTCCGAGGTCAATTCAACCGGGCGGCCGCCCACGCTGAGATCGATTTTGCCTGAAACCATCAACAATGTGTCGCGCAACGCTTCAAAATCGAGCCGGCCGCGATTCATTTTCCAGAGCAGCGAATTGCTCGGGTCGATTTTGGCGGCTCGAAGATTGTTCTCGCTGGCTTGCTCATAAACGCTGGAAAGCATGATCAGCCGATGAAGTTTCTTCAGCGACCAGCCCTCGGCCATGAATCGCGCCGCGAGATAGTCGAGCAGTTCGGGATGAGTCGGCGGGTCCGAGCGCACTCCAAAATCGCTCGGGGTGTGAACCAGCGCCGCTCCGAAGTGGTGCATCCAGACGCGATTGACCAGCACGCGGGCGGTCAGCGGATTATTGGTGCTGGCGATGGCTTGCGCGAGTTCGAGCCGGCCGCTGCCGCGCTGGAAGGGCTGCCGCTTCTCGCCCGAGAGAACCTGGAGGAATTGTCGCGGCACTTCGTCGCCGGGATTGCTCGGATTGCCCCGCAGGAAAACGTGCGAAGTAACGGGCGACGAACTGTCTTCGAGAGCCATGGCACGCGGCGGCGCGCCCGGGTGTGTGGCATCAAGTTCGTCCACTTTTCGTTGGAGCGCCCGGAGCTTTTGTTGCGCCGGCGTGTCGAAGAGATGACGCAGCGCACCCTCGCCAATCTCCGGGGGCGCATTCTCGCCGTAGAGAATCTGGCGCAAGGCCTCCCGGTTGGCATCCGGTAGCGCGGCGGGGCTGTTCGTTTTCGCCTTCGTTGTCAAATCCTTCCATTCCTTGTCGATTTCGGAGAAGAGTTTGCCGTAGCGCTCAGCGACCTGTTTTAGCGAAGCCGGCGGGTCGGAGAAGACGCTGGCGACGGACGGGTTCAAGGCATTTGTTCCCTCGCTCTTGGAAAAACTGGCCGCCAATTCTTTCGCTCGATTGTCGAAATCCTTTTCCCCGAGCGCGGCCAGCGCGAACCAGGGCGCGAATATCGGATGAGGGTTCTTGCGCCAGCCATCGAGACTATTGACCCAACGTTGCGCCACGCCGGGGTCGAGTTTGCGCTCGCGCGCCAGCGCCTCCTGCTTGCCCTTGTCTGACAGCTTCGCCATCTCGTTTGCTGCGAGAAGGTAGTCTCCCACCTGCGAACACAGTTTGCCTCGGACCTCGGCCTCCTTTTCCTCTCGGAATTTCTTCAAATCATCTTCGCGCTTGGCCCGCTCGGCCACGTATTCCGGATATTCTTTGGGCAAGGCGACTTTGCCGAGCAGCGGCTTGTTGCCCGGCTCGTTGCAACTGGCAAAGACTCCGTAGAGAGAATAGTAATCTTTGGTCGGAATCGGGTCGAACTTGTGGTCGTGGCAGCGGGCGCAGGCGACGGTCAACCCCATGGTCCCGCGCGCCACCACGTCGATGCGGTCATCGATAATGTCCGGCTGGTTGTTGAGGAAGCGCCGGCCGAGCGTGAGAAAACCGAGCGCGGCCAGTGGACGCTTGTCATCGCCGAGCGGCAGGAGGTCGGCGGCGATTTGCTGGATGAGGAATTGGTCAAACGGCAAATCCTCGTTCAGCGCCCGAATGACATAGTCGCGATAAGTGTAGGCGTACGGATACCGGCGCTCTTCCTCAAACACGTAACCTTTGGTATCGGCGTAGCGGGCGACATCGAGCCAGTAACGGCCCCAGCGCTCGCCGTAGTGCGGTGAAGCCAGCAACCGATCGATGAGCTTTTCATTTGCGTCCGGCGACTTGTCCTCGACAAAATCGTTCACCTCCTGTGGCGTCGGCGGCAGACCGAGCAAATCAAACGTCGCGCGGCGAATGAAGGTGCGGCGGTCCGCAGGAGGCGAAGGAGTCAATTTCTTCTCCTCCAACTTCGCCAGAATGAAGGCGTCCACCGGAGTTCTTATCCAGCGACGATTCTTCACGGCGGGCACCGATGGCGTCTTGACCGGTTGAAAGGCCCAGTGCCGGGAGGGATCGAGGGCTTTTCGAGTCGTAACTGGAGTGGCCGTGCGGGGATCAGGCGCGCCCATTTTCACCCACGCTTCCAGGTCCGCAATTTGTTCGGGGGAAAGCTTTTTGTTTTTCGGCGGCATCTGGAGATTTTCGTCGGTGTAGCGGACGGCTTTGATGAGCAGGCTCTTATCCGGATTGCCGGGAACGATCGCCGGCCCAGTCTCCCCGCCTTTGAAAAGGCCCTCGCGTGTGTCGAGCAGCAAGCCACCCTTGACCTTCTCCGCCTCCGCGCTGTGGCATTTGTAGCAGTTCTCGACGAAGATCGGTCGGATGTGTTTCTCAAACATCTCCACGCCGGCCGGATCGAGCGAGACTGGTGTGGCGGCCCGCAACCCAAAGCTCGCCACAACCCAGCAAAACGCAACGACGAGGGGCCGGGAGACTGAGCAAGAACTCACCAATGACGAGACACGAAGCCCTCGCGCGTTCGCCCGGTCCGGCCTTCGCAGCAGTTCAATCCGTCGTTTAATAGCCAAAAGTCTTTTATCGTCGCGCATGTGCGCAGTACTGACGATCCTGGACCGAAGTTCCTTCAAAAAGCGCGTCTAATTCGAAATGCCGAGCCGCGACGGCGTGAGCGAACGCACCAGCCGCCATTCCATCTTTTCCGCATTGTCTGAAGCGGGAAGCAATTGCCGAATCTCCACAGCATACTGGTGGGAGACCGGTGCAACCCCCTCACCCTGACCCTCTCCCCAAAGAGGGCGAGGGAATTGTGCCTTCGCGCTTCGCACGAGCTTTAAAACGCGCAGTTGCGAGATGTCGTGAACGGAGAAACCGCGATTGACGGCAAGGACGCGAAAACTCTGCCGTTTCCACGCTCACAGAGACTCAAAGCGGGTGTTCCACTTGTGAAGAGCGTTTTGGAGGCTCACATAGGACCCGACTTTAACCAAGCAATTGGTGTTGCTGCACCCGACCTCGTAATGCTCGAACACCCCAAGCCTCAGCACCTTGCCCGCTGGCCGAGAGCCGCAGAAGGGACAAGGCAAAACGGTCGCTTTGGATTTGTGCTTTCCAGCAACTCGTTTCAACTTCGATTTTACAGGCATGGAGCTAGTTACCTATCGGCAATTTAAACTCGAACTTAAGCCCTTAACATAAGGCCATCGCTATCGAGGGGTGGGCTAAAAAAATATCCCCCCAAGATTTTCAAAACGGGGGTCCAGGCAGAATTGGAGAACAAAAGGATGGCGCTAACAGCATGGGGCATTCACCCACTATCCATACTAACGCCAATATGGAACTCTTCCTCACGGATTCCACAATCACACCCGTAAGTTCGGGAAACGACTGGACGGATGAACCAACCAGGTTCATCCGTCCCAAAGAATCTGGAACACGAACCGCAGGCGCGCGCCGGGACGCGCCGAACGGGAACCCCACACCCATCCCGGCACATGCTAAACCCACACTCGTAGTAAGGAGGCTCATTCTAAAAACCAAGTGAACCTGCGCAGTGGGAAGATCAGAGCCTCCGTACGTGGGGGTAAGACCCTACCACGACACCAATCCGAGAGACCACCCTCTCTGGTAATCGAGCAGATTCCATGTTAGATTTATGATAGTGAAGCCTCGCACAAACTGGCGGGGAATGCAGGAAAGGAGTGCTATGAAGCTCATTAGTAAGTTTGTGTTGGTCGTGATGATTGCGATAGGCAGCAGCGCAATAATGGGTTGCCACACGGTGCGACCGCCAGGACCCCCCGGTTTGCCGGCGCCGCCGCCGATCCCAGTTCCGTAAGGAGCTTAGTGATGGGGTCACCCATTAGGGCGGGTGTCAGGCCGTTATTAGTGGAATGACTTATGCCTGCGAATTCGCTTTCGTTTTGCCTGCCCGCTCGCGCTCTTCAATTGGCGCCAGCAGCCGCGTGGTGGGAAAACAGAAAGCAGAAAGCAGAAATGGGTCTAACGAACAAACTCCGTTGGCAGCATTCTAAACAGAAGCAAACGAAGGAAACGAAGGGAATACAAACAGCCCTTTTCATCTTCGTTATCTTCGTTTGGGTTGCTGCAATCCTTTCTGGGTTGTGATTGTTAGATAGAGCCTGTCCGACGAAATCCTTTGTCGGAACTTGGTGGCTGTCTTTGTCAAAAGTGGCTGAAATTCGACAAAGTTTTCGACAAAGTTTCCGACAAAGGCCCCAAAATCGGCCACTGATCCGAAGCGTCACGGCCCGGGTATCAATCTGAAGAAGCGGGTTGGGCGATCGATGGCCACTGGGACTTCGATTCGGCCACCCGTCCCCAGTGCGTTCGTTGCGACCCCCGACCAGGTGGTCGAGAGGTTATCTTTTGCCTGGATGGCATAGGAGACACCCAGGACTGAATCGAAACCGATGAACACGTCGTTACCCTGGCGTCGCACCGAGA
>Ga0247668_1000219_pt1 | contig 15570 bp, 16 predicted proteins | sample CNK09_metaG_FD_182737 | JGI IMG/M metagenome (GOLD analysis project Ga0247668, IMG submission 182737) | Soil microbial communities from Purdue University Martell Research Forest, Indiana, United States - CNK09 | ecosystem: Environmental > Terrestrial > Soil > Temperate forest > Bulk soil...
CGGTGCGTTCATCCCGCCGTTGCCACCGAGGATGATGAAAGCGCGGGTGTGCAGGGCGATGGCGGCCGGCACGATCCAGCCCACCGGGCCGACGACGACTGCGGCATCGCGCACCGCGGCGAGCAGTTGCCGCACCGACAGCTCGCCATTGGTCAGCGCGACGTTGTGCGGCGGCAGTCGGCCGCCCTCGATCCATTCGTAACCGTGCTTGAGATCGGCGATGACGACGGTGGCGAAGCCGCGGGCCTTCAGGTCGCCGGCGATCTCGTCGACGTATTGCGGATACGGGTTGCGCGCCTCGTTATCCCACTCGATGCGGCGCATCACCGGTCTGATGATCGCCAGCGGTGCACCGCCGGTGTCGAACGGGCATTTGCCGAGCTCTGGTAGATCCCACACCGGGTTCAGCTTGTTGAGCGGCGGTAGCTTGATCTCCATCGCGGTGGCCACGTTGCCGTTCGCCACCTCGAGCACGCCGTAGCCGAGCCTTATCGTCCTGGCGTCATCCGGTGGCCTGAACCATTGCTCCTGGCGCGTACGCGCGAGGTTGCGCATCTGAGTCCGCAACCGTCGCTGGCCGCGCACGAGCCGCAGCGGTAGATCGTGAAACAGTTCGGGCCACGGTGTTTCGTAGTAGACATCCCGGCGCTGCGCCGTGGCCGCGATGAACGGCCTGACATAGATGCTATCACCGAGCCCCCAAGGGCCGACGATGAACAGGCTTTTTGCCATCCGGCTTCGCCTTTTTGGCCGGCGCAGGCGGAGTGTCCGCAACGACCTTGATGGTGTCGTCTTCGTCCAGCACAGGAACAGCCAGACCAGCGAGTTCCAGCTCAGTGGCGCGGATGCCATGAGCGTAAAAACGCTGGCCTGGATGCACCACGCCCTCGTGGTCGCGGTTGATCCACGGCTTGAGGGCCTCCATCAGCATCAGGGCAGCGTGCCGTAGATGAATGCTGCAGGCCTGTAGACCGCCAGGGTGAGGCGTTCTTCACCGCGGATGGTGATCATGTTGCGCACGAAGTCGTCGGCGTTTTCCGTCGAGATGAGGATCTCGATCGACATCCGATCGAAGATCTGTGCACCCAATTGGAACGCGCCAGTCAAGAACTTGCCGACCTGCATGGCCTGCGTATCGACCACCGGAAGGTTCCACAAACGCTTGCCAAGCAGACCAGTCGGGTCACCGACGATGTAGCGGCCCTGCAGATCCTTGGTCAGCTCGATGCGGCCCCAATCGGTCGGGTGCAGCACGTAGCCACTTGCCGGATACAGTGCGAGCGTCGCCTGCAGTGACGCCAGTCGGAGCTGGTCGATCGGCGTCGGGTTGGTGGGCGCGAAGGCTGGTGCATAGGCCGAGGCCTGGGGGACGATCCCGAGGATGTGCTGGCCGGTGCCGTCGCCGTAGAGCAGCTCGCCTTCCTCGACGAACTGCAAGCCATAGGTCAACCGACCGTCGATGATGCTCCGCAGCTGCGGCGCATCGTCCATGATCTGCCGCGAGGCTTTCATGAAATGCGCGATCGTGCGCACCGGGGTCGATTTCAGATCGAAGGTGATGTTGCTCTGCGGCTTGAGCTGGCCTTCCGACACCACCGCAGCGCCGGTCACGTTCGGGTCGTCGGTTTCCACCGCGTACTCTATCGCGTTCGACGACGTGGTCCCGGGCGTGATCAGGTTCCGCACCACCATCTGCCGCATCGGTGGCGTCACCATGCCGACGCGATCGGCCTGCACCAACGAGGTTGACGGCGAGCGGCCGGCACCGACGGTGGGATTGCCCGAGGTGATGTCCTTCAGCTCGATGGCGACGCGGGCTTGCCCGTTCTTGGTCTCCATCAGGCCCTTGACGGCAGCATTCTCGACCACGAGGTCGCCGAGCGTCTTCAGCTCCTCGTCGCCCGGTCCGCCACGGCGAACCATCTTCTGCTCCACCGCGGTGAGGCGCTCGCTGATCGTGTTCATTTCGGTCAGCGCCTTATCGGCCTTGTCCTTGGTCTCCTGCGTGATGGTGCCGAGGTTCTTCATCTCGGTCTCGGCCTTTTCGGCGAAGGTTTTGACTTCGTCGGTCGCCTTTTTCAGATCGACGGCAAGGTTCTTGAGTTCGACCTCGGGATTGGGGTCAGCAGCCATGGTGTCCTACCTTTTGCTGGAGATGAGGGAGAGATCAGCTGCGAGCGTCGACAGCTGCTTGAGCGTCTCCGACCGCAGCTCGCTTGCCGCCAATTGGTCGGCCTCATCCCGAGGCGCTTTGAACCCAAGCTCGGCGATGGCTCGGGCTTGCGAATGCGACAAGTGAAACTCCTCCCGGAGCCACGTTTCGAACTCGCGTATCGTGGTGGGCTTCGCCAACGTCATGCCCAACGGCACGTCCTGGCCGGTCAGCGCGCGATGCGCATCCGACAGGTGGCCCCACATGGCAGAGCGCTGATCGTTGGTCGGACTGTTCTGACCGGCGAGCGACGTCTGATGCAGCTTCATGCAGGCCGCGACAGCGTCGGTTGCGGTCTGCGCGTCGACATTGCGCATGATCGAGTTGAGATGCGTGACCTGCGCCTGGGCATTCGCTGGATCACGCACCAGATCGACCGCGTATAGGTTCAGCTTGTTGATGAGGCGCTTCGGTTCGCCCGCCTTGTTGGACCGAACGTCGCCACCCGCGGGCACCTTGAAGGCGATGGACAGGCCGGTGATGGCCTTGTCCTTCATCAGCCCGATGATGCGTTTGCTGTGGTCGGTGTCGAGCGCGCTGATCTTGCCTTTAACGTGCAGGCCCTTGCTGTCCTCCGACATCGCCTGCCAGACACCGATCGGCAGCGGATCGCCGAACAGCTCAAACGCCGAGTGCTCGACAAACATCGCTGGCATTGTGCCGGCGCTTGCGTGCGTCGCGAGCGTATCGGTGAAGGCACCAGGCGCGATGACGTTCTCGTAAAAGTCGGTGTTGTTGAACACCGCGCCATAGCCTTCGAAGGCGCCCGGCTGGCCGTCGCCAACGAACAGCACCTCCATCGGCGCTGCGAACCGGTCGTACAACATGATCGATCTCCTAGCTGGCAGGCGGCTCTTGCCCGGGCTGCGCATCGCTCGGTTTGAAGTTCGGATCGAGCGGCTTGAGGATGCGGAACTGCGCTTCCTTGCCGAGCAGCTGGATCGGCAAGAGGTTCGATTGGACGGTGAGGTCGTCGCCGCCATCCATGGGTGCGACGTTGTCGAGTGCGCGCAGCTCGTTACGCGTGCGCAGGCCGTTCTCGGCCATGGTCTTCATCAGTGCTGCACGGCCCGCGCTGTCGGCGCGCAGCAATGCATCGACATTGAACTCGGCGTAATAGGTGCTCTTCTCACCGGCGTTCAGCAGCGACATTCTAATTGCCTGCTCGATCGCCTTCAGCAGCGGACGCAGAGTGTAAGTTAGAAACCAGAGGTTCATCTGCTCGAGCCCGGTGCCCCAGGCGGTAGATTTTTCCATGTGCCCGATCATTACGGGCTGGACACCAAACCAGCGGCAGACTTCCTCGACACTGAACGCTCTGCTCGCCAGCAGCTGCGCGTCCTCGGGCTTCATCGAGATCGCTTCGGCCTTCATGCCGCCCTCGAGCAGCGCCCAGCCGCCGGCGTTGATTGCGCCGACCAGTTTATCCCTCGTTTCTTCTTCAAACCGCTTGCGTTGCGGCTCTGGCAGGAACTTGTCGACCGTGAAAACCATCGATGGCTTCATGCCATTTCTGAAGAACGATGCGGCCGACTTGTCCGCTGCCATCGAGATGCCCAGCGTCTCCCGCGCTTGGCCGACGATTGACAATCCCGTCATGCCATCGAGGGTGAAACCCTTGATGTGCAGCACCTGGGTTTCGTCGAGCTCAGTGACCTTCCCGTACCACGAGTAGAAGTAGGTGACCGATCCGTCAGAGTTGCGACGTGCGGTCAACCGGTCTGGCACCATCGGCGCCAGCGCAACGACGCGAGTGCCGAGGCGTTCGATCTGAATGTAGGCGTTGCCCCACAGCAGGATGTGGACAACGACGCACTCCCAGAACGTCACCGCGGTCATGTCCGCGTTGGGCTGGTCGTGCAGCAGCAGATAGAGCGGATGGTCGCGTGCGAGGGTGCCGCGGCCGGCGTCATCGTTCTTGTAGAGCTGGCACGGCAGCGTCGCGATGGTCTGCGAAATCAGCCGTGCGCAGGCATAGACTGTGCCGATCGCCAGCGCGGTGCGGGGCGACACAATCTCGCCTGACCACGTCGGTCCGCCGCCCAGCCATGAGATCAATCGTGTGTCGGTCAGACCAAGCGAGCGCGCTATGGTCGAGACCGCGTTGCGGATCATGCCCACTGTGAGCGCCTCCCGACCCTGCGTGTGTTGGCCCGCGCCGGGTCAGGCCGCCGTTAAGACCTCAGACGATCAGTCGGACGTGGCACGCTCCGGTTCGCGACTGGTCTGCGCTCCCACGGCATCGTTGACCTGACGGTGGATGTTCACGATGAGCGTGTTGACGTCGTTCCATGGGTTGACGCCGATGAGCTGGATCGCCCGACCCCAGTCAGCAACCGTCAGTGTCACCATCGCCGGCAGCATCTGGGTGTCCTGCGGCTGCTGTGTTTGCTGCGTCATCAGTGGAGTGTCCTTCCTTCAAGGTGTTGCACGCGCGCGGCCAGCGCTTTCATGCCGTTCACCAGGGCCGCGACAATCGGATCGAGCATGATGCCGAGGGTTGGATCCTCGAGGTCGTCAGTGGGCCCCACAGCCTCAGGGATCACGTCTCGCAATTCCTGCGCGATGAAACCGAGCTCGAGGGGACCGTCTGTCATGCGCTTACGTCTGAAACTAACGGGCCGCAGCTGCATGATCTCGAGCAGCCCGCGGTCGGTGTCGGCGATGTCCACTTTGAGACGCCGATCGGAGGTGTTGATGTAGGCGCCGTTGCCGCTGACCGTGCCCGTCGCGAGGAAGTTGCCGGTGACCGTGGTGTTGCCAGTGGCGCGATTGATGAGGAACGGCACGCCGTTCAAGACGCCGGCGTCGGTGTAGCGGGCGATGGAGAAGTCCGACCCGGCGTTGCTGCCGCTTTCAGTCGTATTGTCCCCCAGGTTGATCGCCCATCGCTGGGTGGTGGCGCCGGTATAGCCGCTGATGACGTTGCTCTGGCCGCTCGCAGACTTCGACATAAAGAGCGATGAGCTGGTGTTCCCGATGATCGATAGCTGGCTTCCTGCGCCGGTGACTTGAACAGCCCCAGTGAAGACTGGCGCGTTGAGCGGTGCGTAGCCCTGTGCTTTCACGAACGCGGTCGTGGCAAGTTGCGTCGTGTTGGTCGCGGTCGCAGCAGTCGGTGCTGTCGGCGTGCCGGTGAGCGCCGGCGAGACCAGCAAAGCGGTGTCGGCGGCGGTTGCGAAAGCGCAGGTTGCGAGCTGCGTGGTGTTGGTCCCAGGCGCTGCCGTTGGTGCGGTCGGGCCGACCAGGAACTGCAGCGGCCCGGTGCCGCTGACGTTGAGGGTGCATGCGGCGGACGCCAAGCCTGGGTTGATGAGCAGTGCGTTGCGGGTGGCGTCACCGAAGCGAGTTGGCAAACCCCCGAACAGGACATGCGTCGGGAACAGGTTGACGCCGTTGGTCCAGAATTCGATCTCATAGGCCGGCGGGATCGAGAACGTCGTGGCGCCGCCGGCCGTGACGATGATGTTGAAACCGCCGGTCGTGCCGTTGCGGATGATCCAGTTTCTCTGCGTCCCTGTCAGTGGCATCGTGAGAGTGCGATCGGCGGTCAGCGTCCCGCTGATGTTAACGATCCTGGCGTTGCCCACCTGGGCCGCGGTCAATGTCTGGTCGGCATCGGTGATGGCCGTCCCCGCGAAAGCGGCCGCAAGCCGCGCGACGAACAGCGTGTTAGCGAGGGCGGTGGTCTCGGTGCCGGCCGTCGCTGTCGGCGTGTTGGCGGTGATGCCGGTCGTGGTGATGGTGGCGACGTCAGTCCCGCCGGAGACGAAAACCACAGTCCCGCCAACGATGTTCATGCGCCCGCTGGTGACGCTGAACCCGATGGTGGTGCCCCAGAGGGCGATGTGCTTCGACAGATCGGTGGTGCTCGACGCCAGCGTGCTGCCGAAGCTGATATTAGCGGCTGCCCCGAGCAGGAGGCCGCCGTTCAACGTCAGTATGCCGGTGCTGCGCGTGAACCGCGCCACCGGGTTCAGCAGGATCGTGCCGCTGTCGTCGTAGTTGATCAGATCGAGGTCGGTTCCGGCATTGCTGCCGGCTTCGGCGGTGCCATTGGCGGACAGTTGCCAGCGCGCCACGCCCGCCGTCTGCCAGCGGATATTGCGGAACGATGCAGCCGGTCCGTTCAGATACAGGAACTGCGAGGCCGTGTTGCTGCCGATCGTCAGAGCACCGAGGGCCGTCGCTGCCGTCATGTCCGCGGCCGTCAGCGTGACGGCGCCGGTGCGGGTGTTGAACGAAGTGACACCGGCATCGACGTACTGCTTGGTGGCGGCCTGCATGGCTCCCGTGGGATCCTGCGCCAGCGTCAGCGTGGTCCCGCTCTGCATGGTGAGGCCAGTAGAGTTGATGACGACCTTGTCGACACCAACCGAATTGAACCAAATGCCGCCGCCTGAGACGATGTTCAGCCGCGACGACGTGACACTGATGCCGTACGTCGTGCCGAACAGCGCAATGTGTTGCGAGAGGTCGGTGGTGCCGCCCGGCGCAACGATGGAACCGAAGCTGAGACCACCGTTGCCTATCGTGACAAGGCCGGTGCTGCGGTTGAACCGCGCTACGAAAGTCCCGATGGCCGCGCCGCTGTCATCGTAGGCGAGCAGATCGAGGTCGCATCCGACGTTCGCGCCGCTTTCCGCGGTCGAATTGGGGTGCAGCCGCCAGCGCGCGACACCCGCTGTCTGCCAGTAGATGTCGCGAAGCGCGCTGTTTGTGGGACCGTTCAGAGTCAGTGGCTGCGAGACGGTGTTAGTGCCGAGGGTGAGCGGGCCGCTCACGATGCCACCGGAGGTCAGCAGGCCCGACGCACCGGACACGTCGGTGGATGTCAGCGTGACTGTGCCGGTCCTGCCATTGAACGAGACGACGCCAGCTGCAGCAGAAGCGGCGACGAAGGCACAGGTTGCGAGCTGTGTTGTGCTGGTGCCAGGGGCTGCTGTTGGCGCGGCCGGTACACCAGTGAACGTGGGCGAGGCCAGCGGTGCACGGCTGGTGTCGACCGGATGGACGTGATCTGCGCGCGCCCAGGTGCCCGATGTGCCGATCGCGACCGTCCCGTTCATCAGCGGATTGGTCGACGATGGCAGCAGGACGCCCGTCACGTCGGCATTGGTGAGCACGACAGCGCCGGATCTGGTGTTGAAAGTCTGCACGCCCGACGCTGCTGTAGCCGCCGCCACGAAAGCGCAGGTTGCGAACTGCGTCGTGTTGGTGCCGGGGGCTGGCGTTGGGCCGCTTATGACCCCGGTGAACGTAAAGTTGCCGCCAGTGTCGGTGACGACCTTTTCCCAGGCTCGGAACGTCCCCTGCCCCGACATCGATCGGTGGAACAGGCCTTGCTGGGAAAACGAGAGCTGATTGGTCCAGCCCTGGTTGCTGCTCCACAGGTTGAGCACCGCGGCCGTCGTGACGCCGGGTGGGAAATTCAGCCCCGCGGTCTGGTTGACGATGCTGTAGACGCCCTGGTAGCCGGTGTACGGCCCGGCCCCGGTGCCGCTGATCGAGTTGAGATCGAACGCGCTGTCGGTGGCAACGCGCGTGTAGTCGGTCACCGGCGTCCAGGCCAGCGCTTTGCGGCCGTATGCGTTGGCGTTGTTCGGTGCCTCTCCTGGCGGGCTGTTGTCGACGTACTGCTTGGTGGCGGCCTGCATGGCTCCCGTGGGATCCTGCGCCAGCGTCAGCGCCGTCCCACTCTGCATGGTGAGACCGAGCGAGTTGATGGTGACCTTGTCGGCGCCACCAGAAACGAAAAAAATGCTCGCGCCTGAGACGACGTTCAACCGGCTCGAGGTGACGTTGAAGCCGTAGGCCGCGCCGTACAGCGCGATGTGCCGCGAGAGGTCGGTGACGGAACTCGCAAGGGCGGAACCGAAGTCGATGCCGCCGATCAGCGAGCCGCCACCAAGCCCCAGGAAGGCCCCCGGCCCGGCGATCGGGATGATGGTGGTCGCGAGCCCGACGCTGTTTCCGCTGCCGTAGTAGAGGATGTCGGTCCGCTCGTTGTAGGCCAGCTCCGAAGCGGCAAGCGATGATGGTGGGCCCGCAGCTCCTGCAGCTGCGCGCCGTTTGATCCTTAGAACGTCGGCCATTAGGTCAGAAACTGCCCATATCGAACGTGATGCCGTCGATACTCCCGCCGGTGATGGCAACCGCGGTCGCCGCTTGCGTCGACATCGTGCCCAGGCCGGTGATGTCGGTGTTCGGTATGGTCGCCACGCCGGTGAACGCTGACGTGCCAGCGCCTTTGAGGTAGCCGGTCAGCGTGGTCGCGCCAGTGCCACCGCGATTGACCGCGATCGTCGTGCCATTCCATGTGCCGATCGCGATGACGCCGAGCGTGGTGATCGACGTCTGACCGACATAGGCTGCATCGATGTCGATGCTATCGGCCAGCACGGTGATGCGAGCGGTGGTGCCGCCGACATCGAGCGTGTTGCCGGTCTTCGTCATGCCGTTGCCGGCGTTGATCTGACCGGCACCGGAGAACTGCACCCAGGTCACGGCCGTGGTGCCGAGCGTGCCGCCAGCATTGACCGTGCAGGTGTAGCCGTTGTTCGAGTTGGTCGCGCCCTCGGAGACGAAGGTGAAGGCGCTGACCAGCTCGGCCCATGTGTTGGTGTCAGCAGAGCGAGCCCACGCGCCGGCCGCCACCACATAGATACCGTTGTTCGCCTGCGCCGTCTGGTCCTTCACCAGCACACGGTCGCCGACCACCGTCAGCACGCCGTCGATCGTCAGCGCACCCGAGAGCGCCGCGAGGTTGGCAGTCGTCGCAACGCGCACACTGTCCTTCGGCGCGATGCCTTGGATGGCGCCGTCGACATAGTTCTTCGTGGCCGCGTCTTGCGGGTTCGTGGGATCCAGGAGCGCGGTGATCTTTCGGCTGCCCCAGGCAACATCCGACGTCGGCGCCAGGAACTGATCCTGGCGCAGCCCGCGCACATACGCCGTGGTGGCCAGCGAGACGCTGTTGTCGGTGTTGGCAGGCGACGGCCCAGTCGGATTGCCGGTGAAGACCGGCGAGGCGAGCGGCGCATAGCCCTGCACTTTGACGAAGGCTGTGGTCGCCAGCGAGACGCTGTTATCGCCGGTCGCCGGCGTCGGCCCGGTCGGATTGCCGGTGAAGACTGGCGAGGCCAGCGGTGCACGGCTGGTGTCGACCGGATGCACATGATCTGCGCGCGCCCAGGTGGTGCCGACGCCGATCGCCACCACACCGTTCATCAGCGGGTTGGTCGAGGACGCCACCGGCACGCTCGCCACGGTGGCGTAGCCCTGCGCCTTCACGAAGGCTGTGGTGGCAACGCTGGTGTCGTTGTCGGCCGTGGCAGGCGTCGGCGCTTGTGGATCGCCGGTGAACACCGGATTGGCGAGGGGCGCTCCACCGACACCGGTCACGTCCGTCAGCAGCAGCGTGACGGTGCCGGTGCGGGTGTTGAAGCTCTGCACACCGGCGGCTGCTGTAGCGGCCTGCACGTAAGCTGTGGTCGCGAGCTGTGTGGTGTTGGTGCCGGGCGCTGCTGTTGGTGCGGCCGGTATGCCAGTGAAGGTCGGCGAGGCGAGTGGTGCACGAGACGTATCGCTGGGATGGACGTGATCGCCGCGCGCCCAGCTGGCCAAGGCGCCAGGCGCAGCGACACCGTTCATAACCGGGTTGGCGTTCGACCCCATGCCGGGGCCGCCGATCGGGATAACGACGGTTGCGGTGCCACCAGCGCCGCCGGTGCCCTTGCCGTAGTAGAGAACGTCGTCGACTTCGTTGTAGGCCAGCTCGGCATTCGCCAGCGAGCCAGGGGCGCCAGTAGCTCCGGAGGTGCGGCGCTTGATGCGGAGGATGTCGGTCATCTAAAAGTTGCCCCCATCCAGCACCTTGCTGTCCCAGTCCTCGAGGTCGTCGGTGTAGAGCAATACGTCACCAATCTTGCGCGCGACGCTGGTCACCAGATCCTCGCCACCAGGTACACCGACCCAGTGTTGATTCAGTCGCCCGTAGAGCGTGCCGTCGATCGGCGCATCCGGGATGCCGCCTTGCCATGCGGCCAGGACATCGACCTGCACGGGCGGCTGCGGCGTCGCATCGACATCGACGGTCACCGGATCCGGCAGCGTCACATCGACATTCGGCGGCGGCGGCAGTGACGCATCGACCGTGACGACGGGCGGAACCGGCGCCACCACATCGACACTGAGCGGCGGCTGCGGCGGCGGTAACTCGACCGAAACGAGTGGCGGCGGCGGCAGTGTTACGTCGATCGCGGCGTCATCGATCTCAACCTCGACGACCGAGAGCGGCGGCTGCTGCGGAGCGACATCGACGATGACGACCGTGCTGCCGCTCATACAGGACGCCCTGGCAGGCGCTTCGCCTCGGCGGCCGCGGCGGCCAGGGCGGCCGAGCCGGTCACGTCCATGGTGACGGTCACGCCGCCCAGCAGGACGGTCTGCACATCGCCGTTGGTGTAGGTGAGCTGCAGATCCCACACCCCGCCAGAGGTCGCCAGCGTCGACGTCTTGGTGGCCGGCAGCACCGCCTGGATGATGTTGGGCATCACGACCGTCAGATCCATCGAGGTGATGAGCGTACCGCCCGGTGCGCTACGGATCTCAGCCTTGGCCGTGACCCCGGTCAGATCCGCCGGCGTCGTCTTGCCGGGATCCTGCCAGAGCGTGAACTGCCAGCGATAAGAATCGCCGCGGTAGATCGAGATCGGCATCGAGCCCGGCGTCATGGCTGCACCGGGTCTTTCGTGGTCGCATAGATCAGCTCGCCCGCGCTCTGCACCTCGGACCATTCAGCGCTGCAGGTGCTGCAGCTCTTCACGGTGGTCGACGTGTTCGGATCGCTGTTCCTCATCACGCCATGGCCATCGTAAACCGGCGCCCAGTCGATGGCGGTCACGGTCGAACTGAGCACGGTGATCCGACACTCGGCAGGGTCTCGGGTGCAATTCGGATGGCTATACGCCATGATATCCATCCCTTCTCAGGCGGTGATCGGACGGCCGAGGAAACCGTCCCAACCGGCGGTGTCGTCCTCGGCCATCGAACGGCCGATGCACATGATCAGGGCGGACATGCCATCGATGCGACCAGTGCTGTGCTTCTTGGTCGGCATCTTGTTCTCATTTTTATCGCTTTGCACATGAAGATTAGAGGCCATCCAGGCCAATACTTCATTGTCGCCGTGATCTAGTTGCTCGGACAGCAGCATTGCTTCCAGCATCTTCGTTGGTGCTGTGTAGCTGCGAATACCCTGGATGAACTCGTACATGGGCAGGCCTTCGCCCTCGAGCGCGACGGCGAGCTGCGTGGCATTCCATGGATCGTAGGCGATGCTGCGTGGCTCATTGAGACGGCAGTCTTCCAGCACGGCAGCCTGGATCTCATTGTGGTCGATGACATTGCCTGGGGTGACCTCGATCAGCCCGTTCTCGATCCAGCGCTGATACTGCACCTGATCACGGTCGCTCTTTGCCTCGATGGTGTCGCTCGGCATCCAGAACCGCGGCACGATCTTCCAACGTGTCTCCTCCTCGATCGGCGGATACAGCTTCACCCAGGCGCTCAGATCGATGCGGGACGACAGATCGAGTGCGCCGAAGAACACCCGTGCCATCAGCTCTGCAGGGTCGAACGGTCCCTGGCTGTTCTTGCGCCACACCTCCATGTCGATCGCGCGCGAGCTGTCCGACGTGCGCATGTTCAAACGCAGCCGCTTGAATGCGACCAACGCGGGCGGCGATCGGCTTGCCTTCAGCGCCTGGCGCCTCAGGTCGTCCATTTTGACGCTGACGTGCAGGTTGGGATTGGCCTTGATCCAGTTCTTCGGATCGTCCCAGGCATCGTCTCGATCGAGCGTCGCGATGTAGGCGAAGTAGCTGTCGTCGAGGACCAGGGCCTCGAGCACCTTGATCGCGTAGTCATGCTCCGCCGCGTAGACGCTCTCCGGATTGTCGTCCCCGGCGGTCGTTATGATCCACAGCAGCGGCTGGCGACGCGAACCCTGCGCGGTGTCGAGCACGTCGAGCACGGCGCGGCTTTTGTGACGGTGCAGCTCGTCGACCACGACGCAATGCGGGTTGAGACCGTCTAATGTTCGATCGTCCGATGACAGCGGAACGAAGCTGGATAGCGTGCTATCTACTGCGAGGACTCTGGTGAGAACCTTGACCCGCCGCAGCAGCATCGGCGAGCGCAAAACCATGCGCCGCGCTTCATCGAACACCAGCCTCGCTTGGTCTTTCTTCGTGGCGGCGCTGTAGATCTCGGCGCCCGGCTCGTCGTCAGCAACCAGTGCCTTGAGCGCGACGGCCGCGGCGGAGGTCGACTTGCCGTTCTTGCGTGCGACCTCTTCGAAGACCGTGCGAAACCGACGCAGACCGTTGGCCAGGAACCAGCCATAGACACTGCCGCGAATGAACTGCTGCCAGGGCTCGAGGCGAACCTGCTGGCCCGCCCACTCGCCTTTCGAGTGGACAAGGTAGCTGCTGAACTGGATGCCGTAGATCGCGATGTCGGGCCGCCACACGAGGCCGCGCTGCGGACCGTAGGCGAGATCTTTGAAGTGCCTTTCGCACGCAAGCCGCACGAGGCGGCCGGTGATGATCTTCCCCTTGCAGACGTCCCACGCGTAGGCGCTGACGGGGTCTTTGTCAGTGGACGGCCGTCGCCTTGGGAGCTCGCTGGAGGTAAGCGTCGAGCGATTCTTGGCCGGCTGGGACATCCTGTGGTCCGTTCAGCTCCCCGCCGCCGAGTGTCAGGCCAATCCGGGGACGCGCGGTCGGTGAGAAGCCCAGCTCCGAGGCTGCGCGCATCATGATCATCGCCTGTCGATTGACGATCTGCAGGTAGGCTGATTGCACCATCTGCGTTGAACCCGGCGCTGCAGGCACCAGGAGGGACGATTCGCTCATCAGCGCCTTGGTCGCTTGGCGATGGAAGCAGTGCGCGACCACCCAACATTCGAGCACGCCGGCGTCGATCGCTTTCAACAGGCCCGGTGGCGAATTCGCCAGTGCGTAGTTCCAGGCGTCGCGCTGATCGTCATCGAAGTGCGCCGGTACCGATCTGGTCCTGGCCGCCAGATCGCCTTCCGGCTTCGGCTCGTTGGGGTTCAGCGGTTGGTCCGAGCGATGCAATTTGCGCAACGCCGTGGGCTTCGGTTTGCGACCGCGCATATTCCAAACCTATTCCTGGGTGGCGAGCGACGAAGCTCACCCAAAGCACTTCGCCGCCCGCCTGCCGCACCGCCTGCTCGCGTTGGGGGCGCAAGAGCGGCACGACAGATCAAGTGTAGCTTACTCGGGCGGATTGCGATTGCTGCGGCCCGACATGATGATCGCCACCAACACCGGAATGGTTTCCGACAACCAGTCGCGGAATATCGTCGTCCATGGACGGTCCCAGCATTCCGGCACCAGGGCGATCACGCAGCGCAGCGTGGTGAGCAGCACGAGCAACGACGGTGTAACGATCAGCACCCCGAGCAGCACCATCGCCCATTTCGCGGCATCGAACGGCCGCTTTGGGGCAGGCGGAGGCGGATCCGGTGGCAGCCCTGGCAACGACATGGCCACCTCCGTCGACTCAGCGCCACGCGTGGCCTTTCTCGCGATGCTTAATGGCATCACAATCGTCGCACAGAAGCTGCAGGTTGCTCGGGTCGTCGCTCCCTTCTGGCCGCGGGATGATGTGATCGACCCGCCACGTATCCGGTTTTCCGCAACGAGCGCAGATCCCGCCGTCACGTTCTCTGACGAACCGGCGCCTCTTTTTCCACTCCTGGGTGCCGTAAAAAGCGTGGTCCGGATTGACGAATTTCGGTGTCGGATGCCACCCGGGCGGACGGTGTTTGGGCGGCAATGTCGGCATATCTGACACCGTGGTCGCAGTGCAGTAGCAACGGATTGCCGCAGGATGGCAAATAAAAGCCCTAAGCCCTTCCCGTTTGTCAAGATTTCAGGCGGAACCAACCGAGCGGTGGTCGAGCAGGCCGAGCGCGTCCTGGTAGGCGACCTCGTGCTCGGGCTTGGTCATCATTCTCGACGCACCTGCTCAAAGATGGTGTCGCCGGTCACCGGGTTGACGCCGATCGGCCGGATGGTGCCGCAGCAGACCGCGGCGAGGATCCGCGATAGGTGATCGAGGCGGGCGGTCAGCCCCAGGTCCATGCCGAAGATCAGGCGGCGGATGTAGCTGCGCACCTCGGGGATGTCCCACAACGAGCGCGGATCGTCGTCGAACCCGTCGACCACCAGATGGATCGGCCCGTCCGTGTACTTCACCGTGTCGTTGAGCTGCCCGAGGACATTGGCCAGGGTCTCGTCGGACAGGTCATCCTTGCCACCGACCACGCAAATGATGGCATCGAAATCACCCCGGCCGAGATCGCTCATCGCGGCGGCAGCTTCGCGATCGACGGCAGCGGCTGCCCACCGAAGGGCACATGATCGAAGTCTATGCCCGCGTCACGGACGAGGGATTTGACCTGCTCCATCCAGTCCATCGTCTGACTGCCCCAGTCGGCCAGCTGGCAGATCGTGTGCACGGCACCTTCCACTTTGGCCTTCAGCACCTCTTTGCTTTCCGAGCCGCCGGATACGGCGCGCAATCGCCAGCCGAGCGGTGAGTCGGGATCGTAGCGGATGGCACTCCATGGCGCATGCATCGCGTAAAAGTATGCGGCCTCGTCGGGTGAGATCACCATTGCCGCGCCGGCGAACCCATAGCGGGCGAACACCATCTTGACCTCGTCCAGCGCCTTCTGCAGCCGCTCGTCGTCGATGGGGCGATCGTTCATCGTCATGAGCGGGGCTCCTTCACGGCTCTCAGGAGGGAGAGCATCGTGACGGTCTCCCCGCCATTGTATCCGGTGTCGAAAGCGGCTCGCAGGAGGGTTGTGAAGCACTCGCGCTGAAGATCGGTCTCGAGCGGTGGCAAGATGCTGATCATCAGTTTCGTGGTTGACGCCCCGAGCCATTTGTCGAACGCATCGGTTTTACTCGTCTCGACCAGGGTCCGGTGTTCTTGTTCGGCCTTGTCCATGGCCATGGCCTATCTCCTTTGCTGTGGTGCATTAGCTGTGGAGTGAGGCAGGTGCGCCGGATAGGCCCGTCGCGCGACCAACACAGTGTCGACGCCGACCACCTTGGCGATGATGCTGATCAGGACGTTGTCGCCACCCTGCGCCGGTACCGCTCTCATGCAAAGCAAGAGCAACCGGCGGCGTTCCTCTTCAGTGAATGCTTCCTCGATCACATTGCGCTCCCCAAAGCGTCGTCCGTGCATTCGATCATATATCCCCCCCTGGTTGGACCCCCCCAGCCGTATTTTCTCCGTCGCATAAAGGGGCG
>Ga0247668_1000220_pt1 | contig 15555 bp, 6 predicted proteins | sample CNK09_metaG_FD_182737 | JGI IMG/M metagenome (GOLD analysis project Ga0247668, IMG submission 182737) | Soil microbial communities from Purdue University Martell Research Forest, Indiana, United States - CNK09 | ecosystem: Environmental > Terrestrial > Soil > Temperate forest > Bulk soil | place...
CCGGTAAACGCCATTGCCATACAATCCATCGAGAGCGGACTGAGTTTTGGCCGTGTCCGACCAGGAAAAGTGAATATTATCGCCCTGCGGCTGCAATATCTCAAGGGTGCCATTGGGAAGCAGAGTGGTCGCGCTGGGGACAAGATTCGCGCTGGCGGACTGCACCGCCGCCTGGAACTCGTATGGCTGGCCAGCGTCCGGCGAAGGCAAATTGGCATCGGACTGAACGAACCGGCGCCCTTTGCTGACCTCGTATAATCGCACGTCCGGCGCGGCCGAGGCGACAAAGCTAACAGTCGTGTAAGCATAGTAATCTGCTTCCCCGATCGCCCCTGGGTAACAATTGGTATCCAGAAAAGCAGTTTTCATAAAAGTAGCGCTCGCTTTGTAGGTGTTCCCGGGGATCAACAGGCCTTGCAAATCCACCAGGAGACTTGTGATGCTAGAGCCGAATGAACCCTCGTCTGGAGGGTCCCATAAAGCATTGCCGAGAGCATCTTCGACGTGAAATACGATAATGTCCTTGATGGTGGCCCCGGGGAAAGGATCCCAGGCGACCTGAAAATACCCATTGGTCGGCAAGACCGTGAAATGCGGCGGGCTGGGGTAAATGGCCCCGCGCAACGGAAGGATCAGGGTCTTCCGACCGTGATTGAGTGTGTCAATCTGGTTGGTATAATTATCGTCCGGATAATGCTTATCGAGGGTGGTTTGGGTATCGTATTTGTGTTCCAGTTGCAGTTCGTTTTGATGACCGGATCGCGGCAGGAGCGCCTGATTGGTTCGCAGCGCCGGCTGCACCATTGCACCGGTCACGGTGCCGCTCAGAAAGCGGACATCAGCCTCAAAAATATAGCCACTGTTCGTTTTCGCCACCGGCTGGTCCAATCCAGTCTGAGTATAATGGATTCCTTTTCTGACGCTATAACTGGTTACGTCCAACTGCTGTGGCTCCAGCAGGACCGTCAACCCCGCCATCGCGCCGGTTACGCTGCCATACGAGTTGCTGACTACCACCGAATAACAACCGGCATCCGTTCGGGAAAGGTCGCTGACGGTCAAGAAAGACGTTAGACTTCCGGCGATGTTCGGCCCGTCCGCCAGCGCCGCTTGGTCCTTACGCCACTGGTAAGCGAGTGGCGGCGCGCCGCCGGCAGACACGCCAAAACTAGCGCTTCCTCCGGGCGCGACGGCTTGGTTCATCGGCTGAGCCGTGATTGCGGGAGCGTTGCCGGGGGTGAAGGTCACCTGGTCCACCCACCCGGCGTCCTGCCCGGTGCTGCCGCTGGCATCCTTGACGTAAGCCCACTGCAAAGTCTGGCTGCCGCTCAGAATGAAAAAGGTCTGTTGCGCCCACTCCACTTCTCCGGAGATGTTGGTGAGCACGGTTCCGTTGAGAAGAAAACTCAAATAATCCGAGCCGGCTTGGGAGGAGACGTTCCACCAAAAGCTCAGTGTCCCCGGACCGGTCACGGTGGTTTGCAGGATGGATTGCTGCGAGTTCGAGATGACGCCGCTTCGCGCCGATCCCCAGGCGTCGTGACTAACACCAGCTTGCCCGAACCAAGCCGCATTGCCGCTGGTGGTCCAACTCAAGTTGTTCGTATCCAAGACCTGGGCCAAGGGGAGCATGACCACCAAAACAGCATTGGAACTGGTCACCGCTCCGAAGGCATTTGCCACCGCCACGGAGTAGATCCCGTCCTGCGTCGATTGGAGATTGTTCAAGACGAGCGTAGTATTGGTCGCGCCGGGCAAATTTGTCCCGTTGAAGCGCCACTGGTAGCTGACGGGCCGGAGGCTTTGGACCGTCACATTGAAAATTGCCGTTGTCCCCTGCGGGACGCTGTGAGTTTGCGGCTGAACAGTAATGAATAGAGGGTTTACGGCGAGGACGGCATTGGAACTGATCATTGTCTGATAGGGGTTGCTCACCACCAGGGCGTAGCTGCCGGCGTTGGCCAATGATACGTTCGTCAAGGCCAACGACAAATTGGTCGCGTTGGCCAGGTTCACGCCGTTGAACTGCCACTGGTAACTGAGCGGGGCGGTGCCACCGGCGGAGCCGGTAAAGGTAGCATTACTGCCCGCAAGGATCGACCAGCTTGCGGGTGACACGTTGACATACATCGGGGCAGCGATTGCCACCAAACTGCTGCCCGGGAAAGTGCGCACGAAAACATTAGTGCCCAAGTCGTTAGCCCGGTACCAGAAGCTGAGCGTGCAAAGAATGTTCGTGCTCAACGCCATCGCAGGCAGAGGCTGCTTGATGACGGTCCCAAGGAAAATCGACCCGCCGTTGGTTGCGACCACATGGAGGCTGGAGCTGCCTGAATGCGCATAGGTGTTAGTGATGACGGAGTTGGCCATGCTGGGCGGAACAAGCCAGGGTCCGACGCTCAATGGAGCCTCGAAATCCCCGTTCTGCACCAGGTTGCTTCCCGCGTAAGGACCGGACAAAGGCACCAACGAAACATCATCGATGTAGGCCTCCCCGGCCGCTTGCATGTAGATATCCACATTCGTGCCCAGACTATTGCTGCCTGCGCCGAAATTGCCGGTCACGCTGACGAATCCCCAGACCGAGTTTTCCCCCGCCGCGGCGGCGGCACCAGTGGCATTAACCCAGAGCAACGCCAGTGTTACAAGCGAGACATTGGAGACGAGGGCGAGGGTAAGAACCCCGAGTCTCGACAGGGTCGTTTTCAAGCAAAAAGAGATTGCAACTTTCATAGGCGGTAATCATCCGAAGCTACAATTTTCTGAGCCGATAAAACTGGGTGTTGCCAGGAATGTTGTTGGTGACTGTGAACTGCGGGCCGATCACGCCCGGATTGGTCAAATCAAGCCAGAGCACTGGAGGCGTTAAATTGAGAGTCGATTGCAAGGTGAACCCATCCCAATTGGTTGGCCACGAGAGGACAATTTGATTTCCGATCCGCTCATAATTTAGTGCGCGCGGCCCGGTCGTTTTCAGGATGAGTTTGGTCCTTGCATAATAATCAGCGAGCCCCAAAACGCCGGGATAGTTAGTGGTATCGACCGTCTGCATCCGTTTGAAAACCACCGTGGCCAGCCAGGACTGGTCAGGGAGGAGCTTTCCGGCTTTGACGGTCGCACTCGTCGTGGTGCCAGTCAGTTGGCCGGGCTGGCCCTGATCGGGCGTGTCAAAATACTTATTATTTGCAAGGTCCTCAATTCGCAATTGAATGAAGTCTGATGCGTTTCCATCGGGCCACGGGTCCCAGGCAACAACGAAATCCTGATTCGCATCCACCGACTGAGTCGCGTCAAAATTAGCGACGTGGGGGGCGGGAGGGTAGAGGACGGCTGAGAGCAACAGGGCCAGCGAGCGGTTGCTGTTGTTAATGCTGTTGATAGTAAAGCGGTAAACGCCATCCTCATACCATCCATCGAGAGCGGACTGAGTCGTGGCCGTGTCCGACCAGGAAAAATGAATGTGATCGTCCTGCGGCTGCAATGACTCCAGCGTGCCATTGGAAAGCAGGGTGGTCGCGCTGGTGACAAGATCCGCGCTAGCGGACTGAACCGCCGCCTGGAACTCGTATTGCTGGCCAGCGTCCGGCGAAGGCAAATTGGCATCGGTTTGAACGAACCGGCGTCCTTTGCTGACCTCATACAATCTCACGTCTGGCGGGGCCGCCGCGATAAAGCTAACAGTGGTGTAGGAGTAGTAATCCGCTTCGCCAATCGCCCCTGGATAACTGTTAGTATCCAGAAAAACACTTTTCGTAAAAGTGACAGTCGCGTTGTAGGTGTGTCCGCTGATCAACAGGCCTCCTTGCACATCCACCAAGAGACGGGTCTCCCCTCCCCCGAGGGCCCCTTCATGCGGTATGTCCCAGACGGCGTTGCCAAATTCGTCTTCGACGTGGAACCCGATTGTGTCGTTGGTGCTGGCCCCGACGAAAGGGTCCCAGGTGGCCAGAAAATACCCGTTGTTGGTCGGCAAAACCGTGAAATGCGGCGGATTAGGGTAGGCAGCCACGCGCAATGGGAGAATCAGGGTGTCCAGGACCCCATCCATCGTGTAAATCTGGTTCGTATAACCTCCGTCCGGATAATGCTTATCCAAGGTGGTTTGGGTATCGTATTTGTGCTCCAGTTGCAGTTCGCCTTGATGACCGGCTCGCGGCAGGAGCGCTTGGTTGGTCCTGAGGGGCGGCTGCACCATGGCATTCGTCACGGTGCCGCTCAGAAAACGGACATCCGCCACGAAGATATAGCCATTGTTGGTTTTAGCCACCGGCGGGGCGAATCCAGTCTGAGTATAATGGATTCCTTTCTTGACGCTATAACTGCTGACGACCGGCTGAGAGACTGTCAATTGAGCGACGACGCTGGTCACGCTGCCATAGGTATTGCTGACGACAACTGAATAGCCGCCAGCGTCACTCGCCAGAAGGTTGCTTAAGGTCAGAGTAGGAGTGGCCGAGCCAGAGACATTCCCGCCCTCGATCAAGTCTGTCCCGTCCTTGCGCCACTGGTAGTTGAGCGGCAGAATCCCGATGGCCCCTACATTGAAGGTGACGCTACCGCCGACGTGGTCAATCTGGCTGGCGGGCGGCACGAGGATAAGAGGGATTCCCTCGGTCGGAAAGGGTGTAATAGCCGCTGTCACCATAGTCGAGTCATAACCGTAATTGCCGTTGCTGGGGTCCACGATGAAGTTGATCCGATCCCCGGCGCTGACCGGAATGCCGCTCAAGGTCAGAGGACCTGATGCCCCGCCGTCGGCAAAGGAGCCGGAGCTGAGCGTGGCGGCAGCATTGTTCTTCTCGACAAACCACGCAATTCCGTTTCCACCGCTTGGGTCGAGGTCTGTGAAGCTGAAATTGACGTTTATAACCGCGTTGGAGGGACTTAACCAACTCACAAGGACCAGGTCTATATTGCCGGGATGCATGAGCATGGTGTTCTGCGGCCAAACAAATCCGGGAACATTACCGACGTATGAGACATCTGAACCCGCCCGATTCACACCGACCTCGGGAACATAACCGCCCACTGTCCACGCACCAGGATTCAGTGGAAGCCACGGGCCCATCGCGAGCCCGTAGCCGGGCAAAAGCAGATAATTCCCGTCGCGCACCGTGCCTGGCTTGTATCGGTATGACCAAAAGCTCATGTCGCTGTTGGTGGTGGTAGAGAAGTCATTTACTGCGTCGAAAGTTGACGCGCGGACGGAGAGCGATGGGTGAATAGCAAGAAACGCTAGCGTGATCAAAACCAGGATCGGCCATGGCCAGCAATTCTCATTATGGCCGCCCCTGGGAGTGCTGGCGTCTCGACGGCGCGTTTGCTGCGGCCGCAACTGCGAACTCGCTGGTGAGACGACGGCGCTCCTAGAGGAACTCGGCGAAACGGCGGGTTTGAGAACCTGCGCAACGGATGGTCGATTAAACTGGTTCATAAGCATTCTCTTTCATTATGAGTTAGAATTTAGTCATTCCCGCTTACGGCGGTGTCGTCACTCGATAAAAAAGCCGGGGACTGTTAGTGGCCGCCAGATCCAGAAACAGCAGCGACGGTTCAAAATTCGTGTAAGTAAACAGGTCCATCCAGTTCATCAAATTAGTGGAAGACTGAAGGCGATAGGGGTGTTGGCTTTCACCCAGCACCGTTAATTCAAAACCTCTGGGGTCGTTCCGCTGGCGTCCATTGAGGCTGATCGGCGGGCCGGATTGCACGATCGTGCCCTGATTGCCCACGGCCAAAAACGTGCCCAGCGCATAGACGACGCTGTGGAGATTCTGGGTCGTGGCGGGCAGGCGCCATTTCCAGGAGAGGGCATCTTCAGAACTCAAGGTCGTGCCGGTGTTTCCAACCACAACGTAAGTTCCATCCCCATAATCGGCACCGCGCAGATTCGAGTCTGTTGCATTCCCGAGCCCCAACCAGTTGGCGTGACCGCTCCAGGATTGGCCGTTGGTGGACCTCACAATGGTTCCGTCATTTCCGGCGGCGACGAAGAGGCCCGGGCCGGGGGTGACCCCGCGAAGATTCTTCGGATTGCCAACGTCTGTTTCCGGCAGGACGGCGAGCGACCAGTCCAGACCATTGGTCGAAAGAAGAGTAATGGCGTTGGTTTCGCCGCCCTGGACGAAGTGATCCGCAACACTGACAAATTTGCCGTTGCCGAAGGCCAGCCCATTCAGATCCAGGGCTGTCACAGGCGCCAGCAAGGTCCAGGCGATCCCTTCCGGAGAAGTCAAGATTGTTCCCGCGCCTCCAACCGCTACATAACGGCCATGACCGTAAGCAACATCTCTCAGCGGGAAGCGGGTCCCAGAATTGCGCGGTGTCCAGTTGATGCCGTCGGGTGAAGTCACGATCGGAGAGATGTCAATGCGATTGGAGGCTCCGCCGACCGCCACATAGAGCCCGTTTCCGTAAGCGACGCCATTGAGATAATAAGTGGAGTTCACGGGATGGTTAGTCCAAGCCAGGCCATCCGTTGAGGTCAAAATGGTTCCCGAATACCCGACCGCCACCAGCAGTCCCTCATTAACCGTGATGGCGTAAAGGTCCGGGTAAGCGCCCGACCTTCGCACGGCCCAAAAATCGAGCTGGCTGGGCGGCACGCTCAAGGTCGCGACCGCGCTTGTGACGGAACCGAACTGGTTAGAAACGATGACTCGGAAATTACCGGCGTCGCTTAAATGGAGATTGGTCAGGCTGATGCTTGTGTTGGTAGCGGAGACGATGTCCGTAAAAGGCGAGCCGGTATTGGTCGCGCCGAATTGCCACTGATAGCGCATTGGCACGGCCCCGACTGCGGCCACATTCAAGGTGACATTTGAGCTCAGCCGCGCCACCTGGCTGGCCGGAGGGGTAGCGATCAAAGGCGCCAGGGTTGAGAGGTCTAAAAAACTTACCTGATCCACCCAACCGGCGTCTGCGCCGACGGCGTTATCAACGTCTTTTGAATAAACCCAAGCAAGCGTCTGCTGGCCCGCGGGCACGGCGAACGTTTGCGTCTGCCAATCGACTTCTCCGGAGATGCTCGCCCGCTCGATCCCGCCAATCGAGAATGTCAGGTAATCGTAATCACTCTCTGAGGAAACTTTCCACCAAAATGAGAGGGCCGCAGGGCCCACCACCGTCGTTTCAAGCCAGGTTTGCCCAAAGTCCTGAATCAGGCCGCTTTGGGCCGCGGCGAGGCCGTCGTGCGTGAGATTGGTCTGGACAAACCAGGGCGCATCGCCGCCCGTGGTCCAAATCCAGTTGGTGGCATCCAGCGCTTGGCCGAGTGGGTCAGAGCCTTGGGCAAGCCCGCCTTGTCCGAAGAAAGCCAAGCCGAGCAAGGCCAGAACGTGAATTGCTCGGGTTTTCATGATCATCGATTCGGGTTCGAAGAAGGGTCCGGAGACCAGATCACGGCTGCGGGCGGCCAGATCGAGGTGCCGTAGTCGGGGCTTTTTGGGTTCGTATCAACTACTTTGTTGGCGGGTAATGTCGCCACATTGCCGTCTCCCATCACCAGCGTGCCCAAGCCGCCATGGCGGACCACGAAGCGGTTGGCAAAACAGTGGGGCTGGCCATTATAATGTTTTTGCCCAGCGATGGTCTGTTCGCCGGGGACTCCGCAATCCAGGAAAAAAGGCGTCTGGGCGGGTTGCTGAATCAGGTCCGCAGAAACATGCAAAAGTCCCGGCGTGATAATTTTGGAATTCATCCCGTAGGAGAAATTGGGATAGGTGAGGGCGATGGCGGAAAACTGTGCGGCCGGGCAATGAAAGAAGCTGCTCTTCTCGTAGAATTTGCCTTGATCGGCGGTCACGGACGCATAATTGGAGAGACCCGGGACGCCCAAGTAAGGGGGGAGACTGTTGAACCAGACCTCCCGTTTCGTCGCCACAAACCATGGGTTGATGCCATCGACCACGTCTTCGGCCGGGAAGAAATTTTCGTTGTCATCCAAGTACAACTGCATGGCCTGGCCCCATTGGCTGAGATTGCTGATACACTCAGTGCGCCGACTCAGCATCCGCGCCCGCGCCAGGGCGGGCAGGATCATAGCCGCGAGGAGGGCTATGATGGCGATGACGAGGAGCAGTTCGACCAAGGTGAAAGCCAGGAACCCGGCGTCAGCGCCGACGCCTTCTCCCTCTCCCCTCAACGGGGAGAGGGCCGGGGTGAGGGGTGGGAAGGATCTAACGTGTTCGACGTTCCCACTCTCGGAACGAACGCACGGGCCTTTGCCTTCGGGCGCCAAACACATACTTAGAGGGTTGTTAATGACCAGACGCTCGGTCGCACCCCAAAGCTTCTTAAATATGCGGGTGGTTTTCATTTCGAGTCCGAAGCGCTGGTGACCGGTGTGCGAGCCTCCCCGCATTGTTCAAACGCCACGCTCATTTGAAAAGCTCTGCGCATCATCGTCGTGTAGCGCTCATCCACTTCGATCAGTTTGGTCTTGCCCGAAGCCGCCAGGTTCTTGTTCGAGGAGCGGCGGGCGTTTTTCGCCAAGGCCGGGGCATCTGCCGGCGGGGCCTCGTCGGTCCACTCGGAATCTGGATCGTCGAACTGCATAAATCCGGCCTCCTTGGAGGCGGCCGGATCGGCCAGGAGACCGTGCGCGCGCGACGGCAAAGTGAGCATGGCATTGCGAAAGGCCTGAACGGCTCCATTGGTCAATTGGCTGCTGGCCACCCAGAGATGTCGGGGCGCTGTGAAGGTGGCCAAGGGAATCCAGTCCCTCCCCTTTCTGAGCAGAGGCAATTGCCAGGCGGCGCAGACGGCGGCGTCACATTCTCGATTGGTCAGCGCCATGGTGGTGGCGCCGGTCCGGTCGCGATAACCGCGCTCGGCATGCTCGGCGTAAGCCTTGAGGCGATTCGTTTCGAAGGCGGGCGTTTCCAGCAAGTAAGCGCACTGTAGATTCGACTGGCAAAGGCCGGCCTCCAGCAGGCAGGCCTTGGCCGAAATGCTAAAGCTGGAGGAGCGATCCCAGAAACTCAGGCTGTGTCCGCGAAGTCCGGCAAGATTCGTAATGCCCGTCTCTGGCCGGGTGACGACGAAGCCTGTGTACGGTCGTGCCGCTTCGCGAAGCACCGCCTTGAGGCCGGGATTTTCCTGCTGAACATTGGCGAAGAGTCCAGGCTCGATCCGCACGAAGCCCACTTGGCCGGCCAAAAGATCGGCCTTGGCCTCGGAAAACCCTCGGTAAATCTTGAGGTCGAGCCGCACTGAGTGTCCGAGGAGGCCCGCCATTTGCGTTTCCAGTTTGGGGAGGAAGCGAGCGTAACGAACTGCGGTGTCCATTGGGTGGTGCAGCATGAAGACGCCGATGGCAAAGCGTTGGCCGGACTGATTGCGGCGCGGGTCCTGATGGATGAAACCGGCCAATTCCTCCGAACTCAGGAAACAATAGGGTTGGGATGGCTCGGCAAATCGTTCGACGTTTTGATCGATCGTCTTGATCAGAATCTTGCGCTCCGCCTCCAAAGCGGCGCGTTTGTCCAGCATGATCCGCAGCAGGACGAGCGAAATGCTCAGGCCAATCACCAGAGTGACGATCGTCATAGCGCCGGCGGGATTCCGCCGCACCCAGCGGATGGAGCGCTCGAGTCGGCTGACGGGTCGAGCGAGAATGGTTTCGCCCTCCAACCAGCGTTCCAAATCCTTCGCCAGCGCTTCCGCCGAAGGGTAGCGGCGGTGCGGCTCCTTTTCCAAACACTTCAAGGAGATTGTTTCCAGGTCTTTGTCCACCACTGGATTGGTCCGACTGGGGGGCACCGGATCGTCCTCGACCACCTGGCGCATGATTTCCGTTGGGGTCGCGCCGCCAAAGGGTGGCCGGCCCGCCAGCAATTCATAGAGAATCGCGCCGAGACTATAGACATCCGCCGCGATCGTCAGGTGCCGGGTTTGGCCAGAGGCCTGTTCCGGGGCCATGTAGCTGGGCGTGCCCATGGCCATCAGGCTTTGAGTGAGGGTGCTGTCTTGCGTCAGCACTTTGGCCAGGCCGAAGTCGGTCACATGCGGTTGACCTTCGGAGTCGATTAGAATATTCCCCGGCTTGAGATCCCGATGCAGAATTCCGTGCTGATGGGCGTAATGAACCGCCCTGGCAGTGATCGCCAAGAGCCGGGCGATGGCGGCGTGCCGGTGGTGGATGGCGGATTTGGACGCTGTTTCGGGGGGCTTGGGAATTTGAAATTCGGCTTTCTTGATTCGCTGAGCAAGGCTTCCTCCTTCGATTAAACGCATGCTGAAATAGGGCTGATCCTCGTGCTGCCCAATTTCGTAAATGGGAACAATATGGGGATGTTCAAGACTGGCCGCGGCCTCGGCTTCAATGCGAAAGCGGCGCACGAAATCCGGGGAGGTGAGCCGGCCGGTGAGCAGCATCTTGACCGCGACGACTCGCTGAAGGCTCCTTTGCCGGGCTCTATAGACCACTCCCATTCCGCCCGAAGCAATTTCCTCAAGTAATTCGTAATCCCCAACAGATCGTAATTTCTTCCCGCCAGGCGGGGCTCGATCGGAAGCCGGAACCTCGGCCCCCACTGCGTCGTCCCTGCCGGCTTGAAGGCCCAGACCGAGCAGGCACTTTGGGCAGAGGCTCTGCCCGGCCTTCGGGAGAATCGGCTCACCGCATTCGGCGCAATTCTGTTCCAGTTTCATATTGCTTCTCTCTCTTTACCTCAAGAAAACCCGCTGAATGTCACCGGCGAAATTTTTCGTCGGCCCTCAAAGGCAAGAGGCCGGGGTGAGGGGTGAGGTCAACCCGCGACGCCCTCAGCTCAAACGGCTCCCTCTAGTGCTGTCCTATGAGGCCGATGAGATAGCGAATCTCTTCATCGATCTCTGCGGGGCTGGAGACGGTGACGGCGATTTCAGCGCGGAGCAACTCCCCGTACCGGTGACGCAAACGATGCGCCGCCATCCGAACGCCTGCCTCTTTCATGCCGAAGGCGACCGCGAGTTCGGAATACCGAATTTCGCTGTGCGCTCCCGGCAGGCAATGTTGGAGTTTTTCAAAGAGCGCTTGTTTACCGGCAACGGTGTATTCATCCCGCAAACGGATCAGGACCTGGTCCAGGACCGTCGAAGCCCACTGCCGTTCGAACAGGGTCTCGGGCGTTGAGTGCTCAGTCAATTCACGTTGATAGCGCACTTCCGCCGTGTCATCGATGGATAAGAGGGGTTTTCCGCCGCGGCGTTTCTGGGCATGCTCACGGTTCCATTCATTGGCCAGGAAACGCTTCAGCACGGTCAAAAGATAGGAGCGAAATTTGCCGCCCTCCCGGGTTACGCCTGCAAGGATTTCCTTCTCGAGCAACCGGGCGAAGAAGTCCTGCGTCAAGTCCTCGGCTTCTTCAACCGAATGACCCCGCCTTCGGATGAACGCATAAAGCGGATGCCAGTAAGCCGAACAAAGTTTTTGCAAGGCGGCGGAGGATTCCGGGCCATCTTTCAGACCGGCAGTGAGGACAACCGTCCAGTGGGTGGTTTGAAAACACGGACCCATGCCCGATGTTGATCCATCGTTGGACTCAGGATTCGCCATAGGCTTGACGACTGGAATAATGACCGAACGCCAAGCCGTAGCAAGCTGAATCGAGGCACCAAAAGCCCGTCAAAATCGGATCTGTCGGCGGCTATTGCGCACCAAGGTTGAGTCCGACGAACAGTGGTTGCGTTCAGCTGCTCGCAACGGGAATCGTGCGTTGGTCGAGTTGCTTTTGGAATCGGGTTTGTAGCGTCGGAGCCGGGTACAGTTCGACGTGCGGCCGACCATGCTGCCGAACACGAGCGGACGGAAATTGCCGAGCTTCTTACGGCAGCCAGCAGGCGAATGCCAACGGCCTCGGCAGGGAAAGAAAGAAGAGCGGCACGATCCCGGCAGAGCCCCTCACATTATTCATAAACTTCGTAAACAGTGCCCGCTAAAGCAAACAGCACATTGCATCCTTGCGAGAGCCAGCGCACGACGTTTGGGTTCTTTTTCAGCAGATCGAAATATTCGGGCGAGCCGAATTGCACTCGCACTCGTTTGGCATCGGGTGTCTTTTGGATTTCGGAATCGACCCACTGATCGCCGTTTTGGAAGAAGGATTTTCCGGCGATGAAACGGCTTTGCTGGACGATCTGGTCAACGCGCGCCTGGGGACTATTCGGCGGTGATTGATACGAATAGCTCGCACCATCTGGCAGACGGGCTTCCGAGCGGCTCCGGCCCGGCGCTGGAGCGGCCACGGCGGGCGCGGACATCGCCGAGCGAGCGACTTCGCGCCGGCCGAGGAGGATGGCCTCGTCCGACGATTGCGCGGCTTTCAGGCTTTGCAAGGCACGCGCTCCACCAACGGCTTTGTCGCCCGTTTGTTCCTTGCGCAGGCTTTGGTAGGAATCAGAGAGCTCGTTGAATGCCAGCGAGGAAGGCTCCTGCATTGGGAAGGTTTGCGCATTTTGGGCCACGCCGCGCTGCCGTTCGTCCTCGATAATCAGGTATGCGGTATAAGGCGTCACAATGCTATATTTGCGGGCCAGCTCCGAGACTTCATCTTTCAGTTCTTTGTTCTCGCCGCGCAGCCGGATTTCATCGAGCAAATAGCCGACACGCCGCGTTGCCCAAAGACGCGGGATGAATTCATGGTCGGCGGCTTCGTCGGGAAATTTGGCGTCGTAGGCAAACTTCTTCGTTTCGCCGTTGATCCTGCCTTCGATTCGAATCGCCCCGTCGCCCTTGCCGGAATAGCGTCCGGCCACGACGAGTTGCTCGCCTCGAAACAAATCCGGAATCGGCGAAGGATAGATTTTCGTCACCCGGACATTTTCAGTAAAAATGATGTTCGGATTCGCCAGCACCGGCTCTTTGATTCGGGTGAAGAAGTTGGATACTTTGATTTCGATGTCTTCCTCGGGCAGCACGTACTGGCTGAAGGCTTTTGTTTCCTCGGCGATTTTGTCGAGCAAATGCGTGTTCACATCCGTGCCGATGCCGAAGCAGAAAATGCGCGTGTTCGACTGATTGGATTTAACGACACTTTCCACGATTTGGTTTTCGTCGGTGTTGCCGACAGTTGGACGGCCATCGGTGAGGAAAGTGACGACAAATGGCCGGTCTCCTTTTTCCGGGCGCAACGCCAGCGCTTTTCCCAGCGCATCGTAAATCGCCGTCCCGCCAATCGGCTTGAGTTCCTTGATAAAGGTCTGCGCCCGCGAGCGATTTTCTTTTGCGGCCGTGGTCAGTTTGTCAAACAGGGGTTCGACCTCGGTGGAGAAGCGGAGGATTTCAAATTGATCGTTATCGTTCAAATTCTCGACGCAGAACTGCAAGGCCTTTTTAGCCTGCTCCAGTTTCGGGCCCGCCATCGAGCCGGATGTATCGAGCACAAAGGCCACGTCTTTTGGGATTGCCTGCGTCTGTTTGATTTCTGCGCCAGGCGAAGCGAGCAGCAGGAAGTAGCCGTCCTCGCCGGCGGACTTGAAGGTCATCAGGTTGAGGCCGAGGTCAGAATTCTCGAAGGCGTAAAAAAATTGAAAATCCGCGTCCGGTTTCACGTTGGAAGCTTCGTAGCCGATGGTTGCGCCATTGGCCCCGGTGCGTTTAATTTCGACCTGGTGGCTCGGCGAATAAATCGATTTGAGCGGACGTTTGGTTTCGAGCTCGACCTTGACGCTCACATTACGCAACGGTTTCGCTGAAAATTTTTCCGTGTTCAACGGCAGCATGAAATTCACCAGGCCGCCGTCGGACTTAAGCACTTGCGAATAAGATAACATAATGCGCTTTTTCGAATTTCCTTCGATGGGAAAGATGCGCACCTTGAACAGATCGCGCCCGGAATATTCGAGCAGCGCCGGGTCTTTGAGCTTGCGCACGATGTCTTCATACATCCCGCGCGCCTTATTCGCTTCCAGCAGCTCGGCTTCAACTTGCTTGCCGTTGATTTCCATGGTGAATTTGTTGATCTGCGCGCCCTTCGGCACCGGGAACAGGAATGTCCCTTCGAGTTGGCGCGGGTTGGGATTGTAGAATTCTTCTTCAATTGAAGTGGTGGCGATTTGGTCTTTAATCCGCGCCGTGGCCTGCACGAAAGACACTTCCAGCGGTGCCCAGACGGGTTGAGGCGGTGGGTACCATCGCTCGGGCGGGAGCGGTCGTGGCCGTGGGGAGGGGCGTGGCGGTCCATAATCCGGCGGCGGCGGTCCCGGATGCGGCCAGAAGTCCGGTTCGTGAACAATGATTAACCCAGCGCCCACTCCGGGGAACGCGCCCGCCAACAGCGCCACCCACAGCCAAAATGTTCTTCTCATACCGTATTGGACGAGGCTCGGCGCAAAATGCTCCCGCACCCATCGACGTTCTTCTCAGGGCTGGGGAGAGAGATTAAGATTGAGTAGGAGTAAGAGTAAGAGCAGGCGTCGCAGTAGGTCCTGTCCTATTCTTTAGCGTGACTCCGGTTTCTCCCAAGGCAGGTTTCGGCGGATTCAGGAATTGTAGCAGCCGACGTGAGGAGGCTCTGATCTCTGCCCTTTGAAAATGTGAGCCTCCTTACGTCGGCTGCTACAATCCCACGTTATTGGAGCTTCAAGCGGTAAAACCGCAAGGCGCGCGTGGTTTCGGGATCGACAACAGCAGCGTTCAAGCCATTCCCCGAAACATTGGTCAACGTGACCCAGTTCGGAAACCCCAGCGAGTCTGAGAACTGAACCGCATAACTAACACTTCGCTGCGTGGTGAAGGAGAAGGCGGCGCCGTTCGCGTTGCGAAGCGGCGTCAGAATCGGCCCGAGGGGAATTGCGACGAGGGCGGCGGCTTGCCAGGTGACATTCCCGTAGTCCGGATCGAACAACTCGGCGGACGTATAGCGGATCGTCAACTGCTGGCCGGCGGAGGCGGCGGCATAATTGATCGTGTAAACGGCGTCCACATTTCCATAAACGCTCATCGGTGAACTGTCCACGTAGGGTGCCGCGCTCAGGTCGCTCAAACTGGCCTCCAATTTGCCGTGCGCGCCGTAGAGGCCGGCATAGATTTTGATCTGGCGAAACGTTTGGTCGGCGGGGAGGACGAGTTGAAAACCGTTGTTCAGTCCGACGCGGTAAATGCCGGTGTGGGTGCCAGCCATGGTGCTCTTGGGCAGACCGTTGGTCCACGAGAAGCTGGTGGCGTTGTTCCCATACTGGTCAGTGCTTCCGGTTCCAAGATTGTTGGGGATCTGCGCCGGCCCAGGCCACTTGTGATTGAAGCTGTTCGGACTATTCAGACCCCAGTGCGCCCAATCCAAAGTTCCTTCCTGACTCAAGTTGACCGAAGCAGGCGGAGCCGCGGTTCGCCCCGTCAGAGTGCCGCCGCCAGTGATAACGGCAATCTGGATTGGATTGGAGATGAACGAAGCTCCGAGATTGTCTGTTGCACGCACCGTCACCGAATAATTTCCTGGCGTCACATTGGTCCAATGGAACATCGTCGGATTACCAATGGCATTGCCCAATTTGTTTGTACCCTGAAAAATCTCAAGCGCAGCGATGCTTCCATCGGGGTCGCTGGCATTGGCCTGAATGTCAATGTTGGTTGGG
>Ga0247668_1000221_pt1 | contig 15528 bp, 26 predicted proteins | sample CNK09_metaG_FD_182737 | JGI IMG/M metagenome (GOLD analysis project Ga0247668, IMG submission 182737) | Soil microbial communities from Purdue University Martell Research Forest, Indiana, United States - CNK09 | ecosystem: Environmental > Terrestrial > Soil > Temperate forest > Bulk soil...
CCTCGCGTGGACCGCCGCCGATCCGACAACCATCCGTCGCGCCGCGGCCTCTCCCGCCGATCTCGCATGGGATGCCGTCGCCCCGACGCTTTCCCTCGCCCTCGTGGCGGACCCCGGCGACATCCTCTGGGCGACCGTCGATGCCGTCGGCGTCCTATGTCTCCCCGCTCGCATACGGCTCGACGCCGCCCCGATAACGCGCCTCGACGTTGCACTTTCCGACCTGACCACCATCTTGTGCCGAGTGGAGGATCCCGTGGATGTTGACGACGTCGCCCGCCTGACCGTGTCTCTGTCCGTCCTCGGCGTTCTCACCGATCCGGCGACGCTCACCCTCGTCGTCCGCCCCCCGACGGATCCGCGCTTCGAGCTCGCCTACCCCGCGGACATCACGCGGACGGAGCAAGGGCGCTTCGAGGCGCGCGTCCCGATCACCGAAACGGGCAAGTGGCGCTACCGGTGGATCGCGACGGGAGAGGCCGTCGGCGCCGAGCTCGGCTCCTTCACGGTGGACGGCGGCACGCTGTGACGATCGACGAGCTTCTCGCGCGCGGTCACCTGGCGTATCTCGCCGCCCTCGCACGCCGCTACCTACCAGGGCAGCTCCCTCTCGGGACCGAAGGGCTCGCCGTCGTCACCGCGGCCGACCACGACGCGTACCCGGCGCTCTGTCGCGCTTTCGCAAAGACGCGCTCGCTCTACATCCTGAACGAGGTCGGTGCGACCGAGTTCCTCCTGTCCAAGGTACCCACGAGATGATGCCGACGATTCGCCGCGGGAACATCGGGGCGACCGTGCTCAAGTGGCAGAACATCGTGAACAACGATCTTGCCCGCGCCCCCGCGCCTCTCGCGTGGACGAACACACGAGGAGAGTCGCGTGTGTGGTCGCCGAAGCCGCTGAAGCTCGATGGTGTCTTCGGGGGAGGCACCGAGCTCGCCTCCGAGGCGTGGCAATCGATCCACGGGCTCGCGGCCGACGGCATCGTCGGTCCGCAGTCGTGGTTCGTCGCGCTCGGCGGAGGAGACATCACGGGACCGTCGCCCCTCCTGTACGGCGTCGACGTGAGCGCGATGCAGGGCCCGATCGCCGCGAAGGACTGGCAGGCGATGCGCGACAAGGGGCTTCGCTTCGCGATCGTTCGAGCGTGCGTGGGCAACGAGGCATGGCTCGATCTCCGCGCGGGAGCCAACATCGCCGCGGCGCGGGGCGCGGGGTTGGCCGTGGGTGCCTACTGCTTCGCGTACCCGCTTCGCCATATCGATCCGAAGCAGCAGGTCGAGCAGTGGATCAAGCGCTGCGACGCCGCCGCAGTCGACCTCGGCAGCATCATGTGGGCCCTCGATATCGAGTGGCCCCCGCGCGAAGAGTGGCGCGTCGTCGGCGACACGAAGGTGCTCGTGCACCCGTGGTACTCGTGGGGCGTGACCGCCGAGTCGATCGCGGAGTGGGCGCTCACCGCGCTCGCGCGCGCGAAGGAGCTCACCGGTCGCGATTGGCTGCGGTACTCCTTCCCGTACTTCCTCCGCTGCATCGAAGCCGAGAAGTACCCCGAGCTCGCCAACGGTCCCCTCTGGCTCGCGGACTACTTCGCTGCGGGGCGCTGGCCCACGCCGGAGGAGGTCGCAGCTCAGAAGCCCCCTGCTCCGTGGACGTCGATCGCGATCCTGCAGCACGACGGCAACGGTGGGCTGCGCTTGCCGAACAGCGTCGACGCCGACTTCAACGTCCTGCAGGGCGGCGAGGACGCTCTTAGCGAGCTCATCGCGGGGGGGCCGGTCGACAACGCTGCGATCGAGATCGTCGAGGAGACGGCGCCGCTGGTGCCCGATCTCAACGTGCTTGGCGAGAGGCAGATCGCCTCGTACCGTCGCAGCCGCATCGCCACCGAAGGGAGCCCCGCATGAAGAGCATCCGCCTGACCGAGCAGCACGTTCCAGGGAAGCGCCTCGGCCGCCATGTACATCATGATCCCCGGTCGTGGGGGCATCCTGCTGCGATGGCGCCGCGGATCATCTCCGTCATGCACAAGCGGCTCGTACCCGTCTTCGACCAGGGATCACTAGGTAGCTGCTGCGGCAACGCAGCTGTTGGCTGCATCTCCACCGCGCCATTCGCCCATCAGGGGACCGAGAACGAAGCCGTCGACGTCTACTCCGCGGCAACGAAGATCGACGACGTCTCCGGGGTCTACCCTCCTGACGACACCGGATCGAGCGGGATCGCCGTGATGAAGGTTCTCAAGGCGCGCGGTCTCATCAAAGGCTACAGCCATACGTTCTCGCTCGACTCCGCGCTGCGGGCGCTCGTGCTCCGCCCTGGCATCACGGGGCTCTCTTGGCGAGAGGGCTGCGATTCGCCCGATGCGAGCGGCGAGGTCGTCTATGACGGCGAGATCCGCGGGGGGCACGAGATCGAGCTTGCCGGGATCGACGCGTCCGCGCGACGCGCATCAGAGCGCCTCGTGTGGTTTTGGAATTCTTGGGGCGCGTCGTGGGGCGCGGGCGGGATGTTCTCGATGTCGTGGGGGGACTATGAGGCGGCGCTCGCGGACCACGGGGATGCGACGTTCCCGCTCGCGGCTTAGTCCCTTACCAGTCAATAGGACAGACCGCCCTTCTCCACCTTCCAGGGGCTCATCGGTCCGTGCTCCGACTCATTGCTTCTCTCCTTCGGCAACGGACCCGGTCGGCGAGGACTCGGTCGCGTCGTAGGGAGCGGATCCGTTGCATTCGGCCGGATCTACGGCGTCTGGCGTATGCGCCTCGCTTGTCCGCTGCGCGGGGTCGAGGCTGGGGGCCGGAGTTGAACCGGCGACACACGGTTTACAAGACCGTTGCTCTGTCACCGCTTGCACGGAGGCGTCTCGGTTTCCGGGGGCGCCCTCCGGACCTTCGGCCCCGTTCTCCTCCCACTTGCGCATCGACGCGGCGCACGCTTGAGCCTCCTCGACCTTGGAGGACGGACCACAAGCTGCCTCGCGACGCCGCGCCCACTCCTCGACTAGATCAGCGGCGAGCGGGTCTCGTCCGAGAAGGACGAACATCGGTTCGTCCGGATGCGCGTTGGCGTAACAGTCGAAAGTCCCAGGCTTGTTCTTCGTTCCCATGTTCACTCCTTCGGTCCGTTGCCAGAACCATCACCCTCGCCCCCGATCTGCACGTCCGCCGCAACGCGGGACCTGAGCGCGTCCCGCTCGTCAACGAGAGCAATTACGATTCGTCCCGCCTCGTCTCTCGTATCGTTGTCCGTGCCGTTCGACTCCGTTGCCCACCCTCCACCATCGAGGCAGAACGAGCTCCCGTTGCCGTCGCCGTCGCCGTTGCCGTCGCCGTCGCCGTAGCCGTTGCCGTCGCCGTTGCCGTCGCCGTAGCCGTTGCCGTCGCCGTTGCCGTCGCCGTCGCCGTTGCCGTCGCCGTCGCCGTTGCCGTTGCCGTTGCCGTAGCCGTCGCCGTTGCCGTCGCCGTAGCCGTAGCCGTCGAACAGTTCCTCGGAGTCGATTCCGAGCGCGTCGCAGACCCTCATTCGGTGCTCGATACACCAATCCCCAAGGACCTCTAGCGAACCGACATCCGACGAACGGATGAGGACGTCAGGCGGGACCAAGGTGCTTTTCCCACTTCTTCAGGTCGACCGGCCCCGACCAGATAATCTGCAACGGATGCAAGCACACTGGCTGCGGCGCAGCGTCCAGCACGGTCTCCTCCAGCGGCCCGTTGGCGAGTTCTCCAAGGCCGTTCTTCGTACCCCAGCGGCGGATATTCTTCGCTCTCCGGATGACGATCTCCGGGCCGGCGGGCCCATCCTCTCTAGACACGAGACCGACGAAGATCCAGCGACGATGGCACACCACAATCCTGCATTGTTCGTTCATGATCGATCCCATCTCCTGTTCTGTGCCCTTCATCGTCGTGTGGCCTGGACGAGGACACGAGCCAAAGTGTTTTTGCATCCCGACCCGGTGCAGTGCCGATACTCGAGCGCCTCGTCGGAGAAGAGCTGGACCGCGAAGAGCTCGAGGCGCGCCCACTGCGTCTCGGTGTAGGTGGCGCCGCAACATCGGCAAACCTTGGCTACGGCTGCGGTGTCGCGAGCTTGATCGGTTGCGTTCATCGTCGGCTCCGCTTCGGCTTCGGCTGCGTGGCCGCGTATGCGACGGCGTACGCCAAGGCTGCCGACAACAGTGCGTCGACCGCCCCTTCCTCTTCGCCGTAGAGGAGGTCGTAGGCAACGAATAGCCTCGCCTTGGCAAACAGCGTGCGGCGTGCGATCGACTCCTCGGACTCCTCGACGTAGCCTCTCATGACCGCCCCCGCGGTCGCGACGTCGTCATGGCTTGCGCGATGGTGCGCTCTTGGAGGATGCGGACGCCACGAGCGTTGAGCTCGATGGCGGCCACGTCCGGACATCGCGCGGGACGGGGGAGCGACAACGCGCCAGCGAGGAGGAGGTCGACCTCGAGGAAGCGAGCGAGGATGGCGTCGGTGGACTCGATGATGGTTGGCTTGCCCATGGTGGTAGTAACGGCTGTCGGCCGGCGGACTTCAGGGGTCATCATCGCTTTCGATCTTCGTCCGGTGCTCCGTTGCATCCTTGGCGATGATCACCATGCGACCGCTGCCCTTGACTTGGTTGCTTGCGATCTTGCGCAGCGCGGCTTCGAGGATCGCAACTCGGGCGTGCAGTCGGGCGATCTCCAGGATGAGATGGGCGCGTCCCATCCCCTCCAGATCGCTGACGGTCATGGCCCCTCATCCGGTCCGTTGGCGTAGGGATCGACGTCCTCGTCCGCGACCTCACCCGTTGCGGGGTCGTGCGACGGGGCGGGCGCGGGTTGCGTAGGAGCCGACGGCGAAGCCTTTGCCGTACTCTTCTTCGACCCGCCCTTGGCGCGAACCTTGTCGGCGATCGACGTCTTCTTCCCCGGAGCGTCGCCGTTCTCGCCGCCGCGAGACTCGACGACGGCCTTCCACGTCGTCTCGCCGTCGCGGATCGTCGCGTACACCTGACGGAGCTCCACGAGCTCGGAGGGCTGAAGCGACTCGAGGGTGTGACCGACAAACGTCTCGAGGTCGCGCGGAAGGACGCCGATCGCCGCGAACGCGTCGCATAGGCGCTTCCTCTCCCCGCTCGGATCCTTCGCTGCGGCTGTCCTCAGTGTCTCGATGCAGGCAGCCTGCCCCTCGTCGACGATGTCTCCGGGGATGAGGCGAAGGATGAGCGTGCGCGCCGCCTTCGAAACGAGAGCGTTCTGCGTGTTCAAGATCTCGTCGTCGGTCGCTTCGACGAGGTAGACGGTCTGCCCGTACGAGTTCTGTCGCTCCGCGATGACGGTGCGTCCGCGCGCGTTCTTCCTCTCGACGACCTTGTGGATCGCGACCTCGGCCGCGTACGAGAGGTTGCCCTCGAAGTCGGTGGCGACGATCTTGAGGTGGCGCGTTCGCGAGTCCTCGAAGGTCGTCACGGTGTCGACGCCAAGGTTGCCTGCATACCTCGCACACGCCTCGGCAAACCGGATCGAGGGGCCCTCGATGCCGTCGCCGATCGGTTTGTGGTAGCGCGCCACCTGTGCGAAGCCCGGGCGCTTGCATTCTCCGAGGACGCGCACGCGGACGTCGTCCCACGAGCGAGGTTGCTGCCGCGCCATGACGAAGCGGGCCTGCACGGCGGCCGTCGCGGACGCTTGCATCGCGCTCGTCGCCGTCTCTGCGCTTCTCGTGAGAGAGCGCGAGCCAAAGGCCTCCGTCGCTGCTGTCCCCTGCTGAATCATCGCCGCGCTGTTCATGCCTTCTGTCCTCTCTTCTTCGCCGTCACCTGTCGTAGGTCAAAGTGGCGATACTCCGCTTTCTCGTACGAAACCTTCGTGGCCTCGCGCTTCGTCCACGTCGCGCGCCACTCGAGGCCTTGAATTCCCCTCTCCTCGCCGATCTCTTTGCAGATCTCCGTCTTCGCCCTCTCGGCGACGTCGTGGGCCTTCTTCTCGACTTCCCTCGCACGCAGGTAGCGCGTCGCGAGCCGGTCGCGCTTGGGCGTGGTCGCGAGCATGTGGTCTCGCTTCATCCACGGGTAGACCTTTGCGACTTGCCTGTAGGTCGCGTCTTCAAGTGACGGCGGCACGAGCGCCACGACGTGGTCGGTCCAGAACCTTTCGAGAGCGTCGAGAACTGCGAGCTCGTCGTCTTCGTTCCTCTCGTACGGGATGATCCACGGCTCAGCCTCCCCGAGGATTTCCACGGCGACACGTGCGCGCGGGACGCGGCAAACCGCAAGCTGGACGATGAGTTGCGCTTGATAGTAGTCAGGGACCGTCGGCTCCAGGTTCTCGTCGAGCCACTCGTCCTTCATGCCCGTGGACTTCGCTTCGCCGACCGCGACCGGCGTCATGTCGTCCGCCGCTTCGTACAAGAGGGCATCGGGCGTCGCGCCGAGCCACGTCAGCATTGGATGGGTGAGCGTCGTCGCGCCCGCTGGTCGCGTGACGAGAGGCGCGCTCTTCTCGCCGAGCCACTCAAGGAGCAGGGGCTCGATTGCCTCGCCTCGCCGTGTCTTCCAGTTTCCTTTCCACGGCTGCGCGCGGCCAGTTTTCTCGGCCCACACATCGTGTGGCGATCGCCACGGCGAGAGCCCGAGGCACGCCGCGGCGTCTGATGCCGTCAACAGCGAGCGGCGCTGCTCGATCTGCTCCGGAGTCAGCATCGCGCCGAGCCCTCGCGCCACTCGAGCCACAACGCGTGCAGCGCCTCGCGGATCGTCGCGGCTTGGCCAGGCGTCGCCCGCTCGATAACGTCCCTCGACGGCCCTTTGTGGAAGTCGGCGTCGTCCACCTCGACCTCGAAGCCGCACGCGCTGTCGATGTGCCGGCAGACGTACATTACCCAAGCGTCGTACGTGCTCGGCGGGACATCTCCGAGCGTCGATGCCGTGAGCGTCAGCACGGGTGGCTTCCGATCACTGGGCAGCATGAGGGGTCTCCTTCGCGAGCCGGTCCTCCGCTTCGATCGTGTCGAGACGCTGCTTCACTTCGAGCCAGAAGCCGACGTACTGGCTCCCGTTGGGGATCAGCTCTCGCGCGACCTGGATGTCGTTGTCCGCGATCTCCAGGAGGAAGCCCGCCAAGCTCGCTGGGCTGAGAATGAGCATCGATCCAAGTGTCGAGGCGCGCCGGCACGACGCCTCCCACGAGCGACGAGCAAGAGCACGCAACGGTTCTGGCGGCACGGTTGGCATGGTGTGAGTCCTAACGTACGCGTTGGGCTCGTGCAACCACAAATCGCACTGCGTGCATTCGCCACGCTTTTACCAGAGCGTTTGCGGCCTCTTGCAGTGGCGATAAAACTTCGCGCTTGCTTGACCCACCAGTCGACGCTACCACGTCGGGATGGCCAGACCCTCTCCGCTGACGCCGGGTGCCATCGCGCTTCGGGACGCTGTCGCCCCTGGCGCAGGGCAGCTCATAGGGCTGCGCGAGCTCGCGCGCGAGCTCGGGATCGCGCCGCAGTCCGTCGCCGCGTGGCGTGACGCAAAGGCCCGGCCGGTCGCGCACTTCCGCGAGGCGCTGTTCAAGTTGCTCGGGATCCCTGTCGACGCTTGGATGAGCGGCGAGGAGCGCCGCATCGCGGATCTACCTCGGGAGCGCAAGCTCGATCGTGAGAGGAAGCCGAGCAAGGCGCTTACCTCTAGCGTCCGGAAGTCCAAGGCCCGGCGAGCGGCGGCGTGACGGCACCCAGAGTTTACTGCGCAGCGCCCTACGAGGACGCTGGCTTCGTCCGCGAGCACGTCCACGACAGGCTGCGCGCCCTCGGCTTCGAGCCGTCCTCGAGGTGGGCCGAGTCCGCCTTCGGTCACGAGGATCTCACGTCCTTCACCACGCTCACCCTCCGTCGAATTGCCGCGGGCAACGACGCGGACATCGACGGCTCGGCGGCGTTGCTCATGCTCGCTCGCAAGGGCGCTGGCGGGGAGTGCTTCGCGGAAGCCGCCCGCGCTCTCCTCCGAGGAATCCCCGTCGTCTGGGTAGGGCGCCGCACGCTCTCGGCGTGGCGCGAAGGGGTCGTCCGCGTCGACGACCTCGACGATGCGCTTCAAGCGCTGCTCGTGATCACGAAGGGGATGGGCGAATGACCTCGCTCACGCGCCTTCCCGAGAACCTCCCGCGCCTCGCGGCGGCGAAGCTCCCCCTCGCCTACGAATCCGCAAAGGAGGCCCTGGCGACCTACGAGCGCATCGATGAGTGTAAGGACTGGGCGGACAAGATGGCCGCGCTTGCGAGCTATGCGAAGCAGGCCGACGACAAGTCCCTCGAGGTGGCGGCGACGAGGATCCGCGCTCGCGCCATCCGCCGCTGCGGTGAGCTCCTCGCCGAGGCGAAGGAGGACGAGGACCGCCAGCGTGCCCGCCTCACGACGCAGAACCTCAAAAAGCCCATCGCGGAACATGGTGTCGCCACCGATACCGTGTCCCCCGCCCGGCCCACGGCGACCGCGGCGGCGCGCGACGCCGGGCTCTCCGAAGCTCCCACGCCGAGGCTGCTCGCAGGTTTGGGGTGAGTGCAGTGCTCGTCCGGAGGATTCGTGACCGAGAGATCTGGAAGCAGGTGACCCCGTGAGCGATCTCGTCCCGATGTCCCTCTTTTGTCCGTCCTGCTCCGCCGTGCAGACGTGGATGCTGCCTCGATGCACGCTTCGCAGCGACCTCGCCGAGGCCGGCCGCGCCCGCGGTCTCGGCAACGCGCTCTCCTGTTTCAAGTGCGGGCGGACCGACCTCGAGCCCTTGCCGATCAACTCTCTCGTGGAGGCGAAGCCATGACGACGACGAACACCGAATCCTTGCGCAAACCCACCAAAGCCGAAGGTTGGCGCAACGCCGCTGCCTCCAGCGAGCAAGCCGATCGTGAGCGGGCGAATCCGCCTCGACGCTTCAGCGGGATGCTGCCTGTCCGGCTGACGGAAGCGGAGATCGGGGAGCGCGCGCGGCATGCTGCCGTCGCGCGGCGTCGCGTGGCGGAGTTCGAGGCCGAGCTCAAGGCGGCGCAAGACCAGTGGAGACTTCGGATCAAGACCGCCAAGGCGGAGCGGGATTCCCTTCTCGACATCATCGAGTCGGGTGCAGAGGATCGCGCTGTCGAGTGCGTCGAAAGCTTCGATTGGCGCCTTGGCGTCGTACGCGTCACTCGCGTCGACACGGGGGCGACGCTCAGTGAGCGGGCGATGACCTCGCTCGAGCGTCAGCTGACTCTGCCGGGAGTGCCGGCGGCGTGCGACCTCGAGTCGACCCCGGCGGTGCACGACGGTGATGAGCCCGAGGGGCGCTTTGTTACCCCCGAGGAAGAGGAGTCCGTGCTCGACGAGATGTCGATGAGCGCTGCTGCCCCCTCGGACGCCTACCTCGACGAGCTGGATGCGATGCTCGGCGCCGAGATCACGATGCCTGACGTCGTGTTGGGTGCGGAGCCGCCCCCTAATTCGCCGAAGGCCAAGAGGCGTGCTCGGGCCAAGCGGAGCTGATTGAGCAATGATCGCTGGTCGCTCGTCGCCACCCGAAGGACTCGAGACCTACGTGCCGTGTGCGCACGTTTCGCGGACTCCGGTGTTTTCGAACGCAAGCAACGGCGTGCGGATGTGGCGGCTGCAGTGCGACCAGTGCGGTGGCGGCATGCTTGGTCTGAAAAAAACCGATCCCCTCTGCGCCAAGGCCATCCCAAAGCGAGAGCATCCGGTTGAATTGCAGTGGCGGGAACGAGAGGCAGAACTCGCGCGGAAACGACAGGTTGAACAGGACGAGTGGTGGGGGCGGTCTCGTGCCTACCTCAAGTCCCCCGAATGGATTAAGCGGCGGCGTCTGGTTATCGAACGAGAGAATGGTCTTTGCGAGGGGTGTCGCCTGCAACCAGGTGCTCACGTGCACCATAAGACTTATGCGCGCTTCGGGCAGGAATTGCTGATCGACCTCGCCCTTCTCTGCGAGGACTGTCATGCCATCGTGCACCCGCATCGGTTCCAGGAGCGGCACCGATGATGAGTGCGCCGTCCTATGTTCAGCTCGTGCTTCATTCTATCGCCGTTGCCGGGGTCGTCGCGAAGCGACGGATGACGGATGGCGTACCTCGTGAGGAAGCTCTTGGCCAAGCCACGGCATTGTTCGAGGACTTGGCCTCGGAAACAGAAGACAGCTCTATGCTGGCGACGTACCGCGCGCTTTCCCACGTCGGCGCATCTTTGGGCGACGCCTGGGCAGAATGCGCCTTTGCGAGTGTCCGCTTGAGCCCACGCCTTGCGGCGTCGCTCGTGTCTACTTCCCTCCCGAAAGAATACGTAACTGACGTTCTCATGCCGTGGCGCTGCTTTGCCGTGCATGTAGAGGCAGGGCTCTTTGGTGAAGGGGAAGCAGTCATCCTCGCGTGCCACGCGCTTGGGAACACTGGCAAGTTCTGGACGGTCACGGTCGTCAATACTGTCGATGAGAAGGGCGGTGCCGGGCTATCCGTGGGCTGCGAACCGTCGCTGTCGGACTTCGTTGCTCTGACATTGACTCTCGATTCACCTACGGACGAGCGGAAGGATTCCCTAGTCCGCCCAGTGGTTCGGGCAGTTGAATCCTTACATCGCCTCTTTGTAGGTTTGTGCGTGGAAATGGCGAACCGGCCGCCCGCTATGCCGCCTCCGGGATGGCCACTAACTCGATGGGGCACGAGACGCTCACTGGGTGAGCCTAACGTATGGGCCTTCAAGCTTATGCGTGACGTCCGCGTCGACTGCCGAGACGCCGTAACTGAATACGTACGGGAGGGCCGACGGAGTCCTGTCGTTCGGAGCCTTGTGCGAGGTCATTTCAAGCGGCAACCCTGCGGGCCGCGAGGGGAGCAGCGCCGGTGGATACACGTCGAACCCTATTGGCGGGGGCAGGAAGACGGACCGATCGCAGTCCGATCCCACGTCGTCGGACCTGGTGGCCCTAAATGCCCCTAGACTTCGGCGTCACCGACTCGCCCCTCGAGCGACTCCTCCTCTCTGCCGCACGCTCGGAGTCCCTGGAGACGCAGCTCTCACGCTGGCATCGCTTCGCAGGGGAACCGACGTGGCTTGAGCTGCAAGCGCTCAAGATCATGGGCGCTGTCGGCTCATGGGAGCGATCTCGCTTCGCTCACGCGGATGACGTTCGGACAGCTGCGCGCCTCGCGGCGCAAGCCGATAAGTGGACGTGTCCGGGTGTGTACCTCATCGCCAACCCGATCCTCTCTGGTGTGGCGACGAGAGCCGCGCCTGGACAATGGCACGACGCGCGCAAGGGCGAGTCCACGTCCGATGCGGAGATCGCCAGGCGGTCGGTGCTGTTCATCGACGTCGACGCCCGCCGCCCGAAGGGGACGAGCGCGACGGACGAGGAGGTCGCGCACACGCGGCGTGTCGCTCGTTCGATCTACGACCAGATCGCGACGATTCTCGGAAACGACCAACCTCTCGCCCTTGGCGCCAGTGGCAATGGTCGCGCGGATCTGCTCGCGCTCGATCACCTCGACGTTGCCGAAGCGGGAAGGCGGCATCAAGCGATCCTCGTCGCTCTCGCCGCCAAGTACACCGACGAGCATGTCGAGATTGACCGCGTTGTTCATGACGCGAAGCGCCTGATCCCATGCTGGGGGACGACAAAGCGGAAGGGTGCGCCTGGGATCCCGGAGAGACCGCATCGACGCAGCGCGCTCATCTGCAGCGATGAAGTGACCCGCGTCTCGATGGCCGATCTCGATCGACTTCTAGACGCGCTTCGGAGGGGCCTCGCGGACGAGGTACAGCGCGACATCGATCGCGCGCTCGGCTTGAAAGTTCATCGCGTCACGCCAGCACCAACTTCTCATCAGCGAACACGCTCTGATGATACACCATTCACGCGGGCCAACGCGCTCGACGTCGCCGACGTCCTCTCGTGGCTCGGTCTCATGAGCGACGACAGGCCGATCTGCCCGGGGTGCGGGCTTTCCGATGCCGGAGTCGCAATCGTTCGCGAGGGCCTCAAGTGCAGTCACTCGAGGTGTGCCGGTAAGGGTGTGAGGGACGGCTTTCGGACGTGCGTCGACCTCGTCGCCGAGAAGCACGGTGTCTCGGCGAGAGAGGCCGTGATCGAGCTCGCGGAGCGGTTCGACTTCAAGGGATTCCCCACGGACACTGACCGAGGCGATACGACCGCGACGGAGAACTCGACGCCTTCTGAGGATCCGGATTGGGTTGCCCACGTAACCGAAGGCGACGACCACACCTCCGGCCCGGCTATCGCTCTTCTCGACGGCCCGCAACTCGCCGTTCCACTCCCCCCACTGGAGTACCTCATCAAAGAGATCGGGCTCGTCGCAGGTGGTGGCGCTCCCCATCAGGCCGCGGGTTACGGCTACACGGGCAAAACCATCGCTTGGCAGAGTGCCGCGCTCTCTCTCTCGTCGGGCAGATCCGTGTGGGGCGCCTACGCGGGGCGGACTCTCCGACGCGTCGCCCACGTCGACATGGAGCAAGGCGAGCGCCTCACGCGTCGTCGCTACCAACGCCTCGCGCGCGGAATGAACGTCGACCTCTCGCAGCTCCGGGACACTCTCGTCGTTGCCGTCATGCCCCCAATCTCTCTCTCCGAGCGCTGCGCCGACGACTGGGAGAGGCTCATGTACGGGCGCGATCTTATCCTCATCGACTCGCTGCGCGCCGCGACCGGAGGCGAGGACGAGAACGCCTCGGGGATTCGAGTCGGGCTCGACATGCTCGGCGGGTTGTCGGAGCGCACCGGGTGTCGTCCGTTCGTCATCCACCACGCTCGGAAGCCGAGCGACGGCGATTCGGGAGCGCGCTACGCCATCCGCGGCAGCTCCGCGATCTACGACGCTTGCGATTCCGTCTACGTGTTCTCGGCTGCGAAGGGTGAGCCGGTGGCCGTCGAGAACGTCAAGGCCCGCTCGCACGGTGAACCCGCCGAACCCGTCTCTCTCGTGATCGAAGACGTCGACATCGACGGTGATCCGAAAGCGGGGCTCCGCGTGCTCGTGCACGGCATCGAGCTCGTCGCCGAACGACGCGAGGAGCGCGAAGCGAAGACCGAGCGAATACGCACGGCGCGCGATGTCGCGACGCTGCGCGATGTGCTCTCGTCCTTCCCTGGTCTCGCGACGAGGGAGATCCGGATCCGATCGCGTCTGTCCGGTGTTCGGTACACCGCGGCGGTCGTCGCTCTCGGTAGCGACATTGAGATCCGAGAGGAGGTGTGCGGCGGGAAGCGTTTGACGCGGCACTATCTCAGGGGGGGGCATTGCAAGCCGGAGGCCACATGAAGAATTCGACTTGTGGTCTAACGTGGACCAGCGTGGTCCAATCCACGTCGTTCCACCGTGGACTGGACTTAACAAAGTCCACGGTACCAATCCACACATCAACAGGGTCGTGTGGTCTGGTTTGTTTTTGCAGTCCACACACCCGCCCTGACGCGTTGAGTCAAGAGTCGCCCGAAAGGGGTGGCCGGTGACCGCGTTCAACCGCCGCGAGCTCCACCGGCTCTACGGCCACCTCACTCGCCCGCTTGACAGACCCCGCCGGCTCGTGCGACAACTTGAACTCGATGCAGCGCACGACCGCCAACCCCAACGCAATCCGGCTCGCAACGCCGTCGAGTGCCTCGGGGTTGCGCGATGATCGCGCTGAATCGCGCCGAGCTGCGAAGCCTGTACGCGCTCTGCATCCGGCACCGCCCGCCGGGCGGTAGGCCGCTCGACGCCAGCGAACTCGTCGCGCTCGAAGCGCTGCTCGACAAGCTGCGCGAGATGATCGCCGCGCACGTCGACGTCGTCGAGCGAGGACATAAGGTGCTCGAGTGGCGCGTGCCCGCTGCCATCGCCCCTTCGATGAATTCGTGGGGGGCGATGAAAACATGGCAGCGCGCCCGAGCTCGCACCGAGCTCGGAGATCGCTTGCGACCGCTCATCGCCGCGACGCCCGGCGCTGACTTGTGCGGCTCGACGCGGATGAGAATCGTGCGCTGTACACGCTTCACGCTACAGCCGAAACTCGTCGATGAAGCCGCGGCCGATAGCATCGGGGGCAAGATGCCGATCGACGCGCTCGTGCGCATGGGCGTGCTCGCTGGCGACGACGAGCGCGCGCTCAGGCGTCAGGCGTTCGTGCTCCCGACGAAGCGTGGTAACGCGCACCTACTCGTCGAGGTCTTCGAGGTCGCCGTCGAGGAGGTCCCCGACCCTGGCCCGAAGGACGGCATCGTCGACCAGATAACTCGCACGCGTGGAAAGTTCACGCGCGCCATCATCGACGGAGAGAAGGCATGAAGTTCGTCACGCTGCTGATTCGACTGACGGTCCCACTCAATGCCGATCGCGAGAAGATCATCGATGACGTCGACGAGGCGCTCAACGTCTACGACGAATGGGGTCTCGGGCTCGAGCCATCGCAGGTCGAGGTCATGCTGCCCGAGGACGAGGTGTCGCGATGAGTGAAGTGCGCAAGTGTCGATGCGGGGCGCCGTGTAGCGCGTGCGTCCAAGCCTACGAAGTCGTGCACGGCGGTGCAGACATGGGAGCAGCGGTCATCGCTGGTTCGTTGCTCGGGGCGTACGCCGCCTGGACGAAGCAACCGATCTTCCGGCACCTTTGCCTCGAGCACGCCGAGCAGTTTCGCGAGGGGCTCGCCGACGTCCGTCGGCACGTCGGCGAGAAGCACCCGCACCTCGTCGACGCCACGGGGTCGGTCACCGTCGAGGTGCTGAATTGAACTCGACGCACGAGCACACGTGGGCGATCCGTTGGGAGTCCGACGACGACAACCGAACCCGCATCGGTGAGCAATGCACCGGGTGTTGGGCCATGCGCATGCGGACCTTCGCGAAGCGCGCCGCCGCCGACGGCACCACGCCGTGGGGGCCGGTCGGCGAGTGGTCCGAGGTGCCGATCAAGGGGGGTCTGCCGTGAGCACGCCGCAACGTCGGCGCAGGTGGCAGCGCAAGGCCGTCGAGCGTGCACCCTCCCGGCCCGTCCCCGAGGTGCCCGATGGCCCCGACCGACCGTTCGGGATTCTTGACCCCATCGACCCGAAGAACGAACCCGGAGCCCAAGTGAGCACAAGTCCGCCCCGTGATGTTTTGAGCGCCTCACCGCACACCGAGAAACCTGCGAGACAAAATGGCAAGCGTCGGCCAGGAATCGTTTTTACGCGTGTCTCGTGGTCGGAGGCCATAAGGGGCCTTCCGGACGACGAGAGCCGTTCCTACGTCAGCGGCCGATTGCGGGAGGCCGGTTTTCCCCGGACTCGTTTGGGCACACCAGGAAGGCCCGAGAAATCGTGGCCGACGCTCTCACTCGGGTTGAGGACCGGTGGGAAGGGGCACGCGCCACGGTGGCCGCGGTCAGGCGGAGAGCGGCCGTCCAGGACGTGAGACGGCGGCTTGAATGGGAGCTCTGGCCGTGAGGACGCCCGGTCGATGCGGCGCATGCGGAGGTGGGACAGTGTGGGGAGTTTTGAGACCAGGTGGGACAGTGTGGGGAGTCTTGAG
>Ga0247668_1000222_pt1 | contig 15464 bp, 26 predicted proteins | sample CNK09_metaG_FD_182737 | JGI IMG/M metagenome (GOLD analysis project Ga0247668, IMG submission 182737) | Soil microbial communities from Purdue University Martell Research Forest, Indiana, United States - CNK09 | ecosystem: Environmental > Terrestrial > Soil > Temperate forest > Bulk soil...
TTCCTCGGCTTCCACCTTGCACCGCGTCCCTGCCCGCACCAGGGGCGCGGTGAGCATGTGCAGCCCGGCGCACGTGTGGAACCGGCTGGCACCCGGGGGTAGCGCCGGGGTGTGGTCGGTCACGTCGCAGTTCGGGCATTCCCAGTCGTCGAACGTGGTGAGCAGCGGGACGTTCACAGTTTCAGCCAGACCCCTCTGCGTGACTCCCAGTCGTCGGTGACGACCAGGTACTTGCTGTCCGGCGGCTGCGTTTCCAGGTTCATCGCGATCACCACCGCGCCGCGCCGCACCTTGGAGTACACCAGTTTCTCCAGGTCCGCCTGGACTTCCCTGTTACGGAACGGCCGGTTGAAGAACACGATGTCGAACTTCCCGTACGCCTGGAAGTCGAACGCGTCGCACTCCGCGGCGTTCAGCCCGTGCTCCTTCGCGGCGACCACGTACTCCGTGACCCGGTCGAACCCGGTCACGTCCAGCCCGAACAGGTCCCGGGCCAGCATCATCTTCGTGCCCGGCCCGCACCCGATCTCCAGGAACGACGTGCCGGGGGCCTCGGCGATCGCCTCGATCAGCAGCACCAGGAACTGCGCCACGTCCGAGGGCATCCACCCGGTGAACATCTGCTGGTCGCCGACGTCGACCTGTTTCTGCCACTGCCGTTCGATCTGCCGCACGCTGGTCAGCAGTTCACGAACGTCACTCATTCCGTCTTGTCCTCCGGCTGCCCGTAGTGCTCCTTGATGTACTGCATCAGCTCAGCGGCCCGGGCTCGCGCGGTGCCGCACCGCCAGTCAGCGGGACTCTCACCGCCGCGGGTTTCCTCCGGGCCTACCGGAACAGGTTCTGGTACGTGCTCTCCCACCGTGTCCACCCTTCCTCGATGGTCCACTGCCGGGCCAGCTCCCGCGCTGCCGCGCCCATCTTCTCCCGCAGGCCGTCGTCGCTGGCCAGCTCCGACATGTACTTCAGCCACTCGTGGTCCTGCCGGACCAGGAAACCGGTCTCCCCGTGCTTCACGAAATCACGGTACGGATACCAGTCCGACGCGATCACGGGGATGCCCAGCGCCGCGTACTCCAGCGCTTTCAGGTTCGACTTGGACGCGTTGAACCGGGACGGTTCCACCGGGGCCAGGCCGATGTCCCAGTCGGGGGACGTGAAGTAGCCCCGCTCATCGTCGTTGACATGCACCCACGTGGTGTATATCGCGCGGTCACCGGCTTTGAACGTGGGCCGGTAGTCCGTGCCCGCCAGGCGGAAGTCCCAGCCCGGGAACCGTTTCAGGAAACGTTTCACCGGGGACACGATCAGGCCCACGTCAACCCCGTGGGACGCGCCCCCCGCCCAGCCCACAGCAGGCCGGTCACGGTGCTTCCGCTCATGGTCGCACACCCACGCGGGGATGCGGTTCTCCAGCACCACCACGTTCGGGTTCCACTCCGACAGCACATCAGCGAGGGGCCGCGTGGAACACGTGATCACGTCCGCGACTTCCATCGCGTGGGTCGCGGCGTCCAGGATGTCGGGCCGCTGCCACATGTGATGCGCTGCGAAGTTATCCGCGGTGACGTGGAACACGTCGTCGTCCAGCTCGTACACCAGCCGGGACGAAGCGGTCCGCGCTTCCCGGAACAGGTGCACCCCGCCGGGCTTGTTGAACCGCTGCCCGATGACCACATCATGCCCGGCCATCGTCCGGGCGGTGATCCCCGGTCCCGTGTCCAGGTCCGCTGACGCGAACGTGACGTCGTGGCCGTGCGCCGCGAGCTGGTCCAGCGGCAGCCGGATCCGGTAGTACATGCACCCGGAACCGCCGTCGTGACCCGCGAAGATTTTCACTCAGACTCCGGGTCCATCTTCCACATGTGCCCGTTCTGGCACTGGTCGTACGGCTCTTTCGTGCTGGCATCCTCGGTCACCGCGGTGGGAGGCAGGCCGCACTGAGGGCAATCCGCCATCAGTCTTCTTCCTTCCACGAGTGGCTGTTCTCGCACTGGTACCACGGCTGCTCAGTGTCATCGTCGACCTCAGTCACCGTAGGTGGCAGCCCGCAGAACGGGCACATCGACATGGTTCAGCCCTCCGGTCCGGATGCTTCGGCGAGGGTCCTGCACACGTACCCCTCGTCCAGGCCAGCGTCCATACCAGCCTTGGCTATCTTGTCCACCTCAGCGGGCGGGAGCCCGTCCTCCGCGGCGGTTTTCGCCGCCCAGTAGAAACCCCGGTGCCGCTGCCCCTCGGGGAGACCCCGGACGAAATCGGCTAGGCCGTCGCCGTTACTTGCCGTCTCGCTCATACAGCACCTGCCGGAGGTACACGGCCATGTCGATGGCCTCCTCGTACGCTTCGCGGAGCCCGTCGCTGCCGTTATGCGGGTACAGCAGGGTCCCGTACTTGACCCGCCGTTTCTCCTGCACCTCGCGCATGTCAGCGACGACAAGATCCTGGATGCAGGGCGACTCAGTCATCAGCCAGTCCCGCCGTTTACCGGAGGATCAGGAAGGCGATGAAACTGACTGCGGCGAGGAAAAACAGGGCCAGGACGATCCAGAGCACGAACCGCGTGTTCCCCCGCTTCGCGCCCGGACGCCAGAGATGCTTCTCCTGGCGCATATCCCCCAGGTCGACGCGCCCGTCTTCCTCAGTCACCTGATACTCCCTGCTCCGCACCCGGTACCGTGCCCCACGCCAGGCATCCGATCACGTCGGTGACGCCGAACCTGTCAGCGACCGGCGTGATCGCGAACCCGGGGTGCCCCGTCTCCGGGCCCCGGCCGTAATCGTGGAACGCGATCCACCCGCCCGGCCGCACCACCGTCAGCGCCAGGGCAAGGTCGCGGGTGACGGCTTCCTCAGTGTGGAAACCGTCGAGGAAAGCCCCGTCGCACACCACCCCGTTCGCGGCGAGTTTCGGGACTTCCTCCTCGAACATCCCGCGGATCGACACGACCCGGTCGTCAACCTTGTAGCCGACCAGGTTCGCCCGGTACCCTTCCCACGTCTGGTAGTCACCGGCGTGCTGGTCGCCCATGTGCCAGTCGATCGAGTAGACCTTCTCCGCGACCGACGCCATCACGATCGTCGTGTACCCGTAGAACGCGCCCAGCTCCAGGACCACGCACCCCGCCGCCAGCCGGGCCAGCTCAGCGGCTTCCGTGAGGGTCACCGCGGACTGGAGTCCGTCCTCGGGGAAGATGGGCTGCCGGTCAGATCCCCCACGTGCTGCGGCCCGCCACCGTCCAGTAGCTGATACCCGGTTCGGCGTGTTCATGGTACCAGCGTAGCTCCTCGTCCAGCTCGTCGTAATCCTCGTACCACGCGAGGTGATCCGCGACGTACGGGGTTCCGGTCCGCAGCGCGGTCAGGGTGATGTCGAACCCGTTCGCCAGCGGCCGGTACATCGCCAGGGTCGTGTCGACCGGGGCCGTGTACAGCGACAGGGGCTGACCGCGGTACAGGCCGCCCGGGTCGTACGGCTGCTCCCAGAATTTCTGCTCCCACTTCAGCACGTGGTCCTTGCGCTGGTAGTGGTCGGGGATGCGGTCCAGCCGCAAGCCCATCCCCACCTTCGGGTTGTCCGGGTACGAGTCCAGGATCTGCCCCATCAGCACCGGCCAGTCCAGCGGGCAATCCTCCGACGGGACCACGTCGCAGTCGGTGACCACGTACCGGTCGTGTCCGCACGCCTGCCGGAACGGCTCCCAGTCCCACAAGGTCCGGGGGTGTCCCCCGCCACGGCGCAGCACCATCACCCCGGCTGCTTCCATCGCGGTGAGGTAGTCCTCCGCGAGCGGCCACGTGGACCCCTGGTCGATGATCACCGGGTCCAGTCCCGCTTCGGTCATCGCGGTGACGCACAGGTGGGTGTACGTCACGCGGTCCCGGCAGATGATGAAGGCGCGCATACCGGGATTGTAAACGGTAAACGGACGGCCACACGTCGCAGGTCTCCGCGTCGACGTTCGCATACTTGACCCCGGCTTCGAGCCACCGCTCGACCAGCTCCCAGTCTTCCACCCACGAATCCGGCCCCCACTGCCCGTGTTCCAGGATGGACCGGCGGTGCATGATCATCGGCGTGCCGAGGTTCCCCATCGCCAGCGGCCCCCACCCGATCACCGTCGGGTGCGCGTGGTGGGACACCATCCGGGACACCGCGAACCCCGCCTCCGGGTTATCCGCGAGCGCCTGAGCGAGCAGCGTGCAATGCTGCGGGCGGAGCGCGTCGTCGTCGTCCACGTAGGTGATCAGCTCACCGTCGGACAGCGCGATCCCAGCGTTCCTCGGCGCGGACGCGTTCTCCGTCAGCGGGTCCCGCTCGGGGAACTGCCCGTAGATCACCGGGTGCCTGCCCTGCATCCACCGCACCCGGCGCATCAGGTCATAGTCGGGACCGTCGGAGAACACCACGTGCTGCACCCGGGGGTAGTCCTGCGCCTGCACCGCCGGGATGCACCGTTCCAGCAGCAGGTCGTTGCGCCGCCACGTCGGCGTGATCACCGACACCATCGGGATCATGCTCACGAAGCGGACATCCTCGTTGCGCCCGTGGATGCGGGTCACGAGATGTACACCACCATCGGCGCGGGATACGGTGCGCTGACCGGGTACGGGTCGTACCCCGGTTTCACCTCGCGCGGGGAGCGCCAGCCTGCTCCGTTCAGGTTCGTTTTCTCCCTTACGTACACCGTGGTGCCGGGCGGCAGGCCCAGGTCGATGAGCGCCTGGAGCTGCCCGATCAGGGTCTCGATGGTCACCGGCCCTCCCGGAACCAGTGGTTGGCGTCCTCGACGGACCGCAGGAACAGCGCCTCGTATCCAAGTTCTGCGCTCGCGGCGATCAGCGCGGCCAGGTCTTTCGGCCAGCACGCCCCGCCGAAACCCGGGCCGAACCCCGCCATGGACGTGTACGCCGGGCTGACCCGCTCGTCAGCCAGCCACATCGCCCGGACATCCTCCCAGTCAGCCCCCGCCGCGGCGCAGATACGGGACAGCTCGTTCACGAACGTCACCCGGGCCGCCCAGTACAGGTTCGACGTGTACTTGGCCAGCTCGGCTTCCAGCGCGGTGCACTCGTATATCCCGCCCGGGAAGAACCCTGGCAGGCGCGACCGGAAGTACTCCCGCGCTTCGGGCCGCCCGCCCAGGATCATGAACGGCACGTCGGCGGATTCGGGCCAGGGGCCGCCGTCCCGCTCGGTCAGGAACTCCGGCGCGTGCGCGATCAGCAAACCCGGATGCGCGGCCATCAGGGTGTCCGTCGTGCCGGGCGGGACCGTGGACCGCAGCAGTACCGGCACCCCCGCGGGCAGCACGCCGATGGCCTGCCGTACCTGACTCAGGTCCGCCCCGCCGCCGGGGGACTGCGGTGTTCCCACCGCGACCACCGCGAAGTCGCACCCGGCGATCTCCTCGGACGGGTACGGCTCGTCCTGCCTGATGTCGTACGTCACGGCCGGGCCGAACATCCGGGCCTGGGACCGGCCGACCACGCCCATCCCGATGACCGCGATCACGGTGCCAGGTGCGTGTCGAAGAAATGGTCACGGGGTCCCACGTGGGAGTGGAACTTGTACTTCATGATCAGGTCCTCGCGGATCTGGATCAGGTCATCAGCGGTCAGCTCCGCGGTGCGCACCACCGAGTCGGTGCCGAGGTCTTTCTGCCCATACGCGCCCAGTCCCTCGCTGATGAACATCAGGTCGGTGGCGGTGCCCTCGTCCATCTCCGAGCGGAGCATGGTCCCCTTGTACGGGTAGTAGATCGCGATCTGCGCGTCGTCAATCCCCGATTCGAGGATGAACCGTTCCGTCTCCGCGACCGTGCCCCTGGTCTCACCGGGCAGGCCGATCATCAGGAACGCTTTCACGGTGATCCCGTGATCCTTGCAATGCCTGACGCAGTCGTAGTTCTGCTTGACGGTGGTCTTCTTGTCGATCCGGTCGAGGATCTGCTGCGACCCGGACTCCGCCCCGAACGCGACCTCCACGCACCCCGCGTCGGCGAGGGCCTCAGCGAATTCGTCCGTCATGAACTTCGCGTGGACGTTACACCGGAACTTCAGCCCCGACGATTTCAGCAAGTCCAGGTACGGGCGGCATTTCCCCAGGTTGATCGCGAACAGGTCATCGAACAGGTACACGCCCTTGTACCCCAGGATCAGGATGTCAGCGAGTTCCTTCACCGCGTTCGGCACCGACGTCCACCGGGTCAGCGTCCGGGCGTCCTCGCAGAACTTGCACGCCATCGGGCAGCCACGGCCCAGCATCATCGTGGTCGCGTTCACCCCGTCCAGGGTGTACGAGTAATTACGCAGGAACTCCGCTTCGCCCAGCCGGTCCGGGGGCGGCATCGCCGCCAGCTCCTGCCGGGGTATCTGGTCATGCGTCCGGCGCGGAACGTACTCGCCCCGCAGGATCTGCGGGAGGACCCGTTCCCCGTCACCGCCGACCAGGTAATCCCACCGGGAGTCCATGTCCCGGCCGTAATGCCGCACGTGCGGCCCCCCGGCGATGAGGGTCTTACCGGGGTACGTCCAGCGGATCTGCGACGCCAGCTCGTCTGCTTGCTTCCGCTGCGGGGTCATCACTGACACGCCCACGACGTCGGCGTCCGCGAACTGCTGCGGCCCGTCGTAGTCATCGACCACGGTCACCTCAGCGCCGGGTACCTGCGCCATGATCGCGGATTTCAGGTACAGCAGGCCGAGCGGCGGGTAGATCCTGTCGTCGTCGAGGAACGGGGAGCGGCAGGACACCAGGGAAATTTTCATCCGCCTAGTATCCCCCGTATCCGGGCCAGCTCACTCGGCCACAAAGATTTCAGGTACGCCTCGTACGCCCATTCGTCCCGGGAGTACGCGACGATCGAGTTGTCCCGCGCGTACCCGTCGTCCCATTTTCCCTTGCCCGCCGAGGGGTGCATGTGTTCCATCACCACCCACGGGCAGTACCGCACGTTCCCCAGGTCCATGCCGAGCTGGATCCAGAAAATATCCATGTACAAGTGGATCACGCCGGGCGGGACCATGTACCCGAGCGCCGCGAGGATGGGTGAGGAGATCACCACCGCGGTGGCGGCTTTCTTCCCCTGGAACAGGTCGTCGCCGTACGCCACGCCCGGCTTCCCGCCCAGCTCAGCGATCAGCATCCGGTCCCAGCCCACGGTGCGGGGCCGGTGGTCGTCGCCGAGGAAACCGATGTAGTCGTACTGGGAGACGAACTGCGCGGCCAGCGTGTTCAGGATCGGGGCGAGCCCGGTGGTTTTCCCCGGCATCACCTGCACGTCGGTGCCGTACTCGGCGACCTTCGGGTCGTCTTCGTCCACGGCGACCAGCAGGTCCGCGTCGGTGGTGACACTCCCCCAGATGGAACGCAGCCCCGTGTCCGGGTCGTTGATGCTCTCCGGCCGCCCCCGTGACGGGCACAGCATCAGCAGGTCAGCCACCGGGAATCCTGATCGTGCCCAGCCCGTAGAACGGCTGGCCCGCCGCCGGGGCGGGACGTTCGGTCTGCCGTTCCCACGTCAGTCCCGTCTCCGCGCAGTACGTGTCGATCGCCGCGGCGACCGGGTATTCCGGTTCGTGACCGGCGCGGAGCACCCAGTCCATGCCCATGACCGGGTCGTCGTTCCGCAGCTCCGGGTCGTGCATCAGGATCGTCCCGCCCGGCCTGACCCGGGGGGCGTACCGGCGCAGCTCCGCGAGGGTGTGGTCGTAGTAGTGGGACGTGTCGATGAACAGCACGTCCAGCTTGTCGGGGATGAACTGCGCGGCCATCGCGGACATGTCGTCGGCGGCGAGGAACTTCCACATTCCTGTCTGCTCCCACCACTCCGACGGTGCGACCTGGTCGATGTCGACGCTCCACACGTGACCGCCGCACGCGGACGCCCCGGCCAGCAGCGCGGACGTGGACTCCCCGGTGCGGGTGCCCAGCTCCGCGATGACCGGCCGCCAGTACTGGCGGACCGCTTCGCGGATCAGCGGCTGCTGCTCCTGGATATCCGACCACGCCGAATGGCGCAGCTCGTAGTCCGCTTCCAGCATCCGGTGCCATTTCAGCGCGGCGGTGTCCTGCTCCCGCCAGTCACGGTACGGCTGCTGGTAGAACGCCTGGTACGGGGTGCCGCCCGGCCCCGCGCGCCACGCCCCGCCGCCCTCAGCGTACGTCCGGTCCGGGGGGCAGCCGGTGATGTCGGGGCGGTCCTGGTGCACGTAAATCCCCGGGTGGGCGAGCACCCCGGCGTCCCGCGCGGCGTACTCCCACCACGTGTCCAGCGCGGGCAGCGGGCACATCCGGCCCACCGCGCCGAGCGCGTCCGCGTGAACGGCAGGGAAACACGTCAGGCCCGGGTAGTTCCCGTCCAGATATGCGACCGTCCCCGGCGGCTGGGCGCGGAGCAGGTCATCCCACCCTTCCGTTTGCATGGTCGCGTCGTCGGACCAGGTGGGCAGCACCCACTCCCCGGTCGCGCGGCCCGCCAGCTCCGCCCAGTAATGCGCGGAGCGGGCGTACCCGTACCGTTCCGGGGCCTGCCAGATGATGTCAGCGTCAGACTGGAACGCCGCCGCTGCGGTGTCCAGGTCGTCCCGGTCGTACGCGACCAGGATCTCGATCAGCTCCGGGTGCTTCGCGGTTTTCCGCAGCGAAGCGATCGACGCGGCAAGTTTCGCGCCCCGCCCCCGGGACGGGACGGTGACGGAGATGACCCCGCGGCGGCGCTGGGCTGGGGGTAGCAGCCGCAGCGGGATCATCGGCTCTTGCGCGTCAGGCATCTACGAACCTCAGTTCCGGCAGGGGGACGATGATACGCCCGGTGTAGCCGCGTTTGCGGAGCACCGGGATCAGCCCGTCCGCGATGTCCCACGCGAGGATCAGGGCGTTAGGCGGCTGGTCATCGAACAGTTTCTGCTCGTCCACGATCGGCACGTTCGTGCCGGGGATGACCGCGCCGATCTTGTCGCTGCCGGAAATCTCACACGCGCATGTCAGGTATTTCCCGAGCCGCGCGTAGTTCACCAGCGGGGTCGCCCGGGTGGGCGCGGTGACCGCGTAGATCTGCCCGGCTTGCAGCGCGCCGTCCAGCGCGAACCGGATCTGCGCGGCGAGCCGGGACGCCCGCCCCGCCAGGTCCGTTTTCTCCGGCACCGCCATCGCGCGGAACGAACCGCCGTGCATCTGGATCCGGTTGATGCTGGTGACCAGCAGGTCATGGGCGGCGAGCAGCCAGGACAGCGACGCGGGGGAGTAGTACCGCAGGTGCTCGTGGTACACCGTGTCGATCTGCAAATCCTGGATGACGTTGTACCAGTCCTGGTTGTCGATGATCAGCGTGCCGTCCGGGTGGAGCAGCTCGTTGATCCCGTCGAGGAAGTCGTGCGGATCCGCGACGTGCCCGAACACGTTCGAGCAGGTGATCACCCTGGCGAGGCCGTGCTCCGCGGCGATCCGCGCGGCGAGCTGCCCGGTGAAATAGTCCTGCACGACCGTGATATCCGGGTCGTCGCAGCGTTTCGCCTGGTCGGTCGGCTCGATCAGCATGGGCCGCGCCCGGACCACCGTCCCGTCGTATTTCACGAACTCGGTGTTCAGCGCCTTCAGCATCGTCCCGTCGTTACCGCCGATGTCCACGACCAGGTCCCCGTGGCCGATCATCGACGCGACCATGCGGGCCTGCGCGGTGAAGTGATGCTGAAGCACCTTCGTGTTCCCCGTCGTGTACGGGTAGTCAGCGGGGAACCGCTCGGTGTCGGGGAGGATGTAGTCCAGCTGGACCAGGGTGCAGCGGGCGCATTCCACCAGCCGCAGCGGGTGCCGCGTGAACGACGTGCGCCCGGGGGTGGCCTGCGGGAGCGGCTGGTGTCCCAGGTCCAGGACCACTTCCAGGTCCGGGCAGCCACACGAACCGCACGCCAGGACGTTACCCATTGCCGATCAGCTTCTCCAGCCGCCGCAACCCCGTGGCAGGCCATTCCCCGCCGCGTCCCAGCTCGGACAGGGCGTACCCGATTTCTTTCTCCAGGTAGCAGCAGCGGCACAGCCACGTCATCGCGTACTTATCCATCCGGCCGCACGGGCACGGCTCCATCCCCGGCGTGTCAGTCATGATGGCTACGGTACCAGTGCGCGGTCGCGGCGACCCCGGTAGCGAAATCCACCCGTGGCCCGGCGTATCCCAGCGCGGTGATCTTCCCGGTGTCGGGGAGCCTGCGGGACGGGGACCCCTTCGGGAGGATCCCCGGCTCGATCTTGATCTGCCTGCCGTACGCCTGCGCCACCGCGTACGCCACGTCCGCGACCGTCCACTCGTCCATGGTGCCCATGTGGTAGATCTCCGCGCCGCGCGGGGCCTTATCCAGCATCAGCAGGAACTGCTCGACACAGTCGGTGATGTAGCAGAACGACCGGGTTTCCTGCCCGGACCCCTGGATCGGGAACGCGATCGGGCCGTCCGGGTGGCGGCTGGTCAGCTCGTTCATCCGCTCGCAGAACTCGGGGATGACATGCCGGGTGCCCATGTCCGGGCCGTAAATGTTGTGCGGCCGGACGATGATCAGCCGGTCCAGGATCCCGGTACGCTGCCACGCCAGCGACGCCAGCTCGGAGGCGATCTTCCCGCCGCCGTAGGAGTACCGGGGGTTCAGCGGGTCGGGCACGACCAGCGGGACGGTCTCCGGGGTGGGGAACACCGGGGGCGTCTCGTACGCCTCCGAGGAGGACACGAGGAGCAGGTCCCGGCAGCCGTTCTCCCGGCACGCTTCCAGGATGTTCACGATCCCCCGCAGCGCCACGTCGAGGACCTGGCGGGGTTCAGAGTAGAAAGTCTGGGTGCCCTGCAAGTACGCAAGGTGCAGGACACGTTCGCAGCCGTGCATCGCCGCGGCGACGTCGCTGTAGCAGCGGACGTCGCCGTGGATGACCTCGCACCCGGTCCCGATCAGCCGCTGCTCCCGACCCCGTGACATGTCGTCCAGCACGCGGACCTCGTGACCGTCGGAGTCCAGCCGCTTCGACAGGGCCGAGCCGATGAAACCGGCACCGCCGGTGATCAGGTATCTCACATCGCCTCGCTGGACTGGTAGGCGCGACCAGGACCGGGGGACTTGATCAGGATCAGGCTCTCACCATGACCGGCGTTGATTTCTTTCAGCGCCTGCTCCTCGGTGACAGGTTCCCAGGACAGGATGCGGTACCAGCCGGGTTCCCTTATAGGTTCGCTCATGCCGCTCATACTAGCGCGGCCGGAACCATCCGGGCGGGCAGCGGCGTTCCCGCACCCACCGGGGCCACGTCCCGTCGATGTCCACCGGGATCAGCGACCCGGACGGCCACCCGAAACGGGCGAACGGGTTCACCCCGTCGTGGTAGAAACGGTCATCGTCATACCCGGCGGCCAGCTCCGGGTTGCACTCGATGTGGCAGTGCGCCGCGGTTTTCGCGGCGATCCCGTCCCGGCCACCCAGCCACGTCAGGTGATGCCCGGCTACGGGAACAGGCCGGTACGCGTTCCACCCGTCCCGCCGCGCCGCGGAAACCGGCCACACGTCCCGCACTTCCCGTATCACCGAGGTGCGCAGCGGCGACCCCCACAGCCAGTCGACCGCGAAGATGCAGCAGGTCATCTCCAGGACACCCCGCTGCCGGTTCTCCACCGCGGCGAGCGCCACCTCGTTCGGGATCTCATCAACGTCCGCGAGGATCAGCCAGTCGTCCTGCGACGCGCCGTCCAGGCCGCGTATGGTGGCGTCCCGCTGCGCCGCTTCCCGGTCCAGCGGGGACGCCCCGCCCATCTCAGGTAGCTTGTCCGCGACCACGTGCACGATACGGTCCGCCCACGGCGCGAACCGTTCCTTGTTCTCCGAGTACACCAGCGGTTTCGGGTGCCCCTGGTGGTCCACCCGCGCTTCGACCAGGACGTGCCGCCACACCGGCCAGTCGTCCATCTGGACCAGGCGGCATTCCAGCATGTCCAGCTCGTCGCGGAACAGGAACGTATCCCAGATCTTCACCGCAGGGTTTCTCCTCCGGTAATCCAGCCTCCACTTATCGAGGCAGCGGGGACAGATCGCACAGGTCAGGTCAGCCCACGTGCCGCACCAGAAACAGTACCCCACAGCATTGGCCCTCCAGGGTTATGCTGCCAGGGTCCGGGGCAGCGGACGGTTAAGCTAAGCTACCCGTCCGCTGCTACCGGTCAGGTCTGCTTCCAGGGGGACGGGCCAGTCTCGAAATCGCCGCTGGCCTCGCCGGATGAGTTCGCCGGGCCGGAGTTAAGGTCCACCGGGACCCACCCGGATACCGTCTCGTTGCTGGTAGCGTCCCACGGCTGCCCCGGCGAATCGGACGTGCTGACAATCGGGTTCTGTGCTGAGGGCATTTTCAGACTCCCTTCCAACGTGAATCATCTGTGACGTGAATCGTCCACTCGGGGCCGGATGGCTGCTGGTGGATACCGAACTGTTCCGCGACCTTCGGCTGGCCCGGCTCCGCAGGTTCGGGTTTCTCCCAGCCTGCGGGGGTTTCCGGTACACCCGGAGCGTCATACCCCTGCCAGGACATCATCTCCATGCCGACAAGCTGCACGGCGGAGTTATCCGTCTTGAGGACCATGAGTCTCAGTCACGCCAGTTTTCCGCCGTACCCGAGGCGCTCACCCAGGAGGGCGCGGCGGACCCCTTCGGGAACGGGTTCCCGTTCTTCGGCGGGGCCTCCGACCGGGTCACCGAATCTTTGTGCGGCGTGTCATCAACCACCGGGGAGTCGATCACGACCGCCGTACCCAGGTCGTTGCCCAGGTCGCCGGACGCCCCGCCCGGCGCGGTCATCGCGTGGCTGTTGTCAGCGACCTGGTTCCCGCCGTGCTGCGACGTCGGTACCAGCGCGGAGATCGGATCCCCGGGTAGCAGGTTCGTCAGGTCCTGCATGGCAGCCTCCTACTTCGTCCGGTCGTCCTTATAGTCGTGACCCTTGTCACTGTTCCCCGCGTGAGCGAGTTCTTTCCCCGCCGGGTACACCTGACCGCCGGTCTGGTTACCTTTGGCGAGTTCCTGCCCGGGCGGGTACTGCCGGGCGAGGTCGCTCATCAGCGCACGGACCTGCCACCGCGCAGCACACGGCCGGAACCGGGCTGGAACGGGCCCTTGTTCGGGTTCGGCTCGTTCCCGGAGATACCGGGGAGCTGCGGGCCGCCGGTGGCGTACCCTTCGCTGTTCGCCTCGGTGGCGCTACCCGGCCCGTCGATCACCTCGCTGGCGACGTCGGACTGGTACGTGCCGGACAGGTACGAACCCGGCCGGGTGTACGACACCGACGTGCCGCCGCCGCCGCTGGGACTGGTCGACGTGCCCGGCGCACCCGTCTCGGTGACCTGCGCGTCCGTGACCCCGGCGAGGCTGCCGGTCAGCTGACCCGCCTCAGTCGTCACGTCCCCGCCGCCAGCACCACCGCCGGTCCCGGGCGCACCCGTACCAGTCGGCAGGGTACCGCCGAAAATACCGTGGTCCATGGTGGGCGGGTACTGACCCGGCTCAGCCGTAGGGTCAGCGCTCGTACCTGTACCGGCTACCCGGGTGTTACCCGCAACCTTCCCGCCGCCGTACGGCTTCTGGCTCGGCGCGTTACCAGCCATGCTGGTCTCCTTCCGCCCGGCACAGACCGGGTACCTTGTCTATTTTCTTACTGGCAGTACCGGCGTGACGCCCGTACCGCACGCCAGCACCGCCAGGGCTGAATCCCCTACCCCCGCGAGGGCAGGCCAAGCTTCGCGTTCCCCGCCCGTTTCACATGCGGGGAACATTGCGTGCACTGCGTGTTCCCGTGGTCCTCGCTGTCGGTGATGACCAGGCTGCCGGGCAGCGAGTAATGCCCGCACGCCAGCCTGACCAGCCCGCCGTACTGGCGGCAGCGGGGACACACGACCTGCCCGGTCCGCAACCGGAGCGCGTCAGCGTGAGCGCCGATGCGCCGCCCGCAGGATGTACAGCGTTCCGCGGGCGTCGCATCCGCGCCCTTCAGCTTCCGCCGGTTACTCACGGACGCTGACCGTACTGTTCCATCAGCTGCTGCTTCGTGGAGTTGGTCGCGGTGACCCACTCCGCGCCCTGGCTGACGGCGTAGTCGATCCATTCCTGCTTGGACGCTGCCGGTTTCGGCGGCCCCCCGGTCTCCTGCTCCGGTTCGGCCTCGTCCTCGTCGTCGTCTTCAGCCTCAGTCTCAGGTTCAGGCTCCGGTTCCGGCTCCGGTACGGGGTCGGGGCCCGGGCCGGGCTCAGTCTCGGGTTCGGTGTAATCTTCGCTGGCCTTGATCGCCAGTCCCGCGTCGATCAGGTCCTGGCCCTCAGCTTCGGATACTTTCAGCGTGCCGCCACGCGGGGGCCACGCACTGTCGTCACGGCTGCCTGAAATGCTGACCACCATACGGACAATCACGATATGAATCTCCCTCGCTGCGCGGGAGGCGGGCGCGAACCCGCCCCCCGCAACGAACCGAACTGATCAGGTAGCAGCGCCCGCGTAGTACTTGATCGCGCCGGTCTGGTCGACCAGCACTCCGTCACCGCGCAGGATGGCCCTGAAGGTCACCAGGTCGGTGGAGAAGGCAAAGTCGTCGGACCGTTCGAACCGGACCCCGCCGACCAGCCGCACGAAGTACTGCGAGAAGTCACCGAAAAGGATCGACTTCGCGGACAGCGCCTGCGCGGGCATGAACGGGTCAGCGACGAGCGGCTTACCCAGCAGAAGGTCAGGAGAACCGAGAACCGCGCTGGGCTCCCAGATCGGCCTGCCGACCGTGTCGGTGATCTTCCTGAAACCGCCGATCGTCTTGTCCGCGGCCAGCCAGTAGCAACTACGCGACTGGCGGTACGGCGCGATAACCGAGTACTCCAGGTCGACCAGGTTCGCATACGACGGTGCACCGGACACACCGGTCGTCGTACCGGTAACACCGAGCGTCGCGCCGGAGATAACCCCGCCGGAGATGCCCTGGCCGCCGTTGACGAGCGCCGTGCCGAACGCGTTGCCGATAGCCCGGCCGGACTGCATCGCGAGGTAACCCAGCAGGTCCACCGCGGTGTCGTCGATCAGCTCGCGTGCGGCCTGGATCATGATGCCGAACTTGACCGCGCCGAGCGTCTGCATGGAGAACGCCGGGTCGGACAGGGGAAGCGCAGAAGCCTGCGCGGCGGACAGCGCGGTGGAGTGCGCCGTGGTCTTCGGCACCTGGAGCGTTTCGCCGCCCCCGGTGTTCAGGACCGTAGGCCCGCACTGCATGACGCCCGACACTTCGATGAGGTGCGCGATCAGCTGGTCGTAGAAGTCCGTCGGCACGATACCGGAAACGGCACCCTGCGTGGACTGCAAGACACGGTAGTTGATCGGTCCCTGTGCCTGACGCCGGATTTCCAGCGACCGCGGGGAACCCTGCTCGCCGCGGGCCCACTTGCGGATCTCCTCGGACATGTCCC
>Ga0247668_1000224_pt1 | contig 15398 bp, 12 predicted proteins | sample CNK09_metaG_FD_182737 | JGI IMG/M metagenome (GOLD analysis project Ga0247668, IMG submission 182737) | Soil microbial communities from Purdue University Martell Research Forest, Indiana, United States - CNK09 | ecosystem: Environmental > Terrestrial > Soil > Temperate forest > Bulk soil...
GGTCTCAGGCACATCGACCTGGTCGAGCAGGATTATCGCGTCCACTTCCGGAGCAATTCGCGCGACCGAATCGATAAATTGCCCTTGAATCCCCGCAGGAGTCGGAGACCAGTTTTTACTGTCGAGACGATTGAGTTCCACGGGCGGTTTGCCAGGGGCCAGGACGAGTGGTTTGCAGTAGGTGAAGGTGCGGCGCTCCGGGGTCATTAAGAAATGGTCGAGATGCACTCCGCGTCGCTCGCGCAACGCCCGGCGCAATTCAAAACCTTCGCCATCCTCGCCGGAAAAGCCGATCGGGTAAATTTCGCCGATTCCCAACGCGACCAGGTTATTCAGAATGGTCCCGGCCCCGCCCGGCTGACTGCGCACGTTGACGACATTGTGCACGGGTAGTCCGGTTTCGATCGAGACTTCCTGCCGCCCAGGATCAATTTCGAGGTAGCGGTCGAGACAGAAGTCGCCGACCACCGCGATGCGAAGCTTCGGATATTTTTCGGCAAGGGACTGGAAGCGGGAGAGATTCACGAAGGCAACGCCGAGAGGGCGTGCAATAAATTGTGGGCAAAAACCACGTTGTCAGATTGCAAATAGTGCATGGCACCTCCCATTCTGGAGAAGCTTTTGCAAAAGCGCAGATAATAAGCCGGGTTCTCCTTGGGCGGCTCGCCTTGGGTCCAATCCCAATTGCCGCCGTCCTGCAAATCGACGACGTAAAGCTGGTGCCCGCGGACAATGGAGCGGCCGGCTTGCAGCCGCAAATTATTCACACAACTGAGGCTCTTCTCGAAGACCTGCGGGGCCATGATGGCCGAACCGACGGACATAACCACGCCACCATCCAGCCCTTCGACAGCCGTGCCAAAGAGCCGAAAATCAACCTCCGCCGCCCTTCCAATCGCCGCGCCGTTGAACATGGGGTGATTCGAGATTATGTCGTAACCAATGCCCGGATGGACGGTTAGCGGAATTCCGCGCTGAAAAGCGCGGCCAAAAATCGACGCGTGCTTCCAGGGATGACGCACTTCGTGGCGTCCCGCCTTCAGCCCATGTTCGCGGATCGCCCAGAGCAATTCGGCGCGCGCCGGACTGAGGGCGTGAGATGGCTCCTTTCGCAAGGCGCTCTCCAGTTCTTCGGCCGCGGGAACAGTCACGCCATCTTCCTCGATGAAGCGGCCCAGCGAGGTCCCGTAGCCTGTGCCGCGCAACCCGCCGCACAAGAGAGCGAGGTGAATATTTCGCCCCGTTTCATCCCAGGTTCCAAAGGTCCCCGTGGCCACGTTTTGCTCGACGCTTTCCGTGGACCAACCTTGAAAGGCGAATTCCCAATCATGAATCGAGCCGGCCCCGTTCGTCGCCAGGTGCGTGATCCAGCCGCCCGCCATCAATCGCTCGACGATTGCGGCTCCGCCATTTTTCACCAGATGCGCTCCGTAAAGAAACATCACGCTGGCATTGCGCCGGCGTGCGGCGACGATGTGCCGCGCGCATTGTTCGACCTGAGCGCGAATCGCGTCCGAGCACGGCGACGGAGGCCTATCCGGGTTGACCAGAATGTCTTCAATCCGGCTCATGCTCTTGCGCTCGGCGAGCGGGAAGACTTTGAGACGCTTTAAATCGAGAGGTAGAGGGGGATTGGCCATTCAGTAATTCTTCACGGAGTGGCCGGTTGATGCAACCCTTTCAGGGTTGTTCGTGTTTCGTCTGCCCTACCCAGGGTAGCTCGCGGGCTCGCAACCCTGGGCTGATTTATGGAATCCCGTTGGGATTCACCATGCGCTGTCATAGTCATTTCTGATGGCTAAATATACAGTCTAGCAGGGCGTCTGCATCGCGAAAATCGGGTATGACGATGTCCGCCCCGACGCCGAGCAGCCGTTGACGTTTCCATTCGTCCATGCGACCTGAGCCGTTGTGGGCTTCATCACTCGCGACCGCCACGGCCAGGCCGCCCACCTCTTTGGTGTTTTCGATCTCGACGTAGCCGTCGCCGAAGGCGAGCAATTGTTCGCCGCTGATTTGGTTTTCGCGCAGGATGCGTTCGATAACCATTTTCTTGGAGAACGACTTGTAATTGTCCTGCGCGCCGTAAATGTGCCGGCCGAAGTAGCGTGTCAAATCCAGCAGTTCCGCCTCGCGTTTCACAAAGACCTCATCGGTCCCGCTGGCCAAATACATCGTCAACTTCCGTCGCTGTAATTTATCCAGGAGCGTGCGCGCGCCATGAACGAGGAATGCATCGGGCGCGGCGGTTCCCCGGCCAATCGCTTCGAGCCGCGACTTGATTCGTTCATCCAGCCGCCGGAGGTATTCGGTCTTGTACCAGTGCGGATCACGAGCTTGCCCGCCGCGATCTTTGATCCGCTCGGCAAGCTGGATCATTTGATAAATGGTCTGCTTGCCGTTGAGACGCATGATGTCCTCGTAAAGCAGGAGCCGCCGCGCCTCCTCGGACTCACCGGTAAGCGCTGGAAGCATCTCGGCAAACATGGGGAGCATCACCTCCGGCCAGCCTTCGCGAATCAATGAGAGCGTGCCGTCGAAATCGAGCAGCACATGGCTGATTTGCGGGCGCGGAACGAAGCCCGGGCTGAATGCAAAGTTCACTTCGTCGGCGAGTAATCCGTGGGTTTCATGAAAACGGATTGAACGCCGTCCTTGGTCGTGAGGGAACCGCCTGCCTTGTCTTCGGAGGCCTTTTTGGCCGCGACCCAATCCGGGTCGGCTCGGAAGCTTTTCCAGGCGGCATCAGCCGCTTCGCGGCTCGGAAATGACAGGAGGTAAATCAAAGTTTCATCCGCGCCCTTCTGGCCCTTTTGCGGGACCCAATAGCCGAAGCTCGAAAGGCCATTTTTCTTGAACAGCCCCAGGGTATGGTCGCGAAAGCGAGCGTTGAGGTTGTCGAGGTGGCCGGGCGTGGCCGTATAGGTGCGCAACTCAAAGGTGCGCGGAGCGTCGGACGACGATACGTTTATGGCCGGAGAGTAATCGGTCGCAGTCAGGAGAACTGATTCGACTTTGGTCACGAGACGCCCATTGGCTTCCGAGGCTTTCTGCGCCGCCTTCCATTCCGGGTCGGCGACAAATTCCTTCCACGCCTTTTCCTTGGCTTCGAGATTGGGGAACGCCAGCAGATAAATGAGCTTGTTGTCCGGATTCTCCGCCGGCACCCAGTAGCCGATGTTGCTCATACCGTGCTTTTCGAAAATCTTCAGGGTGTGATCGCGGAAGCGGGCGTGGAGATCATCGAGCTTGCCCGGGGCGGCATAGTAGGTTCGCAACTCGAAACAGCGGCTGTCGGGTTCCGCGCCATAGACGGTCGCAACCGTCATCAGTATCGTCGTCGAAGAGAGCAGGGTCAGTATCGTATTATTCATGATGAGGGATGCCACTGCGAAAGCGGCCGATTGTCAACCCGTAATCATTCGTTGCATTCTTGACTTCTTACATCTTGGCGGGAATACAGGATTGAGCAAACCGGGATCAGCGCAATCGCGAAAGCTTAGTGCGTTCCTCATCTTGTCTGACACGCTTGAATTCCTGGTAAGGCTCGGCCAGAATTTCGATCAATTGGCGGCGCGAAAGATTTCTCCTGGCACTCTTGGATAAACTGGCGTCGAGCAGGGCGTCCAGTTGGGCCCGGCGTTCAGTTTTCTGCTTTGGTTCGCACGTTTCCAAGCTGTAGCGCGCCTCGAGGATCGCCTCTAATTCAGGATTTCGGGACATCGAAGATTTCGCGTAACAACCGGGCCTTGGATTCGCGTCTTAATCCTCCGTACCACTCCGCTTGGGTGTCGTAGAGTTCTTCGACGGTGGCTGCTACGTCGGAGGGCTTGATGCCGGCTTTGTTTCGGGGCAAGCCGCCAGCCCCGCGGATTTCCGTCAGCGATCGTTCCCCTTCGGCAATCAGCGCTGCCAGCCAGGTCTTGTGATAACGTTGATCGGTGGGAGTCGGTGTGCGCTCGATCATGCGATCAAACTCAGCTTCCCGGAAAAGAGCGAGGGCCTTGAACCAACTAACGACTTCCTCGATCAGCCCATACCGCTTTGCGTGCAAGTCTCGCGTATTTTGGTCGAGCACCAGTCCCACTGCCTGCCAGCGGGCCGACTGGATAGTTCTTGGTTCAATGGTCGTTGTTGGCACAGGGCACCTTGCAGTATTTCTAATTGCGCGGCTAGTGTAATACGGTGACCGAAGTCTGTCAACGCGTCCCTCATTTGCCCGCCGCCCAGGCGACGCTGTTTTGGAGAATCGCTTGAAAGGCGGGAAGCTCGTGCGCTTTCCCATCGTGCCCAAGCGTCACGCAGACAATGCGGGCTTTGGGGTGTTTGACAATCCACACGACCGGGAAGGTCTTTCCGGTAATTGGGCTTTTTCCGGTGGCCAGCACTTGGATCGGCGGGCCCTGTTCGTCTCGCTGGACATGGTAGAGTTCATCGGAAATCTTGAAGGTGGCCGGAACACCGGTCATGATCACATGGCTGGTCTCTCCGACGGTGACTTCAAACTCGCCAAATTTATCGTGGCTGCTGGCGCCGCCACCGACGAGCTGGCGATTGTATTCCGGCCAGTTCTTCCAGTTGTACCAGAGACCGGGATGCACCAAGACCAGGCCTTTGCCCGCGTCAGCAAAATCAAAAACGGCTTTGTGCAGCGCTGGGTCGGGCAGTGGTTGATTGCTTGAAACATAAAGAACATCGATGTCCTTGAGCGCGGGAAGAACGGCAGAAGGCTTGTCCGTATAATTAACGGAGGCCTTGCCGCCCATCCGCAAGAGCACGGTATCTGCCTGATTGAACCAACGGCCGAAATCGTGCGAACTGCCGCCGCCGAAGATCAACGTCTTGATTCCGGGCCCCCATTGCAGTGGGGAAGGAGTGGGTTCGGGGTTAAGTGCGACGAGTTCGGTGTTGCGTTGCGCGGGATCCGTGTTGCGTGTTGCCGGTTGCGTGGCGGCGGTTTCTGGGCCTTCGCCCACTTCGGCGGTGATGGCGACGAACGTGGGCGCGACCGCGTTGTTGAAGCTCTCCAGCGTCAGCTTCTGGATCAACGCCCGGTGCTGAAGAGTTTTCGTAAACCACCGCACCTGGCCACGGCGGAGCAGATCGGGGATTTGTTTCGAACCGGGCACGTCGTTGTTGGCGTCGATCCAATCGACGAATTCGACACCATTGCGCAGGATGATTTCCTCGGTTTGAGCGTCCGCGAAAGAAACCGTGACTTTGACGACTGGCATGTTTTGTCTGCTTTTATCTCCAAACGGCCACGCCCAACCGCCCACGCCGCCCAGAAAATGCAGGCGAGAAGCCTTCACCCCCACATGGTCAATCTCCACCTTCTGCGGCATCGATTTGGCGACGCCCTCGCCGCCCTTGAGCACGATCAGGTTGTTCCCGGCGGCTGTCCGATTTGGAGTGATGATTTCGAACGGCACGTTGCCACCGCGCACAATTCCGAATTTCTTGAATCGAAGGGTGTCCTCCAGCAAGTCGGCGCCGACGTAAATCCCGCGCGTGCTGCTCGTGGTAAAGGCATCTTTCAAGTCGAGCATACGATAGCGGTTTTCATCAGCGCAAATATACCCGAGCAAATCGCGCAGACCCTCGCCGCCGAGCGCCTCAAATCCATTAGGCATCAGCGACAGGCCGGTGTTGCGGCGGCTCTTGATATTCTCCACCTTCACTTCGACGTCGCCGCTGGCATTGCGCAAGACCACGCTCGACCGATTTTCGCGGCCAATGATGCCGTCATACGTTTCCCCGTCTTTGGTTTCGATGCTGAACGAGAAAAAGTTTGGTTCGACATAACGGTTAGGGTCGAGCACGTGAACCAGCAACTCCTCCGCTCCTTTGGCGCCCATCCCGGTCAAATCGGGCGCAACATCTTTTCCTTCGCCTTTGAAGGAGTGACAGACTGAGCAGTTCTGGGTGAAAAGTTTGTGGCCGTTCTCGATGTTGCCTGGCTTCTCGACTTCCGGCGTGAACTGGGCGATGAGGGCGTTCTTTTCCTTCACTTCCGGCCCGCGCAACTCGTCGAGGACGGCATTGGCGCGGGTGGCCACGGCTTTGTCGCTGTGGGTGCGCAGACGGCCCACGGCGATCGGGCCGAGGGAGGCGAGATCGATCTTGCCGCTCTTGAGCGCCTCGACCAGCGCCAGGGAGGAGTCGCTGCGCTTAATCAATTGGGTGAAAACCGCCTCCTGCAACGAAGGATTAAGTTTGCCATAGGCATCAACCAGCAACGCTCCGATTGAAGAATCCACGACGACGCCCAGCGCCTCGATCACCTGGCGTTGCAATGCTGGTGAACTGCTGGAGCCGAGGATTCGTCCGATGGCTGGCAGAATGTCCGGGTTCATCTGGCGAACCGCCAGGAGGCTGGTGGCCACTTGCGCGCGCTGTTCGTCGGGGAAGGCGGCGTCGTTCAGTTTGACCATCAGTTGTTGGACAAGTGATTTCAAATCGCCCGCCATCGCACCGTCTTTATCCCAGCGAGCAATGAGCGGCAGCGCCGCCGCGCCGAGGCCCGGATTTGGCGAAGCGAGGAGTGCCTGAAAGGCTTTTTGCAATTCCGGCATCCAGGCGGGAACCGTGTCCGACTTCAAGCCCCTGGCCAAATCTTCCAGGATGACTTGCTTCAGCGCATCCGCACTCGCTGGCGCCGACGTGACCGACACCACCAGCGCCGAGGACATAGTCGCATCGGCCTTGGAAGCGACCTGATTGCTCAACTGCCGGACCAGACTTTGCAAAGCTTGCGGATCGGCGGCGGCGAGCGACGCCTGGATAAAATCGACCGGATTTTGCGTGGCTACTCCAACGACGGCTGATTCCAACCAAGGATCGTGAAGCTCGGGATAAATCGAGACCAAAGCCACGCTAACTTGTTTGGCCTGCTCGCTGCGGGCCGCAGTGGAATGTCCGGAAATGGCTCCCGCTGCCAGGATGGCCCAGAGCCGTGCCCGCGGGTCGGAATCGCGCAACCCGGACGATGCGGCGTTAAGCAGCTTGGTCCCATCGCCCAGAATCTGTCCGGCATCCTCACTAACAATCTGGAACGCGGCTTTACGAACGGCTGGAGATGGATCGTGGGTGGCCTGCTCCAAATCGTCCGTTAAGAACACCGGAGTCGGATCGGGCAATCGCGTAGCCGCCCAGGCAGCCGCCATGAGGCGGCGTGTCCAGAGTGCCTGGACCCGAGCGTAAGGAGGCGCGTCGTGGTTGCGCGCCAATTGTCGCACCGGTTCGTTTGAGTTGCCCAAAGCGCCTTCGGAGCCATCACCCCGCTCGGCTAGCAACCGCTCCGCCGTCATGCGCGCCCACATGTTCGGATGTTCGAGGGCTTTGGCCAACTCCGCTGGCGTCGCCTTTGCCAGATTCGGAATCTCGAGCTTCTTCGCCTCGTTGTGCTGTATGCGCCAGATGCGGGCGAAATAGTGGTCGCGGTCGGGGCGCACTGCGGCGTTGTTCGCGCCGTGAGGCGTGCCGCGGGTGTCATTGTGGACGACAGCTTGATTGTAGAGATCGATGATGTAGAGCGCGCCGTCCGGCCCGACGCGGGTGTGAATCGGGCGGAACCAAAGATCGCGGCTGCCGATGAACTCTTCTTCCTTTTCGCGGGTGGCGAGATAGGTCGAGCCGGTTGGTTTAAGAAAATCATGGTGGACAATATTGATGGTCGGCTCGGAACAAAACTGCGAGCCATTCCACTTCTCCGGCCAGGCGCCGCCATTATAAATACAGCAGCCGGCCACCGCAGTGTAGCTGCCGACCAGGTCGATCTGCACGTAAGCCTGCATGGGCCACGACATCAGCGGATAGGACTTCTTATGATCTTCGGTGACGTGATAGCTCGTGGTTGAACCGATTTTGCCCCGGGCCAGGAAGCTCTCGGGGAGGGCGACGTGCATGAGATGGTCGCCGCTCGTCGCTTGGGTCCAAAAAATCTCGTTGTCCCAACTGAAATCGACGCCCCAGCAGTTGCCGCCTTTGGAGGAGATTTGTTCGAGGGCCTTGCCATTGGGCTTAAAGCGAATCACACCCTCGCTGATGCGGCCGAAGTGCGTTTGATTATCGCCAGAGTAAATATCGCCCCTGCTGTAGCCGACCGTGGCATAGACCCAACCGTCCATTCCCCAGCGCAGGTTGCTAATGACCGCGTGGGTGTCGGCGGTTCCGAAGCCGGTGTAGAGCTTCTCGACTTTGTCGGCCTTGCCATCGCCGTCGGTATCGCGCAGCCAGAGGATGTCCGGCGCTTGCGAGACGATGACGCCGTCGCGATAAAAGACCAGGCTGGTAACCAGTTCCAGCCCCTCGTAGAAAACTGCCTTCTTGCGGTAACGCCCTTGCGGGTCCGGGTCTTCAAGAATAGAAATGCGGTCGCGAGCCGGGCGTTCCTCCTTGCCCTGGACGAAGGTGGCGGGGTCCTTGTCCTTCCAGGCCGCGATCACTTTATCGTTGGGGTTAATCCGGCGTCCGTTCGGGTATTCGGGAGTTTCCGCGACCCACATGCGGCCCGCCGGATCCCAATCAAGGGAAATGGCTTTGTTGATCAGTGGCTCGGATGCGACGAGGCGGATGTTAAACTCCGGCGGCACGACAATTTTTTCAGCGGCTTTCTCCGGAGCGGTTGGCCCGCCTTCCGGATAGCGCAGGCTGGCCAACTCCGTTGCATCACAGAGCGAGTCCACGTCGCGCTTGCCTGCCCAGGCGATGCCTCGCAGAAGCACGGCCCTGAAATGCGGCAAACCGAAGGATTTGTGCATGTGGCCGGGAATGGAGACAAAAGCTCGATACGGTGACGTGGCTCCGGCCAGTTCCTTTTCATAGGTCCACATTTGTGGGACAATGTCATAGACTGAAGGATAGATGCGACCGCCTTTGGTGTTGCGGCGGTCCGGGGCGTAAGTGGCGGCGAGGATGTGCGCCTCCGGCATCATGTGCAGGTCCCAATAAATCTCATCGTCGAAATCAAAGTTGGAGACGTCTTTGGTGATCGGATGCGAGCGGTCGGTGTAATAAATGGCCACGTCGCCCTCGAACCACTTCGAGTGGCCGTGTTCCCAGGCGCCGCCGATGATAGTCTTGAACCACTGGGCATCGTCACCGCAGACCGAATCGTGAATGGCGACAATCCCACCGCCGCGTTTGAGGAATTTGTCGAGGTATTCGCGCTGGGCGGGTTTGATCGCCCCGCCTTCGGCGGAATACATCACCAGCACATCCGTATTCTCCAACTGCTCGGCGGTGGGGAAGCCGATGGCGCCATCGACTTTCGCGCCCCGGCTGCTGAGCAGGGGCTTCCACTCGGCAAGCCAGCGCGGGCCGTCATGTTGCCCGGGTCCGTGCGTCTTCGGACCGGCCCGGAGGAAGATGCGGAGGGGTTGGGCGGTTTGGGAGAAAAGCGGGTAAGGCGCGAGGCAAAGCGCCACAAGGCAAATAAGCTTCATGCGGTTCATCGCGCCTGACTGTAGCTGAACGAGCCAACGCGCCAAGCGAATTCAGCGAATTCCATGCGCCGCGTGACAAACGAACCGCCTCAGCTCCGGCACGCTTCGGTCTCATACTCTTAATCTTAATCTCAATCTCATACGCGCCTGCCAAGATTATGAGTAAGATTAAGATTATGAGTATGAGCTGCAGAATCGGCTTTACTGGTGGGCGGGGTGTTGCTCGTATGATCCCACCTGACGGGTTATGTATCAGATTCCAGATGAGTTTCGCGATTTGCCTGAAGCTTTGCGCCTGAAGCAGGCGCAATCCGAGTTCCGCGCCGCATCGCAACAAGGGCGGCATTTGCCACGCGATGACAAAGACCGCTTGCGCACAATCGGAGAGCAGTTGCGGCGCGCCCAAGTCGAATTACAGAAGGCTCAGGCCGCCTTCGATGCGGCCACCGGCGAACCGAAGCCGGTGGGGTTGACGCCGGCGGTTCTGGAAGAAATCGCGCGGCATTTTCCTCCCGAACAGCGCCCGCAAGTGAGCGAGTTTCTCGACCGCGCCTGCGGCCGCACGATTCCATTGCGCCGGGAAGCTACCGCCCAAGAGCTGGAGTATATCCGGCTCTGTGTGCTGCGGCTCAGCAAAGGGGACCTTGTGGAACTTCGCAAGTGGGTCGAGCTGGCCAACAAAGACGAACGCGATGTCCTTGTGTCAGTGGGGCAATCAATGACAGGTGAAAACCGGCGGTGAGCACAGCGATGACTTATACTTCTTTAGTCGCATGGTGGGGATTGGAGGTGCGTGTTACGACTGAGCCTGGAAATCGAAACTACATCGTCGCATGAAACTGAAAACCATCGCCGCCCTCTCGCTCGCGTTAAACTTAGCTTTCGCCGCCTGGCTCGCGTTTCGCCCATCTCGCTCTGCGGCCGTCAGGGATGCCTCGGCGCCCATGCCTGTTTCGGCACAAACAATGCCCACGCCCGCGGCTCCGATAGCCACGTCCACGCCACCTGCGCCGAAGACGAATTTTCATTGGAGTCAGGTCGAGTCAGTCGATTATTTGGCCTACATCGCCAACCTGCGTTCGATTGGATGCCCTGAAGCGACCATCCGCGATATCATTGTATCCGACGTGAACAAGCTCTACGCCCCGCGTTACGCCGCGTTGGCAGGTTTCGCGCCCGAGCTGACGTGGTGGGGCCGCTTCGACAAACGAAAGCCGGTGCCGGCCGGGCTTGTCGCCCAACTCCGCGCGCTCAACGACGAGAAGAAATCATTGCTTCAGCGGCTCCTCGGCACCAGCGCGCTGTCGGATGCGACTTTCGTGGAAGTGGACGTCTCCGCCGTGCGCGAGCAGGGTGTCCTGGCGTTTCTGCCGGAAGCCAAGCAGGCGGCGGTGCGCGACCTGGCAAGCCGTTACCAGGCATTGCATGACTGGAGCGAAACGCAGTGGAAAGGCCTGCCGAGCGACGAACGCGACGCCAGGGAAAAGGAACTGCGCGAGTTCCGCCGCCGGGAACTGGCCAATCTGCTCACATCCGAGGAGATGCGCGAGTTCGAGTTGCGCGATTCCCCCACCTCCGACGCGATCCGCCAGCAATATGGCAGGAGCGACCTTTCCGAACCTGAGTTCCGCAAACTTTACGAACTGCGGCGGGACTTCGAGGAGAGTCATCCCGATGCGAAGCGTGAGGATTGGAAACGATTGGAAACCGACCTCGCCGGCGCCCTGGGCCCGGAACGCTTCGCGGACGTTCAACGGCAAAACGATTCGATGTGGCGCGCCATGCAAAACATTGCCAGCGAACACGGACTCACTCCGGATTCCATGCAAAGCGCCTACACGGTCCAACGGGATTACGCGGAACGGATGGTGCAAGCCGTGGGCCAAATGTTCTCCGACCCGCAGCAGAATCCGCAACCGCTCCGGGACCTGGCTGCGCAAATGGACGCCCGACTCGCCGAGGTCATTGGTGGGGAGGCGGTGAAGCAACTTGACCGTCTCGGCGCCCTTCCGCGCCTTGTCATTCAGGACGATGGCAAGCGCAAAAGCTACAGCTTTTCACGCGCCGCCTTCGGAGAACAGTGAGGAAAAGAATCCAAAGGCGGGTTGGATAAAGGAATTAGGGCAAGAGTGCTCGCCATTCCAATGCGAGATCGTGGCCGAAAATGCCGTAATAGAACGCCGAACCGAGCATGGCATGTGAGAATGCCAGCGGCAGAAGCAGGCGGTACCGGTAATAGATTATGGCCCAGAGCGAGCCGGATACAACGGTCACTGAGGCTGTCCAGTAGTCAGGCAGATGAACCAAGCCGAAACACAATCCCGTGATCAGGAAAGGCACGAACAGAAGCTGTTTCGGGAACAGCGCCAGCAATCGGCCCAGCAGGTAAAACTGAAGGAGCGTCTGTTGCATCAACGCCCATGGAAGATAACATCCGAACGCCGCCAATATCCTCCAATTGAATATGCGGCCGGCAACGGCGGACCAGCCTCCACTCCTGTAAGCGATAATTCCTCCGATCAAGAAAAACAGCAGCGCTGCGGGCACAGTAATCCAAAACGTGACGACCAAACAATGCCTCCATTGATTCTCCGAAAGTCGCGCCGGTGTCGCAGCCCAAATCACCTTCCTCGTGTATCCTGCGGAGAGAGCGATGCATACGAGGGCAAAGCCGGCCAGCGCTACATCCACAGCGGGACTGCGTCTCGGAAATAACAGGAGAAATATCGAGGTAAACACAGCGATGACGCTGAGTTCCAAAGCCACTTTTCCACGAACGTTCATGACACATCATTGACCGGTTTCATGGTTGCACCGTACCGGTTCTGACACAGCGTGAATAATCGAAAATACTCACCGGCTCATTGATTTGATCAATGCTTGCCATCTTCATTGGCTTTGGCAGAAAACCTGATATGTTAAGGGCTGAGCTTCGGTGTTACGTCGCATGAGCAATCAGATTGGAAAGCGTGCTGGGACATTCTCTGGCGTTCGCTGGTCTTCATGCCCTACATGCTCGCCATCTTCATTGGTGTTGGCAGCATTTGGCTGAGCCGATGGGTTCTCCCGATTTGCACGGTGCTGTTTATTTATTCCAGTGATTGGTTCCTTGCGGCGCTCACAGTGGCGCCGTGGTTTTTGGCGCTCTGGAGTTATCGCCGATTTCATCTCTCTCGCTTTTACGAGTCACCGTCTTCTGGATTATGAGCCTTTTGTTAGCCGGCGGAGCTTCTATGCGAGACAAGCGTTTTGTTGCAGTCCACCGCGGCGGCCCGCCGTCGCTGGGCTTGGTCTAGCCGGAGTCACGTAGTGATTGTCTATACTGCAAAACCAAAAGACGATCTGGCCACGCGAGTGTTCAACAAAACATGGTTCGGAATTGCATGGACCGTGTTCCTAGGAATCGTCGTGACTCGTTTCTGGCGCGTGCGTGATGTTCTCCTGGTGTGGTGGGTTTACGGTCGTGACGCATACTTCATTGACGGGGTTAGAGTGCTTCGCGGCAAACCCACACGGTTCTCGAATGGCGAGTTTGCCCCTCATTGGCCGGATATCGCGACCGGTTTCGGCTTCTTTTTTGTGGTCGTATTCGGCCTCTCGATGCTGTTGATCTTCGGCTTGCGCCTTTACGATCGCTATCACAGGCGACACAATGCCGCCGGCACTACACGTTTGAGCTAATGAGTCATTGGATTTACAACATCATCGGTTCGATTGATGCACGCTGCTTCAATCGCACGCATACCAGGAGTATTGAGCCGCTTGGACTTCGGAGAGAGTGAAGAGTTTCGACAATGATGGGTATATCGCCGCTTCCCGCCTTTGGGATTCGGGTCATCCTCTAGTCGTTTTTATTTGGTCATTTCATTTCTGGCTTGGCACAAAGTGTGAAAAAGTGTAGGCATTCCCGGACTGATTCATGATTAACTCGCCTTCCAGCCAGACCGCTCCGTCCCTCAAAGCCGCCTCCACTCAGGTTCCTTGGTGGAAACTTTTGAACGGTTATCATTGGTATGTCTTTGCCCTGGCCGCCTTTGGCTGGATGTTCGACTGCTTCGATCAGCAGATCTTTACGATGTCGCGCTCGATCACGATGCGCGATCTCATGCCGGCGGCCGATGGCGCGACGCAGCTTTCCTATGGCAGTTGGGCGACGTCGATTTTTATTCTGGGATGGGCCACGGGCGGACTCATTTTCGGGATGATGGGAGACCGGTGGGGTCGCGCCAAAACCATGGCGGCGACCATCCTGGTCTATGGCCTCTGCACTGGATTGAGCGGGTTTGCCAAAACCTGGGAATTCTTTGCGTTGTTTCGCTTTCTGACGGGCGCGGGCGTCGGCGGGGAATTTGCTGTCGGCGCGGCGCTGATTGCCGAAGTGATGCCCGATCGGGCGCGGTCCCACGCGCTCGGCTCGTTGCAGGCGCTTTCCACGATCGGAAATATTCTCGCCGCTGTCTCGCTGGGCGTGGTTGTGCCGAGTGAGAAACTCGGCTGGGGCTGGCGCGGACTTTATTATCTGGGCGCCTTGCCCGGCCTGATTGCGGTTTTTGTGTTCTGGCGCTTGAAAGAGCCGGAGAAATGGGTCGTGGCCAAAGCGGCGGCGGCAAAGGAAGATGCGACTTATAAGTTCGGCCGGCTTGGCGATTTGTTCACTAACGCGAAATGGCGCCGCCACACGCTGGTCGGCCTGGGGTTGGCCATCGCCGGGCAGATTGGCTTGTGGGGCGTCGGGTTTTACACGCCGGAGTTGATCGACTCCGCCATCCCGACCATCGAAAACAACACTCGCCCCAAGGTCGAAGCAATCCTGAGTGCTCCTTCGGCGGAAGCCTATGCCGCAGCTATCACTACCTTGGACACCAAAGAAAAGCAGAAATATGTGGAACTGGTGTCGCGGGTCTCGGTCGGTGAAGCCAAGCCAGCCGCAGCTCAGGTTCTGGCCGTGCCGCTCGACTCGGCCCACAAAGAAAAACTTCGGACGTTGGTGCAAAAAGCCATCACCGACGACAAGAAGACGAGTTTGAAATCCAGAGGCGGGTATTTGCAGCAGGTCGGCGCCTTTTTTGGCATCTCATGCTTCACGATTCTTGCCGCCCGTTTTGGCCGTCGCACCTCGTTCCTCATCGCCCTGTTCCTCGCTTGGGGAAGCCTTCTTCTGGCGTTTTCCACCTTTCATGAACCGAACCAAATTTGGTATTTGTGGCCGATCCTTGGCTTCGGCGCGCTTGCGCCATTTGGCGGTTACGCCATCTATTTTCCCGAGCTTTTTCCTACTCGACTGCGAACCACCGGCACCAGCTTCTGTTACAATGTCGGCCGTTACGTCACTGCCTTTGGCGTCCTCATCCTTGGGCCGCTCGCCAAAGCGCTGGAAGGCTTGACTTCCGTCTCCGGTTTTCGCCTGGCGGCGATGGTTCTGTCCTCCTCTTACCTGATCGGTATGGTCGCCCTCATCTGGGCACCCGAAACCGTCAACCAACCTCTCCCGGAGGACGAAAAAACCTTTGCGCACTGAAGCTCCACGTCCATCCGTGGTTTAAACCCTTCCTTCGGTGGACACTGTCAAAGTAAAACTCACCATTGCCTACGACGGCGCGAACTACGCCGGCTGGCAGGTGCAGAAGACTGGCCTGGGCGTGCAGCAGAAAATGGAGGAGGCCCTCGGCAAACTGTTTCCCTCCATCCGCCGCATTCACAGCTCCAGCCGCACCGACACCGGCGTCCATGCCCTCGGGATGATTGCGCACGTCGAGATTCCCCGCCACGAATTCAAAATCCCGCCGCCGAAACTGGCTCTGGCCATCAACGCTTTTCTTCCCGACGATATTCGCGTCCTGGCGGCGCGGCGGTGCGCGAAAGACTTTCACGCCCGGTTCGACGCCACCGGCAAGCAATATCGCTACTTTCTCTGGAACCATCCGGCTATGAATCCACTCCTGCGCCACCAGG
>Ga0247668_1000225_pt1 | contig 15249 bp, 12 predicted proteins | sample CNK09_metaG_FD_182737 | JGI IMG/M metagenome (GOLD analysis project Ga0247668, IMG submission 182737) | Soil microbial communities from Purdue University Martell Research Forest, Indiana, United States - CNK09 | ecosystem: Environmental > Terrestrial > Soil > Temperate forest > Bulk soil...
TCCGGCTCGACGGCGACCACGCGCCGCGCGCCGCAGGCCGCCAGGGCGGCGAAGAGGCCGTGGCCGGCCCCGATGTCCAGCAGCGACGCGCCGGGCGGCACCGAAGTAAGGACGCGGAGCATCGGAGAGGTCAGGAAGCGGAGCAGGATGTGGGCGCGGTCGCGCAGTCGCCGGTTGCGATAAACGGCGTGCAGTACGATTAACGCGCGGATGAATCCCACACGTGCGATTGTACGGGGCTGGTGGCGCGAGGCGCTCGGCGCGGTCGTCGTGCTCGTCTCGCGCATCCTCACCGCGCCGCGCACGCCGTGGGAGAACGACGAGTTTCTCTTCGCCGAGGCGGTGCGTAATTTCGATCCGTCACGCTACCACCCGCATCCGCCCGGATTCCCGCTGCTGGTCATCCTCGGCAAGGTCTTCAATGCCTTCGTCCACGATCCGTGGCGTGCGCTGGTCGTCTTCGGCATCGTGGCCGCACCGATCGGATTCGTGGCCATCGCCCGCGCCTTCCGTAACTGGATCGACGATCCCGATCTGGCGGTCTGCGGCGCGCTGCTCTACTACTTCTCCGCCTCGATGATGGTGCACGGCACCCTGGCTCTCTCCGACGGGCCGGCGATGATGTTCCTCGGACTGGCGCTTTTCGCCATCAGCAGTCCGCACGACGAAACGCACGAACGGAATGCGATCTTCATCGGCATCTGGACGTCGGCGGTCGTCGGGACGCGCCCGCAACTGTTCGTGCCGATCGCGCCGATGCTCATCGTGGCGCTGCTGCAGATGCGGACCCTGCGGCAGCGCGCGGCGTGCGTGATCGCCTTCGGGCTTGTGTCCGCCATGTGGTTCCTGCCGCTGGCCGATGCCGCGGGCGGTTTCGAGGCGCTGCGGTTGTACGAGACCAAACAGATGCAGTATGTCGCCGCGCACGACGCCTCGGTATCGCGCGGCGGGATGTCGATGGCGCAGCTCGCCGTCCGTTTCGTTCTGCATCCGTGGGGCTCGAAGTACGTGACGCTGCCGCTGTTCGCCTGCGTCGGCTTCGGCATGGCCGCCTTCGTGCGACTCCTGCGCCGCGACCGATGGCGCTCGACGATCCTGCCGCTGGTTGTTTTCTCTTGCATCCAGTTGATCTTCGAGCTGGGGTGGATGGATCCGGCCGACGGCGCGCGCTACAGCCTGCCGGTCATGATCCTCGTCGCGCTCGTGGCCGCGCTCGGCTTCGGCGTTCTCCGACAAAGCCTGAAGTTCGCCGCGGCGCCATGGGTGGCGACGGCGATCCTTGCGGCGGCCACGCTGGCCTACGTCTGGCCGCTGGTCGGCGCACGGACGAAGGTGCCGTCGCCTCCTGCGGCCGCCGCGGCGTACGCGAACGCGAATCTGCCACCGAACAGCGTCATCGGCTACGACATCGCGCTGAAGCCGCATGCCGAATATCTGTTGACGCGTTTCCGGCTGCTGCCGATCGAGAAGGCCATCGCGGAAACGTACGATCATCCCGAGGTTCCGCTGGTTCTCTACGCCAACGGCGCATCGCGCGGCAGTGACGCGCATGTGTTCACCTGGCCGGCGAGCGACGCGTACGAGAAGCTGACGCGGCAGTTCTACCGTCAGGTGATGGTCGCGCCGAGGGCGCCGAGCGAGCGCTACCTGCCGGTGCACGGCGTCTATGCGCTGGAATGGACGACGGGTGGCGATGAGTGGCGATGGTTGGGACCGGACGCGACGATTCGTCTGCCGCGCGCGCATGGCAGCGAGGCTGATCTGACGCTTCGCTTTTCGACCGATGTGCCGTACGCCACAAATGTCGTTACGATTTCGATCAACGGGCGCGACGCCGGCGTGATCAACGTCGGGAGGGAGCCGGTGGTAGCCCGCCTGGCGCTGCCGGCCGAGGCACTGGTCGACGTTCGGCTGCGATCGTCGCGATCGTTTTCGCCGGGGGCGCTACTCCACAATCAGGACCCTCGCACGCTGGCCGTGCAGTTGACGGGCGTTGTCACGAAATAGACTGTCATCCTGAGGCTGCCCCTTCGGCTTCGCTCAGGGCAGGCTACGCCGCGCCCGTGGTGTTGGTGATTGCTCAAATCAAACGTCGCGGCGGAGGACGCCGAAGGACCCCCAACCCACTTGCGGGGAAGGGTGGTGGCTGGGTGTCTCAGAACGCGTTGGAATCCCCCTCCCTTTCCGGCCTGTAGTTGGGGGGTCCTTCGCCGTCCTACGCCGCGCGCTTCGCGCTACGCGGCTCCGGCGGGCTTCTAATGAACCTCCTCGTAAGTCATTGATTCTTAAGCGACCCCTATCGCCGGTTCATCTCCACTTCACCGGCGCCAAAAACGCGCCGTTAGCGGACTCAGGATGACAGTGAATTGAGAGGCGCTTAACCTCCGATTTCAATGCCGCCAGCGCTCCGTTGCATTGTCCGGTATCATGGTAGGAAGTGCGTAACCGGTCCGTCGCGCTTGTCATCCCGATGTTCAACGAAGAGCTGAACATCGAGCACGCAATCAATGCGGCGGTCGAGGCCTGCACCAAGTACGCAGACGATTACGAGATCATCATCGTCGACGACGCCTCGACCGATCGCTCGCCGTTCCTCGTTGCCTGCCGCGCCGTGGAGAATCCGCGCATCCGGATGATTCGTCACGAGCGCAACCGGAAGCTGGGCGGTGCGTTGAAGACGGGCTTCGCGGCGGCGACGAAGGATCTCGTCCTCTACATGGACGCCGATCTTCCCTTCGACCCCGACGCCCTCGGCAGGGCCATGCGGGCCATCGAGGTCACCGGCGCCGACATGATCGCCGGCTACCGTCTCGACCGGACGCTCGAAGGGCCGAAACGGACGCTCTACTCGTACCTCTACAACGGCCTGATCGGCATGCTGTTCGGCTGGCCGCACCGCGACATCAACTTCTCGTTCAAGCTGATGAAGCGCGAGTTGCTGGAGGCGGTGGAGCTGAAATCGGAAGGATCGCTGATCGACGCGGAGCTAATCGTGAAGGCGAAGAATCGCGGCTTCACCATCCAGCAGATCGGCCTCGACTACTTCCCGCGCATTCGCGGCGATTCGCACCTCTCCTCGCCGCGGGTGATCCTCAAGATCTTCGTCGAGCTGGTGAAGCTCTATCCCGAGATGCGCGAGCGCGTGTCGTACGAGGAAGTCCAGCGTGCGGTGCGGGAAAAGCGTGAGGCGGCCGGAGACGCCCGTGTTCTTTCGGACGTCGACGAGCAGCCGCACACCGCGTGAGCGCGCCGGCGGCGAAGCGCCTAATCGTGACCGCGGATGATGTCGGCCTGCATCGCGGGATGACGGAAGGGGCCATCCGTGCGCATCGCGAAGGGATCGTCACCGCGTGCAGCATCGTCGCGAATGGCGCTGCGTTCGACGATGCGGTTGCCCGTCTGCGAGAGACGCCGTCACTCGAAGTGGGTGTACACCTGACCTTCGTCGAAGAGCGCTCGCTCACCGGGATGCGATTCCCGAGGTCGTATGCCGGCTTCGTGCTCGGTCGAAAGGACTTCGCGGCGATCGAGCGGGAGCTGCGCGCGCAGATCGAGCGCGTCCTGTCGGCCGGGCTGCGGGTGACGCACCTCAACGGGCATCAGCACTTGCACATGTGGCTTGGCGTGTTTGCCATCGCAACCCGTCTGGCGAACAAGTACGGTATCGGCTACGTGCGGCGGGTGCGGGATCGGGGAGGGAGGGGCGGGATCGTCAGACGGTTGTCGATCGCGGCGCTGAATGCATTCGGTTCCGGTGGGTCGACGATCGGCGTGATGGAGGCGGGCCATCTCACTGCCGATCGCATCATCGACCTGCTCTCGTATGTTCATGGCACGACGGAGCTGGTTACGCATCCCGGTGTCGGAGTCGACGGCTATTCACATTGGCGTTACTCGTGGGATGTTGAGACGGCGGCGCTGTGCGATCCGCGGGTGAGGCAGGCCATCGCGGATGCCGGTATCGAGCTGGTTACTCCGTCGAAAAGGCTTTAACCACAGAGGCACAGAGAACACAGAGAAAAAAACCCTCTGTGTTCTCTGTGCCTCTGTGGTTATAGCCTTTCGGAGGTTACCGTACCTCCAGCCACCTGCTGAACTCTGACGTCTGCGTGAGAAGCCCCTCGGAGATTCCTTCCGGTTTCGCGAAGCCGACGTAGTTGATCCGCATCGCGGTGGCGCTGATGAACTGGCCGGTCAGATTGCCCGCGATCGCGAAGCGGAAGTGCGGCGGTGTCATCACCTGGATGGAACCGAGCGGTCGTTGCCCCTCGCCGTAGCCCGACGGATCGCCGGTATCGTTCGCGTAGAAATGAATGGCCGCGTTGAAGAGGCCGGTGACGCTCTTGGGCAGGTCCCCTTCGATGACGGTGTTGCCGGAGACGGGGTCGTAATGTGCCAGCGTCAGCACCGGCGCGGCGATCGTGCCGTTCCCACCATCCGGAGTCGGGCCATCCAGTCCGATGTCGATCCCCAGAAGCTTGTTGCCCCAGATCCGGTTATCCCGGATGGCGACGTCGCCGGCGTTGCTGGCGACGGAGACGCCACTCTCGCCATTGAACGCGATCACGTTCGTTCCGGAAGCCGGATTCTCTCCGGCGAACACGTAGCCCTGCACGCCGATGTCGGAGCCGTAGCTGCCCGCTCCGACGAGGATGCCGCTCGCTCCGTTCGGCAGCGGGTCGTCGGAGTGCGCCTGGACGCCGATGCGGTTGTTGGAAACCTGCAGCAGGCCGGAGAGCGCGAAGATTCCGCTGTGTATGTTCCCGGAGATGACGCAGTTGCGGATGGCCGCTGCGCCGTGCAAGGCGTTGAAGCCCGATCCATTCGGGATCGACAGGCCGATGCCGCGCGCGTTCGGGCGCGCCAGCGAGCCGGTCGGATCGGTGCCGATGTAGAGATCGTGCAGGGTGATACCGCCGAATTGCGGACAGCTCGGCGTGGCCGGTGTGCCGATCACGGAGAGGCCGTTGCGCTGGAAGCCGTTGATGGCCAGGTTCGCAATCTCGGCGCCGCAATTGTTGAGGAGCAGGCCGTCCCCGTCGACCGTCCCGCCGCCGCTGATCTCGATCTCGGGACCGTTGAGGTTGGTGTCTCCGAGAAAGGCGGTTTGCGTTGCGCCGACGACGCGGATGCGCGGCGCCGTGAGCAGCGGCAGCGGCGAGGTAAGCCGGATCGTTTTCCAGGGTGTGGTCGATGCCTCGGCGATGCGGAAGGCGATCGTGCAGAGGGTGGCGCCGGTGCAGTGCGCATTCGCGTCGATGATGGCCTGCCGGAGTGAGCCCGCACCACTATCCGCGGTTGTGGTGACGTATTCGGTGTCGTAGAGCTGCACCGTGAGCGTGCTCGTGTTCGAGGCCGGGTCGAAGTCGTGTTCGCGCTCCGTCACGGTGGCGGTAAAAACGATCGATCCGCTGCCGTACGTGGCCGGGGCGACGAGCGTGGCTTTAAACGCCGGCTGCGGAATGGAGAAGTGCAGCGTATCGAGATGGCAGACGATGCGGCCGGCGGTCGTGCTGCTGCATCCCGTGCTCAGCAACTGGACGCCGACGTCCGGCCGGAAGTCGAGGGTGAGGTCGACGTCGTGCGCATCGACGGTAGCGATGTTGTTGAGGAAAATCGAGAGGGAGTATGGCAGTCCGAGGTCCTGCTGCGGCAGTCCCGACAGATTCACGGTGGCGTCGGGGTCACCCGAGACGGTCACCGTCTGCGACGCGCTGTTGTCGGAAGGCTTGGGATCCGATGCGTTGCTGGCCACGGTGGCGTTGATGGTGACGGAGCCGGGCGTGTCGGGTGCGTTGAGCTTCACGAAGGCCGTTCGCGACTGGCCGGCAGGGATGTCGCCGAGCGAGCAGTTGCTGCAGGTGACGTCGGCGGCCGACGTGGCCGCCACCACGACGTTCGATGCCGCGTCCGGACCGGCGTTGTGCACGGAGAACCCGAGGAACACCGTCGACCCGGCCCGGATGAGAGTGGAGGAGGGGGGGACCGGAGTCAGCGTGAGATCGGCGCTTGCCGCAAAGAGAGGCGACGCCGCAAAGAGGAGCACCGCGAGTGTTTTCATTCGAATGAGCATTCTGTCCATTGGAGGTTCCGGGAGGTTCCAGGGTTGCTGAGTTACTTGGTAGCCGAGCAACCCAGCAACCTTGCAACCCAGCAACCGAGGATACGCGAGCCTAAGCCTGACCGCTATGACATCACCGCTATAATCCGCGCCCCTATGAGCACCCGCAGAATCGCAGTCATTCCCGGTGACGGAATCGGTCCGGAAGTCATCGACGCCGGTCTTGGCGTACTCAACCGCGTCAACGACGCGAGGAAGCTCGGACTCGAGCTCGTCCATTTCGGATGGAACGCCGACGAGTATCTCCGCACGGGCGTCTCCATCCCCCCCGGCGGGATGGACGACATCCGCAACCACTACGCGGCCGTCTACCTCGGCGCGTTCGGCGATCCCCGCATCCCCGACATGAAGCATGCCGCCGACATCCTCCTCGGCATGCGCTTTCAGCTCGATCTCTACGTCAACTACCGTCCGGTGAAACTCCTCAACGAGCGCCTCTGCCCGTTGAAAGGGAAGGGGAGGGAGGACGTCGATTTCGTCATCTTCCGCGAGAACACCGAAGGGGCGTATGTCGGCATGGGCGGCAACTTCAAGAAGGGGACGAGCGACGAGATCGCCATTCAGGAAGACGTCTCCACGCGCAAAGGGGTGGAGAGGATCATCCGCTATGCGTTCCAGTTCGCGAAGGAGACCGGGCGCAAGTCCGTCTGCATGTCGGACAAGAACAACGTCATGCGCTTCGGCGGCGATCTCTGGCTGCGCACGTTCGAAGAGGTGGCCGAGGAGTACCCCGGAATCGAGCACTTCCACATGTTCGTCGACGCGCTGACCATGCAGATGGTGCGCGCGCCGGAGATGTTCGAGGTGATCGTGACAAACAACATGTTCGGCGACATCGTCACCGACCTCGGCGCCGCGCTGCAGGGCGGCCTGGGGATGGCCGCGTCGGGCAACATCCACCCCGGCAAGGTGTCACTCTTCGAGCCGATCCACGGCTCGGCGCCGAAATACGCGGGGAAGGATGTGGCCAACCCGATCGGCGCCATCCTCACCGCCGCGATGATGCTGGAGTACCTCGGCCACGCGGACGAGGCGACCATCATCGAGCGAGCCGTAGTCGCCGCCATCGACGCGAACGAGACGACGCACGACCTCGGCGGCACGCTCGGAACGAAGGCGGCGGGGGCGGCGGTGGTGGGGCGGTTGGAGTTGTAGAATTAATCCGTGCAGATCTGGACGAACACACGCTGAGTGGAATTGCAGGCACCTTGTTGGTGGCGAAACTTGAGACGATGTGGAGTTGTGCGAGCGGTTCGTTCTCGGCAGTACCTCCAATCGAGAGTCCTTCTCCCCCAGCGCTTTTCAGCTGGGGGAGAAGGTGCCGAAGGCGGATGAGGGGGCGTCTCACGCGGACGTTATTCGTGCGCCTTCGAGCGCGCTCGGACCAGCGTCGGTAAATCGCGCGTATCTCGTAAAGCGCCCCCCTCATCCGGCTTCGCCACCTTCTCCCCCCGCAAAGAAACCGCGGGGGGAGAAGGGCTCTCGACGAAGGGAGTGGCAAGGCTCTCGAGGGAACAATTCCAGTGAGCGTGTAAGAAATGCGGGCTAACGCGGCGACGCAAGGCGTGAGCCGTGGGGTTCCCTGCTCCATGGCTGTTGAATCGCGGAGCGAAGACGACGTTCACCTTTTCGGATGACTGGCAGACCCTCGAGACGTCTTCACCGACGTCTGTTTGTAAACCTTCTTCTTGCCGGCAAACCGATTCGGTTTCATCTTGCCGTAGTCGAAATCGTAGTGAGGACGGAGCTCGTCGTTGTCGGGAGTTTTCTTCTTCATGGGCGTTGCGTTCGTGTCAAGGATCTTCCCCCTCCGCACCCTGCGTCAAGACGATGATCACAGACTGGGAATTGGCCGCGGATATATGCTGTCCAAAGGTACGTTGTCAGATGCCCGAGATCCCCCAAAAACAAACCTGAAGGAGAACGTGTGAAGAAACTCTTGATTGGAATCCTCAGCCTGGCCGCGGTGTCGGCTTTCGGCGCTGAAGGGATGTGGATGCCGCAGCAGATTCCGTCGCTGGCGGCGGAGCTGAAGAAGGCCGGACTGAAGATCGATGCGAACCGGTTCGCCGATCTCACCGGCGACCCGATGGGCGCCGTGATCTCGCTCGGCGGCTGTAGCGCGTCGTTCGTCTCGCCCGACGGGCTCGTGGTGACGAACCATCACTGCGGCTTCGGAGCGCTGCAGTTCAACTCCACACCGCAGCGCGACCTCATCACCAACGGCTTCCTTGCCAAGACGCGCGAGGAGGAGCTGCCGGCCGGTCCCGGCTCGCGCATCTTCGTCACCACGAACATCGAAGACGTCACGGCGAAGGTGACCGGCAACGTGCCGGCCTCGCTCTCGAACATCGACCGCGAGAAAGCGATCGACCGCAACGTCAAGCAGCTCGTCGACGAGTGCGAGAAGCCGGGCGGCGTCCGCTGCCGCGTGGCCTCGTTCTTCGAAGGGGCCCAGTATCTGCGGACCACGCAGATGGAGATCAAAGACGTCCGGCTTGTCTACGCGCCGGCGCTCGGCATCGGCGACTTCGGCGGCGAGACCGACAACTGGATGTGGCCGCGCCACACCGGCGACTGGTCCTATCTCCGCGCCTACGTAGGCAAAGACGGCAAGCCGGCCGACTACGCGAAAGACAACGTGCCCTATCACCCGGCGCACATCCTCAAGGTCTCGACCGAGAGCGTGAACCCGGGCGACTTCGTGCTCGTGGCCGGCTACCCCGGCCGCACGTTCCGCTACCGCACGGCGGCGGAAGTGGCCAACATGCAGAGCTACAGCTATCCGTCGACGATCCGGTACGCCACGGATCTGAACAACATCCTTCGCGACCTCGGCAAGAGCAACAAGGCGGTCGAAATCGCCAACGCCAGCCGCATCAAAGGCAACGACAACGTGCTGAAGAACTACACCGGCACGCTGACCGGCTTCAACAACTTCCACATCGTCGCGCAGCGCCAGAAGCGCGAGGCCGCCCTGGCCGCGTACATCGCCGCGCATCCGGAAGCGGCCAAGTACAAAGACGTGATGAATCAGATGAACGCTCTCGAGCAGCAGGCCACGGCGCATGAGCAGCGCAATACGGTCCTCGGCTGGATCGTCCGCAGCTCGCCGATGCTGGCGCAATCGTCGACGATCTATCGCCTCTCGCTGGAGAAGGCCAAGACCGCCGACATCGACCGTGAGTCGGGCTTCCAGCAGCGCGACTGGCCGCGGATCACCGAGGGGGTGACCCGGGCGCAGAAGGGCATCGAGCCGAACAGCGACCGCGCCGGATTGCGCTACTTCCTCAACGAATCGCAGAAGCTCCCCGCCGGGCAGCGCATCGCCCCGATCGACGACGCCATCGCCAAGGCCGGCGGCGTCGAGCCGTTCCTCGACCAGCTCTACGCGAACACCAAGATCGGCGATCTGGCGCAGCGCAAGGCCATGCAGGATGAAACGACTGCCCAGCTCGTGGCTCGCAACGACGCCATGATCAACCTCGCCGCCGCCATCTCGCCGCTCTCGCTCGAGAACGAGCGCCAGCAGAAAGAGCTCGGCGGCGCCATGTCGCGCATCCGTCCGATGTACATGGAGGCGCTGCGCACCTCGAGCGGCGGCCGCCTCTATCCCGACGCCAACGGAACGCTGCGCATCACCTTCGGCCAGGTGCAGGGCTACACGCCGCGCGACGGCGTGGTCTACACGCCGCAGACGACGCTCAGCGGCATCGTGGCCAAGAACACGGCCTCGGGCGAGTTCGACGCGCCGAAAGCAGAGCTGGACGCCATCCTTTCGAACAAGACCGCCGGCTACGTCGATTCGCGCCTCGGCGCCGTGCCGGTCGACTTCCTCTCGACGGTCGACACCACCGGCGGCAACTCCGGGTCGCCGACTCTGAATGCGAAGGGCGAGTTGTGCGGCCTGCTGTTCGACGGCACGTACGAGTCGCTCGGCTCCGACTTCGTCGTCGATCCCGACATCACCCGCTCCATTCACGTCGATGCGGTCTACATGCTCTGGGTCATGGACGCGGTCGACGGCGCGCATAACCTCCTGCGCGAGATGAACGTCCCGGTGCACTTCGGCAACGGCGCAACGCCGGCGACCGGGCGTTAGACAACATTTTCACGCGACGAGTTTGAATCGTCGGCACTCTCTAACCTCGAGAGCCCTTCTCCCCCGCGGTTTCTTGCGGGGGAGAAGGTGCCGAAGGCGGATGAGGGGGCGCTCACGACGTCATTGCGCGCGAGCAGAATGCGGCGCTTTCAATCGGTTTCGGGCTGGAGTCGGTGGATCGCCACATGCCGGGTATGCGCCCCCCTCATCCGGCTTCGCCACCCTTCGACTCGCTCCGCTCGCTCAGGGCAGGCTCTTCTCCCCCCGCAAGAAACCGCGGGGGGAGAAGGACTCTCGACTAAGGGAGTCGCAAGTGCGGTTCAAGCAGGCTGTGAGAAATGCCGGTTAGACCTCGAAGACTTCCACGATCCCGCCACGCATCCGCAGACGAACGGTCCGATCCCGTTCGTCACGGATCCAGATGCGGTTTCCGGGATCGGTGGAGTCGATCGTGTCGACCGCCTCCATCAGCTCCTCGGCGGAGGCGATCTCCTGCACTTCCCCGTCGTCGAAGATGATGCGGATCGGGAACTCGGGTGAATCCATCTGCCAGAGCTTATTCGTTCGGCTATAATCCCGGCCTCAACTTTTCGGGGCGCGTGGCGTAAGCCCGTCCCGCCTCAACCAAAAGGAGCAGCCCGATGTCCGGCCACAGCAAATGGAGCACCATCAAGCATAAGAAAGGTGCGGCCGACGCCAAGCGCGGAAAGATTTTCACCCGCATCATCAAGGAAATGACCGTCGCCGCACGGATGGGCGGGGGAGACGTCGACGGCAATCCGCGTCTGCGCGCCGCCGTCGCCGAGGCCAAGGCCAACAACATGCCCAAAGACAACATCGACCGCGCCGTCAAGCGCGGAACCGGTGAGCTCGAAGGTGTGAACTACGAGGAGCTGACGTACGAGGGCTACGGTCCCGGCGGCGTGGCCATCATGGTCGAGACCATGACCGACAACACCAACCGCACCACGCCCGAGATCCGCCACGTCTTCGAAAAGTGCGGCGGCAACATGGGCACGCCCGGCTCGGTGCGCTTCCAGTTCGAGCGCAAGGGCTACTTCGCCATCGAGAAGAGCGCGGCCAACGAAGACAGGCTGATGGAGATCGCCCTGGAAGCAGGGGCCGACGACCTGCAGACCGAGGATGCCGACGTCTTCGAGATCTACACGACCCCCGAAGCGTTCGAGCAGGTGCGGCAGGCACTGGAGAAGAACAAGATCCCCACCGTCGAGGCCAAGCTCGGCATGATCCCGGCGAACTACGTCAAGCTCGACGAGCAGAAGTCGAAGCAGATGATGCGTCTGATGGAGATGCTCGACGACCAGGACGACGTACAGAACGTCTACACGAACTTCGACATCCCCGACGAGTTGCTGGAAGAGGAGTAGGGGCAGGATCCCCTGGGACCGCGGGCGTCTCGACCGCGTTTTGATGCTCGGCATCCTGCTGGTTACAGGCGCGGTCGAGACGCCCGCGGTCCCAGGGGACTCCTTTTTACTGCGCCACACAGGGCAGGACGCTTGTCTCCGCGCCGCCGGCGTCGACGCCGAGGAGCCGGCCGAGGGTTTTGGCGAGGAACGTGGGGGCGACCGCGTCGTCGAAACTGCCGGGGTGGATGCCGGCGCCCCAGAGCATGGTGGGGACGTGCTGGTCGGCTTCGACGGGTTGGCCGTGGGTGGTGCCGGTGGGAGGGTCGGAGTAGTTCCAGATGTAGCCGGGCTTGAGGGTGATGAGCACGTCGCCGGAGCGGTCGGCGCGGAAGGAGAGGCGGACGGCGGCTTCGAGCGGCGACGGGGCAGCGTTCGTCATCATCAGCTCGCTGTTGGTGAAGGCGGCGGAGACGCCGTCGATTTCTTTGGCGGCGTCGCGGACGACGCGCTTGACCCGTTCGCCGTCGAGCTTCAACTCGCGGACGCGCGGCCAGTTGAGATAGATGGCCGGCTCGTCGAAGAAGACGATGAAGGCGTTCGCGAGCGGCGTGGCGTCGGTGACCTTCACGCCGAGCGTCTTCGCGATCCGTTTCTCGAGCTCGCGGCGCTGCGGGGAGAGGTCGGCGAAGGTCTTCGCGCTCTTCGGCGGATTGCGCAGAGTCACTCTCCCACCTTCCCGTCCCATGTCTTTGGCGACCTCGGGGATCGACTGCACGCCATGGTCGGCGGTGATGGCGACGGTCCAGCGGTTGCCGAACTTCGCATCGAGGTCGTGGAAGAAGTTCTCGAGGTCGCGGTCGGTGCGGACGACGGTGTCGGCGGCTTCGAGCGAATCGGGGCCGAAGGCGTGGCCGCCGTAGTCGGGGGAGGAGAGGCTGATGAAGACGAGATCGGGGTTGCCGTCATCCGTCCCGAGGCCCTCGGCCTCGATGAGGCGCTCGGCGAATTGCAGGACGATCTGGTTGCCGTAGGGCGTGTAGGTCAACGCATCGGCGTTCTTGATCGGGTGCGGAAATCTTGTGCCGAGGTTCCTGGGATCCGACTTCCACTTACGCAACGAATCGGGATCGTGCGTGATCTTCGCCAGGTCGCCGGAGGGGATCCAGGACGATTGCTCCCAGGACGTGTGCGTGGCCACAAACGGCGGAATCGTGGCGTTGAAGCCATCGACGAGCGGCTTGTCGGAACGGTAGTAGGCGCTGGAGACGAAGCCGGGAAGGGCCGGATCGAACCAGTAGGCGGCGTTGGCTTTGCGGCCGGCCATGAGAATGGCGGCGCGGTCTTTGAGCGAGATGCCGTAGACCTTCGATTTGTCGTAGCGCTCCTGAAGGCGGTTGCCGAGCGAGTCGGAGGCGAGGTTGAGCGGGGAGAAGCCGCCCTTGGCGCGCTTGTCATCGACGCAATACTCGACCGTGCCGGTGGTGCGGTCGTACCAGTTGTTGGCGACGATCCCCGTGCGCGCTGGCACGTTGCCGGTGCCGATGGCGGCGTGTCCCGGTCCGGTGTAAGTGACGGAGTAGGGATAGAGCGAGTGGGTGAAGTTGGCGCCATGCTTCAACACACGATTGAATCCGTCCGGTCCGAACCACGGCTGGAAGCGGGTGATGTAGTAATAGGGGAACTGGTCGATGGAGATGACCACGACCAGGTCGGGACGGGCGGGAGTCTGGCCGAAGAGCGAGGTGGCGCAGAGGACGAGAACGAGAGCAAAGGTCAGGCGGCGCATGGCGCGAGTTTACGTCGGAGGTCGGGAGTCGGAGATCGGGAATCACAAGTAGCTTGTTCATCTCCGACCCCCGACCCCCGACAACCGACAACCTCGAGCAACCTACTTCATCGCCACTGGCCCACCCATCACTCTCTCCGCATCGTCGATCATCGTCAGGAAGTCGCGGCGGTAGCCTTCGTAGTCGCGGCCGAGGGACTTTTGGGCGAGCTGGCGGGCCTCGTCGTAGGTGGCGTCGCCTTTGTGCTTCGAGTTGCGCAGGAGCATGCCGAATTCGGCGACGGCGGAGGCGAAGCGGAGGTTGTTCGATGCGGCGGTGACGTCCGCCTTGCTGTCGCTGACGGTGTAGGTCAGCAGCTTCGAGGTCTCGCTCTCCGGCTCTTTGTAGCGGAGCTTGAGGGTGAGCATCTCCGGCGAGGAGGTGGTGACGTGCGCCGCCTGGTACTTGAGCGGGTCGACGCTCGCGGTCACGGCGTCCGCGCCGGGCGGCACGAGCTCGTAGAGCGCGGTGACGGAGTGGCCGGCGCCGATGTCTCCGGCATCTTTCGCGTCGTTGTTGAAGTCTTCTTTGCGAAGGATCCGGTTCTCGTAGCCGATCAGGCGATACGCGGCCACCTTGGACGGATTGAACTCGATCTGCAGCTTGACGTCCTTGGCGATGGTGAACAGCGTCGCTCCCATTTCCGACACCAGAACCTTCCTGGCCTCGGCGAGGCTATCGACGTAGGCGTAGTTGCCGTTCCCTTTGTCGGCCAGCAGCTCCATCTTCGAGTCTTTGACGTTGCCGGTGCCGAATCCGAGGACGGTGAGGAAGATGCGGTCGTTGCGCTTCGACTCGATGAGCTGTTCCAGCTCGCCGTCGCTCGACGCGCCGACATTGAAGTCGCCGTCGGTGGCCAGGATGACGCGGTTGTTGCCGCCGTCGAGGAAGTTCTCCTTCGCCACCTCGTAGGCGAGCTTGATCCCCGCGCCGCCGGCGGTCGAGCCGCCTGCTTCCAGCCCCTGAATGGCGGAAAGGATGGCCCCTTTGTTCGAGCCCGGAGTGGACGGCAGCACGAGGCCGGCGTTGCCAGCGTAGACGACGATGGCCACGCGGTCCTTCGGCCGGAGCTGGTTGACGAGCAGCTCGAGACCCTGCTTGACGAGGGGCAGTTTGTTCGGCTCGAACATGGAACCGGAGACGTCGATGAGGAAGACGAGGTTGTTGGGCGGCAGATCGGCGGTCTTCATCCGCCGTCCCTGCAGTCCGACGAGCAGCAGGCGATGGCGTTCGTTCCACGGGCATCCGGCGACCTCGGTGGTGACGGAGAACGGCTGGGCGCCGGATGGATCGGGATAGTCGTAGGTAAAGTAGTTGACCATCTCTTCGATGCGCACGGCGTCGCGCGGCGGGCGCTGGCCGTCGCGCAGGAAGCGCCGCACGTTGCTGTAGGCGGCCCGGTCGACGTCGACGGAGAAGGTGGAGAGCGGGTTGTCGGCGACGGCGAGGAATTCGTTCTCCTCGAATCGGCCGTACTCCTCGGTGTTGAATTCCGCGGCGTCTGCAATGAGCATCGGCTTGGGCGGCGCCGGGACAACGAAGGCGTTCGTGCCGATGACACCGCCCACCACACCTCCCACGACGCCGCCTTCTACGCCTCCTTCCACTGGCTGCGGCTCTCCCGGAGCCACGCTGGCCGGCGCGGCGATTCCGGCCGCCTGCGGCGCGCTACGGCTGAGGGGCGGTGGGGGGAGCGGAGTGGACGAGGGTTTCACCTCGCTCTTACAGGAGACGAGACTGAGAAGGGAAAAAAGGATCGCGGAGAGGATGAGCACGACGCCGTCGAGGGCGGAGTGGATCTGTCGGTTTCGCATGAAGGGTTCCTCCGTT
>Ga0247668_1000226_pt1 | contig 15206 bp, 23 predicted proteins | sample CNK09_metaG_FD_182737 | JGI IMG/M metagenome (GOLD analysis project Ga0247668, IMG submission 182737) | Soil microbial communities from Purdue University Martell Research Forest, Indiana, United States - CNK09 | ecosystem: Environmental > Terrestrial > Soil > Temperate forest > Bulk soil...
GCCAGCCTTTGCTGGCTGCCCCGGACGGTTCAAGGTTTTGTTCGCGAAAGCAACAGCGCGCATACTTCCTGATAGAGGTTCTTCATATCCTCACTCACGCCTGCCAACGCGCGGGCGCGCTCGGGTTGAGACTCGTTTTCTCCCGCCACCTTTGCGAGGTGCCAGGCGTAACTCAGCGCCTCGGTTTGGGTTAAGAGCAAGCTCAGCTCAAATTTCTCGCCGCTCTGGCCCAATAATTCTTTCTTCTTGGTGGAGGTAATCGCATCGCGCGTGGCGACCTCGCCAGGTGGAAGCCGAATCTCACTCAAATTAATCGAAGGATCATGCCTGGCAAATTCCTCCAGGAGCTTTGCTCCCGTCCCGGAAGCGGCCGCGATTTTCTTAACCAGGTTTTTAACATCCTCGTGTTCCCGCTTGATGAAGCGCAGCAGGCTAACATCCTTTTGCGAGTCCAGGAGTTGATGGAGCAGACTGTAGCAATTGTTTCGTGTTGATTGTGCTGCACCGCCTCCGCTTGGAGAACGGGCCTTTGGCGACTGACAGCCTGCCAGAAGGCAAGCGCCCGATAGTATAATCAGCGTTGCCTGAATGTTCCTCATCATATTCGCTCTTATATCATAACACAATGGGCGCATTCCTCGAGGCCGGGACGCCCTGTAATCCATTTTCAGAAGAATCTGATTGATAAACGTTTCCGCCCGGCGAGATTTGGCTGGGCTCCCGTGAACCCAACCGTTCGCCCGCGTTCAGTCTTCCACATCGAAGCCAACTATTTCTTCTCCGCATCAAGTTTGGCTTTTTCAAATGCAGCCTGGGCGTCAGCCTTCTTTTTATCAGCATCCAGTTGCGCCTGGGCGGCGTCCTTTTTCGCTTCAATCTTCGCCTTCTCGACCGTAGCGTCGATGTCGGTTTGTTTTTTCGCATCCTTGGCAGCGGTGTCCACGACGGCTTTGCGATGGTCGATCGCGTCTTTTGTGGCTTCCTTTTTGTCCTCGATAACCCCTTTCTGTTCGTTGCAACCAACGAAGAAGGTCGCCGAGAGTGTGAGTATGGCCAGTGTTGTGTTTTTCATAATGCTTTTCATAATTTCTTCTTTCTTTATTTTTGTTGATGTTTAGGAACAGCAGGTGGAACAGGATTCCTTGACTGCCTTTTCGACTGCTTCACGCGTTTCGCCGGTGCGCTTCTGAATCCGTCCGTAGAGTTCTTCGTGTTTGCCTTCGGCATATTGAAGATCGTCATCGGTGAGCTTGGCCCACTTCTGTTTCAACTTGCCTTTGGTAATGTTCCAGTCGCCTTTGATTTCGAGCGTTGTCATGTAATTTTGGTTTTGTTTGTTTGTTTTGATTCGCCGCCGACGTGACGGCAAAAGTGGTTCAGCGGCCCGGGGCCGCTCGGCCCGTTAATCGACCGTTAGCTTGATCGAGCAGTCCCCGCGCAGGGCCTTGGAATAGGGGCAGGTTTTGTGCGCCTCCTCCATGATGCTTATAGCCTGGGCGCGATCGACGCCCGGAAGTTGAGCATGGAGATCAACCGCCAGACGGTAGCCGCCCTGGTCGTCCTCAATCAGGCTTACCAGCGCCCTTACCGTGGAATCCTTGATCGCCGCGCCAAGCTTTTTGGCGGCGTTGTTCAATGCGCCGTGATAGCAGGCGGAATAGGCCCCCGCGAACAATAGCTCGGGATTCGGGCCGCGTTTTTCGGCGCCTTTCTCCAGCGGATTTCCCAGGGTGACGTTGAACAACCGGTCCGGGGATTCAATGGTTCCCGAGCGTCCGCCCCTGGAGATGGCTTCGGCCGTAAATAATGTTTTCGTGATGGATGCGTCCATAGTTGTATGTTAGTCAGGCTGGAACTTCGGGTAATCATCGGTTAGCCGCGTACCAGGAGGACGATAACAACGATGAGGAGGATGAGGCCGACCGAGCCGCCGCCGACATAGTAAAAGTTGGCCAGAACGGGCGAGAATAATAGGTCCATAGTTTGTCTTTCTTTTTGGATGGCAATTTATTCACCATCACGTTTCTGGGTTCTCTTTAGCGTAAGATATGCCACGCCTGCGGCAACCTGCCAATCACCGGGCACCGCCCTCAAACGATCAGCATCGAAAAAGCCAGAAAACCCTTGCTGGCAGCCGCGCCAGGCGATTCGGATGAAACCGTGGAAGCATCCTAACCGACGCGACCAGGGGCTTTGAAGGCCAACCAGGTCTTTGCCGAAGATGCATATTGCACGACGCTTTACCCGGCGGGATGACAACTTGCAACAGTTCTGGCGGCACTGGCATCGGAATGTGTGCATCCGTGGCCAGACGGAGATGGCATCAAAGCGGCTAAAAGGAAAAACGTTGGAACCTGGAAGCGGAAGTGAAGCGCCACCAGCAGTAACCTCTAATTCGGTCAATCGTCAATAAAACAAAAGAAAAGAAAGTTAACTAAATGTCAAAAAAATACGTCGCCTGCATCGCTACCTCCCTCAGCCAGGCTGATCAAATTGTCGAACGCTTGAAAATGGCGAACTTTTCCAATTCCGGCATTTCGACTTTGTTCGCGGACAGGGACAGCAACCGCGACTTCGCGCACGCCAGGAACACGCAAGCACCACGGGGAGCGGTCGCTGGCGCGGGGACCTCCGGCATCGCCAGCGCGGGCTTGGGATGGATCGCGGGCATTGGGGCGCTCGCGATTCCGGGAGTCGGGCCGTTCATTGCGGCTGGACCGATTATGACTGCGTTAAGCGGCGGAGCCGTGGGCGGCATCGCCGGTGGATTGATTGGCTTGGGCATTTCTGAGGTCGAAGCCCGGCGCTACGAAGACAAAATCCGGGGTGGCAACATTCTCATCTCCGTTCACACGGACGATGTCGGAGACATCGCGCGGGCCAAGGACCTCTTCCATCAAGCCGGGGCGCAGGACATCTGCCCCGCCAGTGAGGCTTCCACACCCAAACTGAATCAGTCCACCGAACGCGGACCGCGTCCCTTCGAAATCGCCGCCGCCTAGCCTCACTGCAAATTAACAAAACAACGCCTGCAAGCCGGGGAAAACTCGGCCAGCGGGCAAAACAAGCGAATCACCGATTCGCGTCTTGAAAGATAAATTATATGTTAGGAACAATCCTGTTAGTGTTACTCATTCTCATGTTGCTCGGCGCACTCCCCACCTGGCCACACAGCCGAAACTGGGGTTATTACCCGAGCGGCGGACTGGGCCTGGTCTTGGTTATCCTGATCGTCCTGGTTCTGCTCGGCCGGATATGAGCGTGGCCCGTCTATTCCATCCCTGCTTGCGCTTGCGGTAGAGCATGGCGCGATCGATGCCGAGGATTTCGGCGGCTCCTGGGAGGTTCGAAGTGCCTTTACGATGGGGGCGCAAGAGTCTGCAATGGACTCGATCCGTTAGGGGAATTTGGCCAAGTGTCCTTCCATCGCACAAGCACTGAATCGGCTGCGCAACTCCGCATCTTCGCACGCCTTGCTCGATGCTTCAAGCCGTCGATCGGGGAAATCCCGACGACCCGGAAAGTTCCGGGTGCCGGGAATCAGTGTCAAAAGCTGCTTAGAAGGCCAAGCGCAAACCAGCCCGGCCCAGCCCGTAGTTTTTCGTCCCGTCGGTGAAGACGTAGCGGGCATCGACGAAGGCCCCTAAATTGGGCGTGAAGCGGACTTCCAAACCAGCGCCGGCGTGCAGGTACCACAAATAAATGGGATCAAACTGACGCCCGCCACCGCCAAACGCGTAAGGCGCGACGCCACTGTTCCCCAGCGGGATTCGGAAGATCAAGCTTCCCGAAGCGTTATCGATGAAGTTGTGATGTGTGTTTTCGGTATAAGCTTCGCCGCCGATTCCAATATTGCGGCTGAAGAAATAATTGAGCCCCGCTCCCGCACCCAACCTGGCATCATGGCTGATTCTGTCGCCAGAAAGGTGGTTGATGGTTGTTTGCCCGATTGATGCGGTCCCAAACAGGTCCAACGAGAATTCGTTGGCTCGGTATTTCTCGCTCTGGTCATAACGCATGCCGGCTGCTCCCCAGGCCGACCCGGCGAGAAGAAGGATGGTCCCTTTGATCAGTATTCCATGTTTCATAATAATTTCTGTAGTTTTGTTTTGTTGATGTTTTGTCGCTGAATCTGTGATCCAACCGAAGGCCACTGCCGTTGCTGGCAGTGGACTGCCGTTAGATCGAGGCGCCCTCAAACCATTCCGAGGACTTTCAGGACGAACAGCACTACGACAACTGCACCGACGATATAGATGATTGAATTCATAATTTTCGCTTTCACCTGCCAATAGCTAAAACGGGGCCATGCGACCGGCGGGCGCTGTTGCTAGCTCAATTGATGGGGTTTACAGGCTTTGACTTCAGATTCTGTGCCGGGTGGGAACAGAACGATCGTGCAGTTCGCAACCAAACTGCCAGGCGGGAGCGCATTTTACAACACGACAAAGTTCCGGCCCGGTCCAGGAAATGTGCTGCGGGCTGTGGCTCTGAGATTCCGAATGCTCAAGACAACCCGATTTAATCAGGGCTGGAGGGTGGCTGCGGCCTTTATGGTGGCCACTGCGGTTGGATCGGTCGCGATGAAAAGCGCGTGGCACGCCAACCGCTAAAGGAAGTCGAATATGTCACTCATTACAATTGTCCTCACTCTCAGCGTTGTCGGAATTCTGTTTTGGCTCGTCAGCACCTGCATCGATCATGCAATTCGCCTCGAAATCACCAAACGGCAGCGCATTTTACAACACAGCAACTACCGGCCCGGTTATGGAAATCGGATGCGAACCGCGCCTGGGACGATTCCTGAAAACACAAGCAACCCTGTCAAAATCAGGGTTGGCGGAACGGTGGCGCGGTTGAAGGCGGACGCCACCGGGGTTGGATTGGGCGCGACGAAAAGCGCGTGGCACGCTATCCGCTAAAGAGAGTTTAACACGGAAACGAACTTGAAACAACGAAAACCACGAATATGAAATCCAACGCACTCCTTCTCGCTCTTCTGTCCGCCGCCACTTTGGCCGTGGGCTGCAAACCGGCCGCCGAAACATCCACGGTCGGAAACCGCGAGGCGACCGCCGCCCAGCTCGACAAGGTCAAAAGAGAAACAAAAGAGGCGGCCCAGGACATGAAGGACTATTCCTACATGCAAAAATCTGAATTCGTGGACAAAATGCAAAGCCAGTTGGCCGAGATCAACCGGGATTTAGAGCAACTTTCCGCCAAAATCGAAAAATCCGGCGACGCCGCCAGAGCCGAGGCCAAACCCAAAGTTCAAGCATTGCGGGACCAGGCAGCCAGGCTGAACAAGCAGCTTGACGGGGCCAGGAGCGCCACGGAATCCACATGGGATGACGTCAAGACAGGTTTTAAGAAGGGGTACGGCGAATTCAAAGAGGGATTCCAGCAGGCGCGCCAATGGGTGAGCGACAAGATCGCCCCTTAAGGGGGAGCAAATTAGGAACATTTAGTGTTAGCAAACAAACATCAAACAAACAACAACAAACGATTATGACAAGAACATCTATCAATACGGCTAAGACTCTCAAAGCACTCGGTTTAATCCTTGCCCTCGGCGCGCTGCCGTTCGTCGGTGGCCTGACCGGCTGCGCCGGCAACAACTACACCCAAAGCACCGGCGAACGGATTGACGACCGCGCCGATTCATCCCGCGTTCGCAAGGCGCTATCCGATGACACGCAGTACAAATATGGTGACGTGGGCGTGCAAACCTTCAAAGGCGTGGTTCAGTTGAGCGGATTCGTCAATTCGAGGGACCAGAAGAACCGGGCCGGCGATCTGGCCAAGAACGTCTCGGGTGTGAGAGAAGTCGAGAATAACATCACCGTTAAAGAATCCGCGAAGTAGCCACCAGCGGATTACCCCTGGCCAAGCCAGGGGCGCGCCGCCACCCTCCCGTTATGAACAAAATCCTTTCTCTGGCACTGCTCGTTGGCGGCGTAGTGCTCATCATCATTGGCATCAACGCCACCAATTCGTTCAGTTCCGACGTTTCCAGGTTCTTTACCGGATCGCCGACTGATAAGGCCATCTGGATGCTCATCGGGGGCATCGTCGCTGCCATCATTGGCCTCACGGGCACTTTGCGCAGTTCCAAACAAGGTTAAGGCTTGGCCGGCATTGGTCCGCCGGCCGCACTAACCACCAATCAAAACAAACACAAAAAAGTAAAAATATGTCACTTATCACAATTGTCATCACTCTCATCGTGGTCGGAGTTCTGCTCTGGCTCGTCAACACCTACATCCCAATGGACGGCAAGATCAAAAAAATCATTAACATCGTCGTGGTCGTGGTGGCGATTTTATGGTTGCTCAATGTATTTGGCGTGTGGAACTACGTGCAAAACGTCCACGTTTGAACCCCCCGGCGGCATTGGGGACAGCAATTCTCATTTTGGCGGAGCGCGGCTGTCCCCAGCCGCAGCGTATCCTTTGGCCCGTGTCGGCCGCCTGAACAATTGGGTCCTGCTGCGGCGGGGGACAGCCGCGGTCCCTTCCAAATGCATCGGGGACATCCCCCAATAGCGCTAAATCGTGTTTCCCGATTACTCTCATTTCATGAAAATTAATCGTAAAAGAAGGGCGCTGACCTTCGGCGAACTCATCCGAAACCGCATCCCTGAAAAATAGGGAGCATCCATGCACGCTGACGCGAACCTCAAGAGCATCCTCCTGGTCGAAGACGATCCGCGGGATGTGGAACTGACGTTGGCGGCGCTGGAGGAACAACATCTGGCCAACAGGATTGCAATCGTGCGCGACGGCGCGGAGGCGCTGGATTATCTTTATCGACGGGGGAAATTCAACCTCCGCCCCGGCGGCAATCCCATTCTCATATTGCTCGACAACAAGATGCCGAAGGTCAGCGGACTGGAAGTGTTGAAGACCATCAAAGACGAGGAACATTTGAAAACCATTCCGGTGGTGGTGCTGACCTCCTCGCGCGAAACGCCGGATTTAATTGAATTCTATAAACACGGCGCCAATGCCTACGTGGTGAAACCCGTCAATTTCCCTGACTTTATGATGGCAGTCAAACAGCTCGGCGTTTTCTGGGCCGCGATCAATGAGCCGCCGCCACCTACAGGGAGAAAAGAGACTCCGACCCCGGTGAAACCATGATGAGGCAGCACGAGAAAGAAACGGGGGCAGTCCTCGCGCCGATGCTCCAATTTTCTACGATGGACAAACCAAAATCCGACAGAGAACAGGCACTTGCCAAAGACCCTGGGATTGCCCGCTAACACGGGTCAAGACACCGAGAACGCTAACAGTCACCGGTTGCGCTTCCATTATTCACCATGGGGGAATTCCCCCGCTAGGCAGGGCCGGCCCATCGAATATAGCATCTCCCCACGATAGATCACAAACCGTGGAGCAAAACACAATGCAACCAGCGATAAATATATAATACGCACTAAACTGATGATGACTTTCCTCTCCGCCGCCGCCTTCACCGTCGGCTGTAAAAAAGAGGGGACCACTGCCTTTATGAACTTGGAGTAAGCCCAGGGAATAGCTGTCTGGATCGCCCAGTGAATTGAAACGACTCACTCGGGCGATCCAGCCGCACCCAGGTCCAACTTCTGAGGCATATAGCGGATTTGGCGGATTCAAGAAACCAGGGCAAAGCGCAAGGGTCCTGAACGGAGCGCGGACTTTCCAGTCCGCAGCAAGTGGGAACGCCCCACGGCTCCGAAAATTCTGCAACCCTCTTTTTTTACGTTGCTGCGGACTGAAAAGCCCGCGCTCCGTTCTTGAATTCACCATACGCGAGCCCTCAGTGGTGAATTGATTTAGCATTCAGCATTTGGCATTCAGCCCTTAGCCTTCCCTCATGACCACCGTGCCTTCGCAAACGCAAACATCAGCCAAACGGCTGTTGCAAAGAGCCGCGAGTGGTGCGAGCTTTCATCCAGAAAGTATAATGCTATGGAAACTACAAATCGTTTAGAAAACGCTACCCTCCCGCAAAAACCCACGGCTGCAATTCACGACGGCGATTCGGGCGAAAAGAGCCACGCACTCCGGGCAAAACTGGAAGCCGCAGTCGAAAAGGCGAAAGTCGCTTACGAACGTCTGGAAGACAAGACCGTTGCCGCCGCGAAGGCTGCCGACAAAACCGTCCGTGAACATCCTTATCAAACCATCGGTATCGCGTTCGGTTTGGGCCTGCTCATCGGCGTGCTGGCGATGCAGAGCAGGCGTGACTGAGAGCAGGCAGGCCCGGTTCAGCACCCGCCCGCCTTTTCTCCCTCGCCCCCATCGGGGGAGAGGGCTGGGGTGAGGGGGCAGCTTTCATCCTTCATCCTTTCGCTTTCCCGCCGCTGCATCAACGCCCGCGCCCGCGCCGGGTCCTTCCTCAGCATCTGCCCCTGCTTCGTCAGGTTGAACCTTTCCTTCTCCACAGAGTCTTTCCACAAACCAGAGTTCCAACCCGAAGGGTTGGCGGAAATTAGCCGGGGGCCAGCCTGCGCAGCCCCCGGAAACTCGTCACAGCATAAATCCATGCGCCCCGGCAGGGGCGCGGGACCCAGGCGCAATCACCTCTGGCGGGTTCGCGGCATCACGAGCCGCCTCGGAACTCAGCCCGCTGTGGCGCACTGGCTTGGTTCATGACTTGAGGTTTACCAGTTGCACCCGAACCGTGAAACCATCAAGTCGCAGATGTTCCCCCAAAGCCTGATTTCACCCATGACAATGGCCGCAGGTCCACTGGTTTGTACCTAAATGATATGATCACCTTAAGTTGACATATTCCATGAAACCCATCAGCTTTGCTGCGTGCACAAGTTCACCTCGGCCAATGTGATTATTTCACCGAGGATTTCAGGCCAAACATACTGATAGCCTGAACATGCCAACGCCACGGTCATCCCGACTTGTCAACGCCATGCGCAAACGGCGGTTCGTGCGCTTTGACCGCCGGTTCGAGGATTCACCAGTGCGCGGTTACGTCCTTGATGTAGGTCCGAAGTTCTTCCTGTTGGCATTGGTCAGTGATCGGATTTGGTTCGATGGCTTTGAGTGTTTTCGAGTTGGAGACGTACGAGGCTTTAGACCAGACCCTCATAGCCGGTTCGCAGAGTCCGCACTTCGGAAGCGCCGTGACCGCCTACCGCAGAAGCCGCGTGTCAGCCTGGTGAGTATTGAGGAGTTGCTGGTGTCGGCAGGTCGTCAATTCCCGCTCATAACGGTCCACCGAGAGGGAGTAGATCCGGATGTGTGCTGGATTGGCCGGCTTCTTGGAGTCGAGCGTGGTCATGTGTCACTGCGGGAGATCACTCCCGACGCCAACTGGGAAGCAAAGCCGGAGTCCTTTCGATTGAAGGAGATCACTCGTGTAAACTTTGGCGGTGATTACGAGGCCGCACTCCATTTGGTCGGTGGAGAGCCGAGACAGGCAATCCAGACGGTGCAGCGAACGGAAGCCAGCCGTTCAGCCCGCAAGAACAATCGAACACCATTGACGGCTGGCTCCCGTCGCTGACCTCATCGTTCGACATGTTTGCCCAATGGATGTTGACGATACAAAATCACTGGCGCAGTTGACCGGGGTTGATTGGGGCATAGCGCCGGAAGGTGCCGGTTCACTGATCCGAGCTCGACACGAGTTCCGTAGAACGCCACTGAAAAGCCTTACGCTTCCGGCCTTACGGCGCCTGCTTTCTCTCGACTTTCAGGATGACTGCAACCATCTGGTTCCTTACTGCCTAAGTCTGATTGCCAGGCCGCCTGCTGGGGTCGTCGAACTTTCACACCACTGCAACCTTTTGGTGGGTGTTCTCCGCAACGAAGCATATCCGTGGTTACGGAGGCCCGAGTTGGTGCGGAAGGCGCGCTCGCTTGTGGAAAAAGCATGCTACGCGCTCTATCAGTCGAGTGGCGAGGCAGAACAGACCAGTGACTCTTTGGAGTATTACAGGGTCCTGCTTCCCAATACGCAGATGCAAGCCTCGCTCTACGAGGCTCTGGCTTTCTTTGAGCAACGCTTATCAAGAGTCGAACCATGCGCTCCACCGAATGGCGGCCCCGCCACGCGGCTTGGGAATTCGGACATCCCGGAGGGGCCGCCATCGGTGAGCTGATTGTTCGGCGACTACGCCACACCACACAATATGAGCCTACCAACATCTGAGAACGCCCTACTAATCCGAACGGATTTCTCCGACCAGACAGCATGGGACAGGCTTATCGGAGCAGCGCGTGAGCCTGGCGACATTTTCATGTTCAACATGGAGGTCGTTGACGACCGTGCGAATAGCGGCATGACAGTGGAGCAGTTGATGGCAGCGCTTCCCGAAGGCTACCCGCACAGTTTCATGGTGGTTGCGGACAGCGTGGCGATTTCGCAGCCAGATCATCCGCTGCTCGTTGTGGATTTGCTAGAGGAGCGCGGTCGCCAGTTCCGCGCAGTTGCAGCGGTGATTTCGCAGATAGACAGCAACCTTTCGATTGCCAACATGGGATTCGAGGAGTTTGCGGGGCTTGTTGATGATGGCGGCGTGTTTCGTGGCATTGAGGGGATGTGAGATGAGAGTCAAAGGAGTCAAACCATATCTTTTGCACCTGACATCGATCTCGCTGGGGCTACTGGAAACGCCGAAACAACAGAGCATATTAGGCCGGAAACGGAGATGCGGAACAATCGAATCGGACAGCGCCAAGAAAGTGAGAAGTTATGCTGACCCCTTTGATCCTTTGACATAATGCAACCCCTGATCCTTTGGCACAGAAACTGTTGTAACGAACGCGAATGGACCGCCATCTACCCGAATCGCTGCGAAATGAATCTTTCAGAAAAGGTTTAACCGAGTTTACAACCCGCTATCGGGTACATCTGCTAACACTATTGGCCATCACGACCATTTCGTTATGTTCAGGGTGCGGCAGTATGAGCCACCAGTTTGTCGGACCCGCCCAGGTTTATGGCGGTGTCCACAAAGATTGTGATTGGATTGGAGAGGGAGATTGGTGGGCCGCCCTTGACGTACCCTTTTCCGTAGTTGCTGATACGCTTTTTTTACCAGCCGACTGGCCGTTACCCGACCCAGTGAAAGGTTGGGCTATAATTTCGGACGTCGGGTGTTGGGATGAACCATCCAATCGCGTCAGCACCGCCAAATGTTTTGCGAAGATGCCGCCGGAAATCGTTCAGGACATTAACAGATTTATTGACAAACTTCCCGACGACAAAGGGGACTGGGGAGAAAGGAGGAAGGGTCGTGATTGTATGACCTCGGTAACTTATTATAAAAGCCAAGACAAACGACATGCGGTGAGGATTGGAGCAAATTATAACAGCTCTGTTAATTATTACGTTCTCTACGCTCCGTCTAACGTGAGGACCAAGGTGATGAAAGTAAGGGTGCGTTATTATTTCAGGGGATTTGGGGACATCGAATACCGTTTGTATGAGAAGACGGCCTAACCAGCGACGCTGCCCCGCTGGGCAGCCAGAACCTTCAGCTCTACGTGCGCAACGACAACCGCGCTGCCCGCCTGATCAAGCCGTCGCCGTTTGCGCAGCCCCCGACATCGACGACCCGCAGCCCTCGATCACGGTCATGATGCCAGACGAGGATTGACCCACCGCCCGCCCGCTCGCTCGATTCCCTCTCCCCACGGGGGAGAGGGCAGGGTGAGGGAGCGCCTCCCATCACTCCCATGCAAATCCGCCGCCCGCTCTGTGACCCACTGTTAGTTCCTGACTCACTTCAGCTTATTATTGGCCGTATCGTTGGCCCAAACGGCGCGGATCGCGTCCTCGTCGCCCGACCCGTTCGGGACGGCGTCGCTCTTGTTGTTGGCAAAATACCAGCGGGTATCCGACGAAGTGGCGGTCCGGCTGCCGGGCATTTGGAGATGGGCATTGGGATCGGTCTCCCGAAGCCAGTCCCACGCGTATTGCAGCCACTTGTCGCGGTAATCCTTCGGCTGGTGGGCAAACCAGGTGATTTCGTCATAGCCCCAGACGTAGAGTCTCTCGTTCGGACCGCCGGGCTGCCCCTGATGCCGGCTGCCGCCAAAGTTGTCGAATTCCACTAAGTAGGGCAGGTGCTCGCAGCTCCAGCCGCTGAAGGTGCGCCCGCCCTTGCTTTTCCCGTACATCCCGTCCGAATACCCCACTTTCAAGATCGCTTCCATCGGTTTGTTGGTCGTCTCCATGATACGCAATGGAAACGCATTGAAATCCAGAAGGGGATTGCCATTGCGCTGCAGGCCGCCGGTCGGCGTGTGGCCGTTGCACAGCACCATGTGTCGGCGGGCGTGTTTGGCCGCGTATTGACGGACCATGGTCAGCAATTCTTCCCAATGGGCATTGGCCTTGTCGTTCTTGTTCATGATCTCCACTTGTCCGAAATGGATGCCCTCGCAGCCAATGTCGATGTACGAGGCCGCCTGATAATAGAACCACATGCGGGTTTCGAGCTGGCTTTCATCCGGCACTTGTCCCCCGCCCATGGAGCGGCGCATGTTTGACGGATAGATCATGTTCTCATAAATGAAATTCCGGTTCGTGACCGGCTGTCCAAAAGCGGTCAACACCCAGTCGGGAATCGGAATTTGACTCACCCGCTGGCCCACGATCTCGAAGACGCACGCTTCCAGGACGAAATCCGAGTCGGCGGCCAACACCTCCGGGATTTGCTTCCGCGCCCGCTCAACGCTATTCGTGAAATCCCTTTCGGCGCCCCACAGACAGAGCGCGCGGCCAATGTACTTGGCCCCTTCGCCCTTGAGCATGCGGATATTGTCTTTGAGATCGCCCCGGCCATTGAGCAGGCCCTCCATGCTAACGGAGCGTGACAGGTAATTTTCGAGGACTTGCCGCGAGATTTTGCCGTCGAATTGAAACCCGCCTGAGCGGACGGTCGAATTCGCATCGACGGCGCAGGCCCGCCGTCCGACTAACAGGCAGGCGAGAGCAGCGGCGACTGAACATAAAATTCTGGTAAACGGTATCATAGGCGTAGCACCGCGAAGGGCTAGCAGGCCAGGGCAAGGGTGTCAATCGAGTACTATCGTGAGATCGAAATCGAGTGTGCCGCAGACGTTGAACAGAGGCACGTCGTGCTTGATCAGCTCCCCGATTCTCGGGATGTCCTCGGGATAGATGTCGGGATTGTCGGCGTAGATGCAGGAGACCTTGTCCGGGTTCGAGGTTGCCCAGGTGTATTCATTCACCCTGTATTCATTCACCCCACCTTTGCTCATGCCAACGAAGGCCGGTTTCCTGGACAGGCCATGCTTCTCCGTGGGGTAGGCATACCAGGCGTCCCACTGCTTGCCCGGATATTGCCTGCCCGGATGTTCGATGCCGACCGTGCCAAGCACATCTCGAAGATCCGCAGCCAGCACCGCATGTCCGAGGTTCAGTTGCACTTGATTATTGAGATAATCCAAAACAATCGTTACGAGCTGGCTCTGTGATACGTTGGTTCTCCACCGCCCTTCAGCGGGAACGTGTAGACAAAGCTCCCCCGCTCATCTCTCAGGAATTTGAGGCGCACATTTGCTGACGACTAGTCCTATGACTGAGGGGGAGGCGGCACGGTTGTGGTGTGTTTCTGCGATTTATTGGTCGAGCGTTGCCTCGGAAGACGTGTCTTTTGGTTGGGCGGTTTGTCGTCAGCAATGGGCTTTCGCCCTGGCTCTTGCCGCGCTGGAGGCCGCAAAGCATAAGCGAGAACGAATTGCTCCAGAACTTCACGCTCTGCTCGAAGCCAATCGCTCAAGGCAGACTGGTCGCAGCATCCGCCCTCGCGCCAAAGCTCGTGCGCGCGCTTTTCGATTTGTTGGTGCACATGCAGGTGATCATCCGCCGTGAAAAGGGGCGCCTCCTGCATTCCTGTTCGGATTTCTTGCTTCATCTTGCTTTCCTCTGCGCTCCCTTGGTCAGGTTTCGTGAAGCTGCTGCGTTTGTTACTGCCGCAGCTTTGAGGAGCTCATCAACGATCGCCGTTGAAAGATTTCCGCCCGTTGGAAAGACCGTTTGCAATTGGCCGCTGGGATCGATAATCAGGGTGCGGAAGTTGTGATTGAACGAGCTGCCGTCCCGATCGAACCTCACATCGGAGAGCCGCGCAAGCTCGCCGATCTTATCCGCCGGGCCGGTCAGAAAACTCCAGTGCGCTGGATCGTAATGGTACATTTCGGCGTAGGCCTTCAATACCCTCGGGGTATCAACTTCTGTGTCGAACGAAACCGAGAAGAAGTGCCAGTTGGTTGGCCCATCCGTCAGCGAGCGAAGCTTTCTCGATGCCTCCTGAAAATTCTTTGACAGTCGTGGGCAATAGTCGGGAATAGGACAGCGGGTGAAGAAGAACGTGATCGCCAGCGCCTGGCCCCGGAAGTCATTCAGGCTTACCGCTTGTCCCAGTTCATTCGTGAACTTGAAAACCAGCAGTGGGTGGCTGGCCCCTGCCTTTGGCCCTTCCGCGACCATGGGACTGGCTGGTTGCCTGGCCTCGCCTAATGGGTCGGTGCCAATCTTTGCAAGCTGGCCAATCCAACTTTCGGTTTCTGTCACATGGAGTCGAAATGAAATTCGGTCGCCGGTTCGCAGACCAGTCAACTCCTTTGACTCTTTTACCTTGAAGGGCATGGTCATGGCGTCCATGTAATTGCAAATGGCTTCATGGCTTACCAGGACGGTTCCGGCCCCTGGGCTGAGTTCCTTGACTACCCCTCTCGCCACGAAGGTTTGCTCGTTGCTATTGCTCGGCTCCGACGGCGAGAGGAGCTCGGCGGCCGTTCCTGCACACGATGAAATCAGCCAGCCGGAAAACCCGACCCCAACCAGTAATCTACGTGCCCACATGCTCTTTTTTCTCTTTAAGGTTAAGGATTGGGCAGAAGCTCAACGCGATAGAAGCCGGGATTTCCCGTCGCGCTTTGGTCCAGGAAAATCTCAGAGCCGCTGGTCGCGGCGTTCGTGGTGAGCGCAGTCCAGTGAGTCAAGTCTTCCGACCGTTGGATTGCGTAGCGCAAGCCTGCCGTCGCGGAGTAACTGAACTGGAAGTTTGTAGGGGAGAGGCGCTGTGCATCACTAAGAGTGATCGGCGCTGGTGCAACGATGTGAAGGGTAATGGTGTTCGTGGCTTTGGCCCCGCCATTGTCACTGGCCACGGCTGAAAACGAGTAATCCCCAGCCGCCAGATTAAGCACGGTCACCGAATACGG
>Ga0247668_1000228_pt1 | contig 15193 bp, 26 predicted proteins | sample CNK09_metaG_FD_182737 | JGI IMG/M metagenome (GOLD analysis project Ga0247668, IMG submission 182737) | Soil microbial communities from Purdue University Martell Research Forest, Indiana, United States - CNK09 | ecosystem: Environmental > Terrestrial > Soil > Temperate forest > Bulk soil...
GTCAGCGCCGGGTGTTCGAAAAAAACCGGCCGATCGTTGAGCCATTCGATTGCGCTTATGTCGTTTGTTCGAACGCGCTTATCGTTCGCCATTCGCTTACCATTCGCGTTCCGCCTCGACCCCATCGCCTACCATTAGGGGGGTACCCGGCGCTCCGTATCACGCCCGACGCCTTACCATTGGGGGGGTGCCCGGCGTACCATCCTAGTTTTAGTTCTAGTTTTATTCGCGGATTGTTTGGCGCGTAGTCTGTTGCCGAGGCTGGCTCCGGCCGAGCGGTTGCACCTCGCATGTACCAATGCGGTTGGACCGTTGACCCCCCCGAGTTTCACGGGCCGCACGTGGTCGAGGTCAAGACGCTGGCCTATCCGCATAGGCCGATGACAGCGCCAGCACGGCGAGCCATCGCGGAACAGCGCGAGCGCGGCACGCCTCGCCGCTTGGTGCGCGCTGCCGTACTGAGGTCTGGCCATAGCGGTTAGTAGATCGTGATGGGGTAGTAGTTGTCGTTACCCCCGCCATGACCGGGCGCGAATAGGCGCTCGCCATTAACGAGGAACGCTTCCATTGCCTCATGCCTTTGTACCAATAGGATTTGTTCCAATACCCATCGCGCCCAATTGCGATAGTCATAGGACATAGGCGGCACGCTTAGGTAATGGGTTGCAAGGAACGGCGGGTTAGTATCCGGCTCGTATGCGTCCACCGTCTCTATCGCTATGATCAGCGTTAGACCGTAAGCGCCCGCATGTCTCGGTGCGTCTCTTAGCTCAAATGTCCAGCCAGGCATAAAGGTAAGGCCGGATAGTACCGCCTCTAGCGCCTCGGGGAATGGTGCGGTCTGTGTCATGCTGCGCATGGCTTAGCGTCTATCCGGTAGCTGTAGCAATTGGCATAGGTCGCCAGGCGTTACGTATCCAGTCCACCTATCGTAAAGCGGGCAGCCAGCGTCGGCATAGCAACGTGCTACCAATTGGCTGCATATCATATGGTTACTCGACGCCACAAATGCCTTAAGGTGTGGCGCGGGAATATGCAGCCGCCGCGCTGCCAGTGAGAAGTAATCGGCCCACGAGTAAGGCGTACCAACGTACGATCGTGCCGCCTTGACGATGGCTAGCCTTTGCGTATCGGTAGGGTTAATGATGCCGCTTGACCAAAGGATATTGCTGTAATGGCTCTTGGTTATATGGGCTCCGCTAGGCTCGGCCTCAACGATGGTATCGCTGCCGACGTATATAAAGGCGTGCTCATAGTCACTAAACCCCGAGCCGTTGAGCCATTGACCAATCCTTATCCACTTGCCTGCATCGCCGCCCATATGCACCAAGCCGAAATCGCCAGGCTTGACATTAGCGGGCACCATTACAGAAGCCAGAGGATAACAAGCACAACGACGATAATGACGGCAACAAGCCCGATAAACTGTAGCATTCGATTTCCCTGATAACGAGGTTCGTTAGGACGGCGACGCAAATGGCCGATACGCGCCATACGCTTAAGGTCAATACGTCCGTCGCGCATTAAGGCACCTATGGATTACAGCACGGTTGGATATAGCCGCATCGCGGGCAGCGGTGCTTACCGCCGTACGGCGCTAGGTCCGCCTGGCTACAAGAGGGGCATACGTCGCCCTCGGCGAGGTTGCCGCCGTGCGGCTCTGAGGCGGTCACAGACGGCTCCGGGCGTAAGTGTCGTGTCTACCCCTAGGCCGGAGGCCGAGGCGCTTAGCGTTGCTCTGAGCGCCGTATAGGTGGGGTTGCCTCAAACGACCGTACGGGGCTAGCGTTTCTACTAGTAGCCCGACAACCGAACGGAGCGCGAAAGCATGGAAGGTACACAGAGCGGATACGGGCAGCCGGAAATCAGGGGTAGCTGGCAAGACGGGCTCGACAAGACGCCCAACCGGCTCCAGCTCGTTCCCACGGCCGAGCGCGGCCGGATCGCCATGAGGAACACGGCCGACGAGGCGGTCGTACTCACCACGACGCCGGCTCAGCTACGGCTGCTCGCGGACAGCATCCGAGAAGGGAAGTTCGATCACGTAATACAGCAGGCATAAGGCGCAAGGCATGCGCCGTTCCTAACTCGCTGAATCGCCCGGCCCCCGCGATTCGCTCAATTCTCAAGAGGTCTACGGGAATGAGTGAACGCGGGGGCTTGGCGTTTTACAGGGAGGAAAGGATTATGATTTGGCTCATTATCGGCGGAATATTCGCGGTTAGCCTCGCCGTCGTGATCGTGCTAGTCGTCAAGGCCGAGCGTCATTGCATGTGCCGATGCGATCATGGGCGATGCGGCCGGGATATCGACGGCGACGACCTCTTGTGTGATTGGTGCCGCTCGCTACAGGGCGAGGGTATCAAGCACTGTCACATACCGGCACAGACCGTCGAGGGCCGGTACGCCTCGGCTATCGTCATGCGCAACCCGAATAGGCCAGAGGCGAGATTATGTGCTGCTGGACACATGACGAGCGAGACAAGTACGACGATACGCTCGGCGTCGAATACGCAAGGGCGGACAGCCAGCATCTAAGATGCATCTGCAAATACGGCAACTCATGCGCCAGAGAGCAATCAGGACCGGATTTGCTGTGCGATTGGTGCCGCTCGCGGAATCATGAAAGGGAATGCGAGGAAATCGGCCACCGCATAAACACAAGCGACCGGACGCGGGCAATCCTAGAGCGGGAAATAACACGCTATCGGAGACTAGGCGCGTGACGCCAAACCACGGGCTACGCCTGGCCGTTTACGGCGGGTCGAGGATAGCCCTATGGTGCCCCTGCCAAGCGCCAGAATCCAGCGTTCGCTATCGCGGTACGCCTATCGAGGTCCGCTCACGGTGGACTGTCGCCGAGGCTATGCGGGCCTCTCGGCTCTGGCACCTCTGGCACAGACAACAATTGATCGGATGGGGTAATGACACCCGAGCGGCCTAACCGGCTTACCAGGATCGGCGACCGAATGGTTGCCGCCCTGCATCAGGATGCGGAGCACAGACCCGGCGATAAAACGATCATTATTATGCACGACAGCGTCGAGGGCGGCACAACCCTAGACGGGTACGAGGCAGCCGAATGGGAGGCGATAGAAGACCTATACAAAGAGCTGGCAAGGATCGCCAGGCATAACGGCGGTCGGCTAGTGATACTCACAGATACGGAGGATTAGCGCCCATACCGAAACCCAGCAATTCAAGAGGATTTCTTGCGCGGCGAAAGGCGCGAATTGCAGCAGAGAGGCAAGCATGTCATGGCCCAATCAGAAGAACCGGAGCGCGTTTGCCAGTGCCCTATCGGGTTGGCTGAATGCAAACATGATATGACGCAAGAGGATTTGCTTTGCGACGCATGCCGTAAAGTGCATAAGCCGAATTTTCCGGCTAACCTCGCACTGCCCGCCGGCGTGCGTATCCCGTGCCCGCCAGAGCCGAATATCGGCGAATGGGGTACGCCGGTATCTGAGCCCGCCATAACAGCGACGTGGGATAACACGCGCTATATGCTCGGGCGCGAGGAATTTTAGAAGCGGGAGCCGGATTTGAACCGGCGACCTTCTGCTTATGAGGCAGACGAGCACAACCGAACTGCTCTATCCCGCCGTGGGGTGACTCAATGGTAATAGGTATGTCATACCTAGACGACGATCGCTTTCGCCGTGAGGCGGAGGAAATCAAGAGTGAAGGTTGGATGGCTACCGCCGCTCGCTGGCCGTGCCCGTGGATATGGCACGAGCTAGACGGGCCTTGGTGGGGCGTTTGATTTGCCGCTAGGCCGGGTTTCCCCGCTGTCGGCGCTAGGGCTATTCAGCGACCGCTGGCAGGCGGTCACGGGGCGCTGTGAGCGGACTTATACGGGCTATTACCGCTACTGTGTTATTACGCTGCCGCGTATCCCGTTTGCATCGGTGCCACCGTTACGCGCATCGGTTTCGATGCAATACGATTCCCCGGAATTACCTTAGGTTAGCTAAACCCTAATCCCCATCCTCGACCGGCGACGTCTTTTCCGGTCATTTGCCTTTTGCCTCATTACGGGGAATCAGTCAAATAGGCTCATACGCCATTTGACTAACCCGGCCCATAAAGGCCGGGCGTTTAAGTGATGTTTTCCATTGGTGTAATCATTCCGGTTGGTGATGAATAGTAGCCCGGCTCTTTGAGCGTTCTAGTCGAGAGGCTTCGGGGAAAGCCAGGCGGAAACCCCAGAGGTTAGGCAACCCGGCCAGGGCCGGCGCTTGAGCGCCCGGCCAGAGCTGGTCGGCGGATGCTGCCTGTCTGAGCCGCGCTCCAGGGCGCGGTCAGTTGTCACGTTAAGTCAAAGTCGGTTACGTTCCGCATAGGTACGACATTCCTGGGTTACGATGGATATATCAGGCCCAGACCTCGCCTATCACTTCTACTAGTAGCCAGACGGCGACGGATGGTGAGCCTTTGAATAGCCCCACCTCGCACGCTTAAGGCGTGCGTGCTGCCCTGTCTGGATAAAGACATAATCCAGCCAGAGAGTAAATCAGCCTGCCCTGAAACCGTGCGGCACGCTTTGAGGCGTGCCCCGTTATTTAGGCTGCCCTGAAACAGCCTATATAAGTATAGCTCACAAGAAACCAGAATTTTGTCTCACCTAAGGCGACCCGTGTCTCATTGAGACACGTTGAGACATAGCGACCTAATGCTCGTGAGCTATACCTACGAAAGCAAAACAAGACCTCCGGGCAACCGCGAGAGGAACAAAAGGAGCCAAGATGTCAGCAGGTACCGACCTGGCGCTAGTGGAGTCCGCGAGCCTCCGGGCGGCTTACGCCGATCGCACCGACGCGCTTGCCAAGGTCAAGCCGTTTACGATGCTGCCTGGCAACGAGTACGCCACTACCGACATGCTCGCGGCCGATTTCGAGGTGTCAGCCGATACGATCCGCCAGCTAGCCGCTCGCAACGCCGAGGAGCTAGCGAGCAATGGCAGGCTAGTCGTCACCACCGCCGAGGCGCGCAAAATCGCAGGTCAGGGACAAAGTGACAACATGTCACTTACTCTCCGAGGCGGCCGAGGTGACACGCTGGCGCTCTGGCCTCCGCGAGCGGTCCTTAACGTCGCAATGTTGCTCCGCGATTCCGAGGTCGCGCGTAAGGTCCGCTATCTAATCCTAGATAACGCATTCAATCCGCCACGACCTAAGTCTATTCAAGTCAACCCGCTAGAGGTGCTACAGGCAACGCTAGATCGGCCAGACGTCGCCAGCGTCACGTTCTATCCGAACCGGATTCGCGTAAATAAGAAACGCGATACCTCCGCCACGCATGCCGACCCGTGGACGGGCAGCGCAATCGAGCAAGAGCAGACGCGGTTTCTTGAAGATCGCGGCAGGGGTCCGTTCTTTTGGGACTCTCCCGAGAGTCACGTCGAGGGCGAAATCATCGTCGGTCGGCTCGGCAAATTTCCCTCGCATAAATGGAGAATCGTAAGCGCATGGGACGCAAAGAACGTATTTCGCCCTGGCCTGGTTTGTTACAAAGTCGAGTTGGCGGATGCAACATGACCGAGGACCGAGCCGAGGCAACGCTAAGGCGCTTTTCGTCACCTATGCGACTCGCGGTCGCCGAGGTGCTAGGCAGCTACGACCTACAGGATGACTACTACCTACGAGACGAGCTAGAGCAACTAGCCCGGATACACGTCGTCACCTATGCCGGCCTAATGCCCGGCTGGCAATCCGGCAAGCTATCCGAGTGGGCCGAGGTCGCCGAGGGCGACGAGGAACAGATACGCCTGCTTTTGACCAAGCAACTAAAACTAGCGCTTTACCAGAGCGTCGAGCGCGAGCGAGCCAAGCAAACCGTATCGCTAGACATGCTACTCGAATACGACCTAGAGCCAATCGACTACGACCAAGAGGACCGCATGATTGAGCGTATCGACAACCGCACGACGGAGGCTGAGTATCGGGGCCTCTATCCGACGCTCTCGCGGAACGTCCTAGACGGCATGACGCAACTAGAGATAGCGGCAGAGCTAGGGGTCGCTCATATCACGGTCAAGCGGCTAGTCGCCAAGGAGAAGCGCGAGTTTCTTATGGCCTATGTCCAGCGCCGAGGACTGAGCGTCGAGGGTGACGAGACGCTAGACGAGCTGGCCGAGGCGTACGAGTACCTGACAGCCGGGCGCGATAGCCCCCCTTTTGAGCCTGAGTCGGTGGCGGCATGATTTACAACGGGCATGAGGATTTGCTAGACGATATTCCCTACACCCTCAGGTACACGACGGCAGCGCTCCGCCCGCATAAGACGCGGTTTGATTTCCTCGCGGTTACCGGAATGAGCGGGGTTGTCATCGGCTCGCCTCTGGCGGTCCGCCTCGAAAAGCCGCTCGTGATAATCCGCAAAGAGGGCGATAGCTCACATTCCTACGGCGACCTTATCGGCGCGGCAGCATGCAAGGGGCGCTACGTCTTTGTCGATGACTTCATAGCGAGCGGGGGCACATACCGCCGAGTGCGCGAGCGGCTAGCCAGCCCTGAGCTAGACACCCGCTACGTCGGGGCCTACCTCTACAGCGACAAGCTTTTGTCATGGGACGGCGACGGCAAGATCAAATACCGCCCTCGGCGTAAGACTGATCAGGTCGACGTCACCTATGACGACGCCGAGCCCGTGAGAAAGCCTGTAAGCCCTCTACGGCAGGCGGTAATGGAATATACCGCCGCTGAACGTTACGGGGCTCTAGACGCGCTACGGGGCTTGCTAATGCCCCCGCTCTCGCCGCCACCACCGACGCTAATGACGCGGGTCGCGTGATGTACTCACCCTGGAAATTCACCAAGCGAATAGGCAACATCGGCTCGCCGCTGCCTGCCCCGTTCCTAACCCTCGACGCCAGTCAAATCCAGTTTCGTCATGGCGCAACATCGATGATCGCGGGCACGCCTGGCAGCTTTAAATCGGTACTCGCGCTTAACATGCTCGCCGAATGGGCAAAGGCGGGTATCGGCTGCCTGTATTTCTCGGCGGATAGCGAGGAATTCACGGTCGTTAAGCGCCTCGGCGGCATCCTCACGGGTGACCCTATCGATCTGGTTGAGAAAAAGATTCTGCAAGGCTCGCCAGGTAAGTACGTCCAAGCCCTCAGGGATATCAAGGGTACCGAGTTTGCATATACCCAGATGGACATGAACGGGATTGCTAACTATGTCAAAAGCTATGAGGCTATCTATGGCGCTTACCCGGAGGCGATTTTTATTGATAACCTGATTGACTTTGTTGAGAGCCCGGACGATTGGGGCGGAATGCTGATCATGACGCGAGAGCTAGACGCGCTCGCCAGGTCAACCAAAAGCCATATATGCATCCTGCATCATGCCCGGCTGAGGATGAAAGCGGACGGCAAACTACCCGATTACGGCCGACCTCCGGCAGACTATGAAATCCAGGGCAAGATAACTCAGATACCTAGATTGGTGCTTACCGTCACGTCTAAGAATCTCACCATGAAACTCGCATGTGTGAAAAACACCAACGGGCCGCAATTCCGCGACGGCTCCGTATCGCATGAATTCCAGGTTCTAAACAGCATGGCAGTAAAAGACCTCGACTTTGCAATGGGAAGGGTTTAGGCGATGAAAGGTCGGCTTACGGTATTGGATTATGACGACTACGACAAAGTGAACGCCGGCGGGCTCATGCGATGCTGCCTTGAAACGCTAGACGAGCATTACCCGAACGGCCCGGCCTGCATTGCCGCCGAGGGCGAGGTACTGCCCTGTAAATATTGCTCGTCATCGATGGTGTTCCACCTCGGTTGGTGGAATTGGCAGCGTACAAAAGACCATTTTGCCGCGAGGCTTGATAAGCGCTGGCGCAAACCTCACAAGAGCGGCAGCCCCGTAACGGATAATATTTGGTGACCCAATGCGGACTATGAGCATGGCGCGGATACTCAAGCTAGATGCGTGCGACTTTCCCGGCATGACGCTAGCCGAGGCGCTACCTGAGATTGACATAACGGACGATTACCACAAGCGGCTTAAGCGGCGGATGCGCAAGACCGGAATCAATCTCGTACCCGTATTGGTCGAGCCTGGCAGGAAACGTAAATACCAAATGCTCGGCAACGGACACCATCGCGTCAAGATCGCTTTCGAGTTGAAACACGAGCGTATGAATATCACCGATGACGGCGAGGCTAGCGGCTGGTCGGACAGCCTGAGCGAGGTAATCCTATGAGCCGCCACTATAACGCACGGCATCCCAACCGAGGGCGGAGCCATTACCCCGAGCGGCTAGAGGCGCGGGGACTGAGCAAGGCTCCGAGGATGGAGCCGCTAGAGCCCCTACGCAAGCGCCAGGAGGCGCGTGTCGAGCGCGGCGAGCCGCCTTGGTACGTCCGGGCCTACGAGGTGGCCGAGCCGTGAGCGAGTCTCTGAGCGCCGAGCCTTGGCGGCCGAGCGACCCGGATTACAAGCGGCATCAAACTCTTTGCTTTATCTGCAATCACGGGGGAGAGCCGTCGAGAGACGGCTACCGCCCGCACACCCTTACGACGGGTTGTTGGTGCCGCAAGAAAGGCGCGGCGTGTCGAATGAGCGAGTGGGATATTACAGAATGTGAGGCCGGTTATGTGGGTCACCCATTACGGCGATTGCCTAGAGGTGCTGTCGAGCCTGCCCGGCCAATCGGTTGACGCGGTAGTGACCGACCCGCCTTACGGTCTTGAATTCATGGGCAAGAAGTGGGATGCATTCGAGCCTTACGCCTACGCGCAATGGTGCGGACAGTGGGCGGCCGAATGCATGCGGGTACTTAAGCCTGGCGGCTATCTGCTGGCATGCGGAGGCACGCGGACATATCACCGACTTACGAGCGGTATCGAGGATGCAGGATTTGAAATCCGCGACTCGCTTATCTGGATTCACGGGCAGGGATTCCCTAAGAATCACGACGTGTCCAAGGCGATTGACAAAGCGGCGGGAGCCGAGCGCGAGGTGATCGGACCTGGCAAACGACACAATAGTACGCCTGGTTTGATAGGTAGTAGTTACTCAACTCAGGGCGGCATACCGCCAGAGACAGCCCCCGCTACCGCCGAGGCTCAGCAATGGGCAGGATGGGGCACGGCGCTAAAACCGGCGCATGAACCGATTGTTGCCGCACGCAAGCCGGCGGTCGGCGTATTCGCCCATAGCGGCAGCGGCAAGCCGCAAGATATACGCAAATATGCGGACGCCTACGAAAGGACCGAACCGGCGACCGAGGATGCTATTAAGTGGCAAGGATGGGGCACGGCGCTTAAGCCGTCCCACGAGCCTATCGTGATGGCTCGCAAGCCCTTTAAGGGCACGGTGGCTAGCAACGTCCTAGAGCACGGTACCGGCGCTATCAATATCGACGCCTGCCGAGTTGCAGCAACCGACGCGCCCAATACCCCCGTGGTTAGTCACGGTGCGCAAAGCCGATATACCGGCACCTATAACGGAGGCAAGACAAGCAATAGCGAACCTAGAACGACGTCAGCCTCAACCGCTGGCCGCTGGCCGGCAAACGTGGTTTTGTCTCACTCGCCGGATTGCGTGGCTACCGGAATTAAGCAAGTCAAATCAAGCGCGCCCGGCGTTGCAGGTGGCCAGCGATTCAGTAATCAGGATTACGCGCAAGACGATTACAGCCAGACAATGACACGGAGCGAGCGGCAGGGTTACGCGGATGTAGGCGGCATGGAAACCGTAGCCGCCTACGATTGCGCGGACGACTGCCCGGTAGCCGAGCTGGACCGCCAGAGCGGCCAGACCGTAAGCCGCAAGCAACCTCAGACCGAGCGCAAAGGCGGCAAGGCAACCAACTTTGCCATGACCACGAGCGGCCAGACGCACGAGGATAGCGGCGGAGCCAGCCGGTTCTTTATGCAGTGTGCCCCCGACTGTCCCGTGGCGGAATTGGATAGGCAGAGCGGCATGCTCACTAGTGCTTTGAGAGGAAAGAATTATAGTACACCCGCAACTAATAGCGTTTACGGTAAGCGTGATCAGTCACCAGCTAGCCCTGATAATACCTATGGCGACCAAGGCGGAGCCTCACGGTTTTTCTACTGCGCAAAGGCACCTAAGAGCGAGCGCCCGGTAATCGAGGGGGTCGAGGGTCACCCCACGGTTAAGCCCCTCGCGCTTATGCGCTGGCTCGTCAGAATGGTTTGCCCGCCTGGCGGTTTGATCCTAGACCCGTTCGCCGGTACGGGCACGACGGCCGAGGCGGCAGAGCTAGAGGGCTTTGATTCGGTGCTTATCGAGAGTGACTCGGTATCTATTCAGCGCATCTATGTACGGATGAATAAATACGAGAGTGAGGCAGCATGAGCCCTCGGCGAGGCGACGAGGTTGAGGCATGGATTAAGCGTACTCGTGACTCGTACGACCGTTTCAGATGGGCCGACTCATGGGATGCACTAGACGATTTGCTAGATGATTACCGCCTGCATGCCGATACAGGTACGCCGCTAGATCAGTTTGTGTCGATGACGCAGGAATCACTAGTCGAACGAATGGAGCCGATCGCATGCTAACCCGCTATTCATGCGGCCATATAGGCAGGACCGCCGGCCGGAAAGTCAAGCGCTTTATCAGGGTAGCCGAGATACGAAAGCAGGTAGTCGAGGATAGCGAGAAACATTGCCCGGCTTGCAAGGGAAACGAGGAGAGTAATTTATGACAGACCCGGCGCTTTCAATCAAGACCGATAAGGGGCGCTATTACGTCCACCCTGGCAAGCAAAGCCAGGTACCGAGCATCACCAATATTAAGGACATGAAAAATATCCCGGCGCTGAAATATTGGGCTGCTCGGGAATGTGCCGATTACGCGGCGGATAACGTCGCTAAGCTAGCCGCCCTCGGCCGCGAGGAAATCTTTACCCTCGTCAAGGGTGCCCCGTTCCAGCGGACGGGAAAGAAGAACCAATCGTCTCTCGTGGGGGATATCGTCCATCATTGGGTTGACCTGACTATCAAGGGTGAGCCCGTGGATACGACTATGTATACCAAAAAGGACGGTACCGTGATACAGCCGCCTTTGCAGGCTAAACAGATGTGGCGGCAGTTTTCCGGGCCTGGCGGGTTCCTCGACCGATACCGCCCTAAGTGGATTGACTCGGAATTCACGGTATGGAGTGACAAATTTGGCTACGCGGGTACGGCCGACTGGTCGGCACATATCGGTAACGCGCTGGTATTGGGAGACACTAAGACAGGTAATAACGTCTACCCTGACACGGGCATGCAATTGGCTGCGCTCGCGAACGCCGATTACATCCTAGAGGTTGACGGTACGGAAAAGCCGATACCCCATTTCGACCGATATGCGATCCTGCATATCCGCCCGCTGCATTCAAAGCTTATTCCCGTTGAGCATACCGACGAATGGTTTAAGGCGTTCCTCGGTCTTAAGGCTTGCTTTGATGCCGTGGTTAATTACGAGGATGAAACGTTGGTGTACGCACCAAAGCTAGAGGTGAGGGCATGATCACGCCAATGTTGGACCTAGACGACGCCGCTATGCGTATCGCGATATTTACCGACTCGCTGATCAAATACGAGGTTAGCAATATCGATCGCATTGTCGTCGCAGTTGCGCCCGTCATTGTTGCCCAGCTTTTTAAGGAAAGGAATAAGCAGGATGCCCGTTAAACTGACAATCGAGGTACCCGACGCTGAGTTTGCCCGCATGCTCGCCGACGCGCTCGCCGGCGGTAATGACCGGGCCGAGCAGACCTTGGCGGACGCGGGCATGACGCGAGGTGTGCCCCAGAGCACGCCGAGCGCGCCCCAGGCGGACCCGTGGGACGAGCCGGCGGATACGCGCCCGGCCGTAGACATGACACCGACACAAGCCAGCTCAGCGCCTCGCGCTCAGACAATCACCGTCACCACTGCCAAGGGCCGCCAGCAATGGACGCTAGGCGCGGACAGAGCCCCCGACTGCCTTTGCGGCGAGGCTGCCGCCTACGTGGTCGGTGCTACTAACGGCAAGACCTGGAAGCGTTGGGCGTGCAGTAAGGGCAGCGGCGACGACTGGCGCAATAAGTGCGATTTCTCGGAATGGGTGCGCTAGACCGAGAGACGGAATTGTCTAGGCGTATTCGGGCATGCTCGGAAATCCACCGAGAATGGAGCACTAGGCGAATAGCGCGGGAAATCGGATGCGCCCAGACAACCGTTTCATATCATCTTTCCGCTAGCGCGAGAGAGCGGCAGCGCATGACTAAGCAATTGGGGAAGCCTCCGCCGCGCTATTGCCAGCGTTGCGACGTTCGGCTGTCGGTAAAGCGCAAGCGGATGAAATTCTGTTATCGGTGTGGCGTCACGGCCCGGAAGGAACAGTCAGACAGGCATCATCGGGCACGGCTGGCGAAAACCTACGGGCTATTGCTAGATGACTACGATGCCATTTACGAATATCAGCGAGGCAAGTGTGCGATTTGCCAGCGTGCTACCGGCGCGACTAAGCGGCTATCGGTTGACCACGATCACCGGATAGGCGCGGTACGTGATGCGGTACGCGGGCTCTTGTGTTCTAAGTGTAACGGCATGCTCGGCCATGCCCGCGACGATCCGGCTGTGTTTGAAAGGGCGGCGGCTTACTTGCGGAGCCCGCCCGCTAGAGAGGTGCTGAAATGACGAGGAAAATTAGACAGGCCCGGCGGTCTATTACCCGTGAGCTATTCGAGCATGCCCACGTCGACGTACTTACTCTCACGTTTCGTGACCTGCTTGTCCAGTTGCCCGATGCGCAGATTATCGAGCTGGCAGTGATTGAGCATTACGACGAGCCTGGCGAGGAACAGCTAGCCCTATTTGATCGCGAGGGCAATCCATGCCCGTAATGCTTGACTTGTTTTGTGGGGCTGGCGGAGCCGCCAAGGGGTATGCCGACGCGGGGTTTCAAGTGATCGGCGTCGACCTCCATCCTCAGCCGAGGTATCCGTACGAATTCCATCAAGCCGACGCGGTCGATTTTCTTTACGCGATGGATGTTTACGGGTTTGCGGGTATCGATGCTATTCACGCCTCGCCGCCGTGCCAGAGGTGGTCGCATATGAGCAACTGTCGGCCCGGCCTGGCGGAGAAATACCCGGCGCTTATAGAGCCGACGCGGGGATTGCTTAGGCGTATCGGACTGCCGTATGTAATCGAGAACGTACCCGGCTCGCCTTTGATTGATCCGGTGACGCTATGCGGTAGCCAGTTTGGGCTAACCGCCGAATGGCCAGGGCGAGGCAAGTACGCGCTACAGCGTCACCGCTTGTTTGAAACGTCGTTCTCCCTCGCCGATCCTGGCGAGCATGATCACTCATTGCGGAGCGTTCCGGTTTACGGCGATGGAGCGCCAGGCAACCGCCCGGACATGAAAGGCAAAGGCTTTGAACAGCTACGCCGTGACGTAATGCAAATCGATTGGATGACACGGGCGGAGCTAAACGAATCATTGCCCCCCGCCTATACCGCTTACATCGGCAGGCAGCTACTAGGGCAGGAAATGAGGCAGGCGGCATGAGCGGCGAAACTGAAAACCAGGTAAGCGGTTGGACGGTAGACACCCTAAAAGAATACTTGCATACCCGGCTGCTAGACGAGCGGACATACCTAAACAGCCGTATCGAGGATTCAAGGCGGATGCTAGACGAGAGGTATTCGACGCAAACCAAGGCGCTTGACGCGGCGTTTACCGCACAGCAGACGGCGATGAGGACCGCCCTAGAGGCGGCCGAGAAAGCCGTACAGACCGCGCTAACCTCCGCCGAAAAGGCAGTAGCCAAGGCAGAGGTAGCGGCTGAGAAGCGGTTTGAGAGCGTTAACGAATTCCGCGCTCAGCTAACCGACCAAGCCGCTACGTTCGTCAACCGCAATGAGGCGGAGATACGTATTAGTTCGCTGGCTGAAAAGCTGGACACGGAAACCAAGCGCAACGCTAACCGGATTGGCGAGCTAGAGCTACGGGTAAATTCCCGCCTCGATATCCTCGCGGGCACGACGGCCGGGTCGGCAGACAGGCGCTCAGAGAGCCGCCTTGATTTCGGCACCATTGTCCAGGTCGCGTCGGTGCTTATCGCCTTTGTTGCCGTCTTGATTGTTGTATTCCATAAGTGAGGCCAAGTGAGCATTAGCAGATACCGCCCGCCTGATCGGACGAATAACTACGACCCAAAGGTCGGCGACGAAATCACCTTTGCCAAGGCGGAGGTTAACCGCGCCACTATCTACACGGTGGCCGAGGTCAATTACTCAGAGGTGGTTGTCACCACTCCGACACACCCGTACTCGGAAAGGCTGTTTACCTATCGCCTCTCGCGATGCACGTTCAGCGCGCTAGAGCCGAGGACCCTAGAGGCTGCCTCATGGTAGCAATCATCCTCGCGCTAGCCATTGCAACCGGGATTATGTTCCATAACGTCATCCGCTGGCAGCTACAGGCCGACCGCGAGCGGGGGCTAGAGCTGGCGAGGTGGCGTGCTACCGAGGAACGGCTAGGCGAGCTAGAGGCAGAGTTGCGGCTGAGGCCGGGCCTATGAGCGTCGACGTATCCATCGCCGAGGTGCTAGAGCATTACGGCGGTTTCGTCTCCGTGCCCGACACGGGCTGGCGCGCTATCCGCTGCCCATTCCACGACGATAAGACCGCAAGCGGCAGCGTCAACCTAGAGCTAGGGGCTTACCGCTGCCATGCATGCGGCATAACCGGCGACGGTATAAAGCTTATCCAGCGCCAGGAAAATCTAGATTTCGGAGGCGCTATTGAATTCGCAAGATCGGTACTTGGCGCGAGCGTCGAAGACATATCACCGCCAGCTAGCAAGCGTAAACCCAAACGATCACCCTGGAGTAAGACGCTATTTGATTAGTCACGGCATATCGAAAGGGCCGATCATTAACCGCTATCGCCTCGGCGTGGTCGACGTGCCCCTGTCAGGAGACGAGCGCTATACGGCAATGCTCGTAATCCCTTACCTCTCGCGCAACGGGGTAAAGGCAATCCGGTTTCGCAACCTCGGCGACGGCAAGCCTAAGTTTGCCCAGCCCGCCGGCCAATCCGCGAGGCTGTATAACACAGCCGCCTATTTCAGCGCTGGCGATACCATCGGCCTCGCCGAGGGCGAGATAGACGCCATAGCCGCGACCGAGTGCCTCGGCGTGCCCACGATAGGGATTCCGGGCG
>Ga0247668_1000229_pt1 | contig 15184 bp, 9 predicted proteins | sample CNK09_metaG_FD_182737 | JGI IMG/M metagenome (GOLD analysis project Ga0247668, IMG submission 182737) | Soil microbial communities from Purdue University Martell Research Forest, Indiana, United States - CNK09 | ecosystem: Environmental > Terrestrial > Soil > Temperate forest > Bulk soil | place...
AACGGTCTCTGCGTCTCAACCGGACCGCAGGCTCGCTCATCACCGGGGCAAAGCTCGCGCGTCAACAAAACGATCTCGTGCTCGCACGCAGCTTGATTGACGAGGCACGTAAGCTCGCACCTGAAAATGAAGAAGGCTTGACCGTCGACGTGATGATGCTGCGCCAAGCCCGCGACAACGACAAGGCTTTCGCCGTTCTGAGCGATTTCGCGAAGCGCTCCCCGCAGAGCCTTCTTGTCAGGATTTTGCGCATCGATCTTTTGCAGGAATTGAATCAGAACGATAAGGCCAAAGAGGAAGTCGAGGCGCTTCTCAAGCTTGCGCCGAATTCTTTGTACGGTCACTATTATCGTGGCGTTTTGTTGGCCCGCGCAAAAGACTTCAAGGGCGCCTGGCAGGAAATGCAGAGTCTCCAGCCGGAGTTCGTTCAATCCGACGCGAATATCGCGATGATGGTTGCCAGTGTTGCGACCTTTAACGGAATCAGCGAAACCGCGGGAAGCATATTGACGGCGTATCTCTCCAAACATCCGGACGTTGCCGCGGCACGGTTGCAACTTGCCACCTTGCGGTTGTCTCAGAATACACCGACGTCCGCGCTCGAGGTTCTTGCACCGCTCAAATCGTCCTCCGATCCTCTCGCCCAAACGCTTCTTGCTCAAGCCTATTTGCAGCTTCGGCGGTACGATGAGGCTATCGCGGCTCTTGAGATCGCCACCGCGGCTCCGAATTCGACGGACTTTCTGAAACGGCAATTGGCCTTGTCCGAGCTGGAGGCCGGCGAGACCGAACGGGCCATTGCGGGGCTTCGCGATCTCGTCCAGCGCAGTCCCGATAAGCCCGATTTGGCGGCGCCGCTTATTGCGGCCCTGGTGAAATTGGGAAAGATCGATGAGGCGCTCAGCGTCATTGACCGTCTGGACAAAGCGTCAAAGAAGAGTCCGGTTCCGGCGTTTCTTCGGGGGCAGGTCCTGACCAGCAAAGGCGATCTTGCCGGCGCCGCGACAGCGTTTGGACAGGCCCTTGCCGTCGATCCGAAATATCTTCCCGCGCTCTACTATCGTGCAAATTTGCAGGTGGGCCGCGGCAACGTCGATGCGGCGAACAAGGACTTGCAGCAGATCCTTGCGGTGGATCCAACCAATATGCTTGCCTATGTCAGGCTGACCGAAATTCAATTGAGCCAGGGTCAGGAAGCGCAGGCCGTCGCGACGCTTGATAAAGCAATCCAGATTGCGCCCAAGAACCCCGCTCCGCGATTGGCGCTGGCGAATCTTCAGATTGCCATTCGCAAATACCCGGATGCGCAAGCGACGGTAAACTCGCTTCTGCAGGCGTTCCCGAACAACCCTGAAGGACTTGCCCTCAAGGGCCAAATCCAGATCGCCAACGGGGCGATGGCCGATGCCGTCAATACGTTCCGCGTTCTTGCCAGCGGAAATCCGCAATCGGCGGCCGCCTATATTCTGCTCGCCAAGGCGCTGAGTACCGCGAAAGATCACCTTGCCGCCGAAGATGCTGCGAGGAAAGCGGTTGCGCTGGATGCCAACAATGTTTCGCCGCGTGCGACGCTCGTGGAGGTTCAGATCGCCGCCGGCAAAGAAGATGCCGCCATCGGGACGGCGCGGATCTATGCCCAGACCAGTCACAGCGTGACGGCCGATTTGATGATGGCCGAGACGTTTGTTCGCACGAGGCATCCCAACGATGCGGTGAGCGTGCTGGAGAAGAGTCTAGCGGCCACGCCCGATTCCCGGGTTGCCTCGCGCCTCAGTCAGATGGCCATGGCATCCGGCGATGCCAAGAAGGCGGTCGGCGTCCTGTCGAGTTGGCTGGCGAAGAACCCAAACGATTATGCCGTTCGTGTGCAATATGGGTCTCTGCTGGCGGAAACGGGAAACGAGGCAGCCGCCCGCAAGGAATATGAAACCTTGCTGAAGCAACATCCGGAAAATCCGGTGGTCTTGAACAATCTCGGTTGGAGTCTTCAAAAGGACGATCCGGATCGTGCTTTGTCGCTGGTTTCGCTGGCTTCGAAGATATCGCCGCGTTCTCCGGAAATTGCCGATACGCTTGGCTGGTTAAAGTACCAGCGGCGGGACAGCCAGGGCGCATTGCCGCTGTTCCAGCGCGCGCATAATCTCGATCCGAACAGTCCTGCCATCTCGTATCATCTGGCGCTGGCGCTCGATGCATCGGGCAAGCGGGCGGAAGCAAAAACGTTGCTCCAATCGACGCTTGCGAAAGATTCGAAGTTTCTCGGCGCGGAAGAGGCTAAGCAGGTGTTGGCGCGCTGGTAGCCCGTTGTCGACCCGTTAGCCGAGCCCTCGAATGAGGAAGGGCCCTATCATATTGGCAAGGCGCAGCGGCAGCCGCTTCCAAGCTTCGATGAAGAGGGCATATTTCGGATTGGTCGGGTTCTTGCTCGGAATCTCCGTCCCGGGCTTTAGCCAATATTCGTATTCGAGCCATTGCGGTTCGAATCCCCAATTCTTCTTGAATGCGAACGCCCCGGTATGCGTTTTGCTGCGCCCAAAATCGAAGGTGTGGCATCCGCGTAGGGCGGCCCGCCTGATGACTTCCCAATAGAGAAAATCGTTGGCGCCCGAGCGCCGCGCAGCCGCTGTTCCGCCGCCGTAATAGGGCATGACGATGCCCTTGAAATAGAAGTTCATGACCGCACTCACCGGTTCATTCTTGTCGAGGATGACGGTAATGTCGCAGTCGTTCTCGAAAACGTGGCACAGGGCCGAAAAATATTTTCGCGGAAACATGGGCGTCCCGAGATTGCGGACGCTCTCCGAATAGACCCGAAACAGCCGATCCGGTCTGCTGTCGACGGCACTGACGAGTGTCCCGCCAAGGGTCTTTCTGACGACCGCGCGCTGTTTTCGTGGAATTGCCAGAAGATTGGCATTGTCGTCAGCGGAAATAGGCCTGCTGAACGTTGCATAAAGGTCGCGCTTCGCCTGCCAGCCGGAGCGCGTGGCCTTCCGGCTGCGAAATTCCACGTAGGAGGCTCCGGTCTTCGTCATCAGGCTCGTGGCCGCTTGATCGAGCGCATCGCGGGCTTCGGCTTCGACTGCAAGCGTGCCACCTTCAACGCAGAACGGCGCCGCGATCAAGGCGTTGCCGAACAGAAGGCTCTTTTGATGAACCAGCGGGAGAATACCCACGATCCGTCCTTCGCGCTCGGCAATCAGATAATGGGGATGCAGCCGGAAAATCTCAGCGAAAATCGTGCGCCATCCGGCCCGGTGGAAAAACGTGGAACCTTCGGTCGAGAACACGAATTCATCCCATGAAGCGGTGTCAGCTTCAGTCATCGGACGGATGATGATGGACGAGTTCACGGGAACCATCTCTCAGCAGCGGAAGGTGGATGACGCCGGTCCTGCGCGGCTGCGCGCAACGCGAACCTAGTAGAATTGGCGGCGAAGACCGATCGTGATCAACACGCTCGAATAATTGCCACTCAATGGTGAGAAACCGGTAAGCGCGGTACCGGAACCTCTGCTGGCAACGGATGCAGCAAAATACGTCTGCATCACCGGGGACAATTGGTAATTCAGGTTTAAGCTGCCTTGATAGGATGTGTATTTGGCCCCCAAATCGTCCACTTTTGAAATACTGCCTCCAATCGATCCGGTGAGGCGAGGTGTCATGGTGCGCGAAACCGCCAATTCGCCGCCCGTCGATTTTCCGCTTGGGGAAAAGCCGGGGGTGAGTTGGGTGAGCGTGTCGTAGTCCGTGTGAAAGATGGTCAGGCGATATTGCGTGCGATTCTCGACATGCACCAAAGAAAAATTCCCGGAACGGTAGCGGACGATTCCGGCGGTAATTGCCGTCCCGTCGACCAATCCCGGATTGAACGCGGTGACACCGGAAGCCGGTGCAGTCGGGGGCAATTGCAACGACGTGTTGATGAAATTTCCGGAGCCATCGACACCAAGGCTTCCCAAATTTCCGATCAGGCGTCCACCGGGCGTCGTCACCGAGTCGGTCACCGCTCCCACGAACGAGGTGAATCCACCGATCTGATAGCGGATATTGCCGGTGTAGCTCGGACTGTTGAAGGCCCATCCCGCATACACGTCCGCCTCGAAATCATTGTTCGGCCGATATGTCACACCGCCCGACGCTGTGGGCCCCTGGAGGGAACGGCTCAAAGTCTGGTTTGATGTTAGCGATTCATAACCGAACAGGGCGTTGACAATGAAGGATCGGCTAAACGCGTAGCGAAGGGTCGTACTGGCCGTCGCCGATGTGAAGTCCAAGCCTGCTTGAGTCGTCTTGTTGATGGTTCCGCCGACAACCCAATTCAGGCGAAAGAAGTCCGGTCCGCTGGAGATGGCCTCCGATGCCCCGTATGAAATCACTTGGTTGGGGATTGGGGGGGCGCCCGGAACGACCTGGTTGATCGTGAAACCATTGGGCTGGACGAAAAACACGCTCGACTGTGTGAGTGTTGTCTGCGACCTCGCGAATTGGCCGAAGCGGAACATCAATTCAGGCGAAATCGTATAGCCGTAAGTATCGCGAAGACCGGAATTGGTGGCCCCTGCGGCTTGGGGCCCCAGACCATTGACCAACATTGGCGCCGCAAAGGCGCTGCCCACCAATAGCAGCCGATTCCGAATAAGGTCCGCTCGCGCGAGTGCCGTCAAATAGTTGGAGAGGTAGTCGTAATCAGGGTGATTGGCGAAATGATTGCCAGCCAAACTGTACGCGAAATCGGCATCCACTCTGGGCGTGTGATCGTGCAAGCCAAGAGAAATCGTGGCCGTTGTGACGAGATCGTCGCCCGAATAACCGGCTATCGCGGAAGTGGGGACGCCAAGCGCATTGTTGGTATACGTTTCCGATATTTCCGCTCCTGCGGTAAAGCGCAGGCCCGACAGCCGGAGCGTGGGTGCACCAATACCCGCTGTTGTCCCGCCCGTGGCGGCGGTGTTGGGCGTGGTGGTGCCATTCATGGATCGGGTTTCGCCCGCCGACTGAGCCCCGGACGTTTGTGCCGGCGTACTTGTTTGAGCGTAAGCGCTGACAATCGTGCAGGGCAGCAAGGCCACTGACGAAAGCAAGCCTATCAAACGCCAGCGATTGCTCCTCGCATATGCGTAGAGCGGCGCAGGAGCCATGGCTGGTTTACCTTGCCGACCGGCTGTCGTTAATCCGCTCAGAAGAACGACTGCGGGATGATGATGATGTCCCCAGGTTGAAGCGGGAGGTTCGCCGAAAGATCGCCATCCTCCAGCAAACTCTCCAACCGAAGGGTGGTCGAGGTTTGCCGGCCGTTGAGCACCCGTACGAGCTGGGCCTGGTTACCGGACGCGAAGCTCGTCAACCCACCAACTTCGATCATGGCATCGAGGACGGACATGTTCTCGCGGAAGTGGACGGCCTTGGGCGTCGTCGCTTCACCCACGATGCGGATCTGCTGTGAAGGCAGCCCGACAAAGCCGCTCATGATGACCGTGACCGTGGGGTCCTGGACGTATTTCTTGAGACGTTCCTCGATTTCCCGCGCCAGCTGCGTTGGCGTCCTGCCCGCGCAGGGAATGTCTTCGACGAGAGGAATCGAAACCTTCCCATCCGGACGAACCGCCACGGTCGCCGAAAGATCGGCGTTGTGCCAGACGAATATCTGAACCGCGTCGCCAGGACCGATGAGATAGTCGGTGTCGGTCGTAATTGCTTGCGTGACGCTTGGGGCGGGGGCCGCCTGAGCGGCGCTCACCGGAGCGTTGGCTCCAGCCGCCATCAGCAAGCCAAGAATTGCTCCAGCAAAGAAAAGCACCCGGGAACCGGACCAGTTCCCGAAGATTTTATGACGCCGCATCCCGAAAAACCCCCTCTTTCGTAGCATTTACGACCTTAGAGTCTCAGCCGATAAAGAATTGTTAAACCAATCTATCCGTCGGGGGATAGCCTATGACCAAGAACGAATCTTACTGCAAATATTTGTAAATCGCTAGGTAAACGCTGTGAATTCCACGGGCCTCGTCCGTCGAAGCTTCCTAGGCGACTATAAAGCCTGCGAAATTCCAGGCGATAGCCGATAACGCGACCCGGGTGCTCCTGATTGTCGCGGTGATGGTGCAAAATTGCTCCTTAAAGACACAGGGCCTGCAGCTGGGCAATTCGGCTGAATTATTAATAGCGACCCGTATTCCGCGCCCTTCGGCTATTCGCCGGTTACTCTCCGTTCACGGAGCGCTAACGGTTCCTGCCAATACTGGGTCCAAACAAAAACAGGTGGGTTCATGAAAGACTCTGTGAATTGCCGCATGCAGGCGGACGCATTCCGTGCTCTCGCCCAGAACCTCGAGGACGAACCAAGCCGTGCCATCCTGCTTCAACTCTCGCAGGCATGGGACTTGCTTGCAGGCGCTTGGGATTCTCTTTCCGCGGAACTGGGGCCCGTTCGCCAAAGGTCGCATCAGGCGGAACCCACCGAATTCGCCGGCTGAAACTGGAATTTCATGGTTTAGGAGTGCGCCTGACGGCGATTCGACGCTTCGGGAACTTGGGCGCAGCGTTGCTGCCGTCACGGTCTCGTGATGCTTGACATGGATGTCGTCGTCGGATGCGCATCTTCCGACGCGTTTCATGTGTCGCTGCATTACCGGGAAATGAGGCACTCGACACACCGCAATGATGCAGACGGACGATCGCATCTTTCCGATCGTGATCGGCCCCTGCGAATCGATTGCATTGCCAAGCGCGATGACCCGTGGGAAACAAGCATCTGAACTTGGATACTTCGGATAGGCTTGTTCCCACCCCTTGTTTGTTTCCAATCAGTTAGGCGACAATTGAAAGGACAATCCTGTGACGGAGGTCGCAGTTCGGACATCTGGCAGCTCGGACAGGATTTGCCAGCTATCTGCGGGATCTCAGTTTAGCATGATAAGTACCCGGATAGTTGGAGCGTCGGATGCTGGACGGAACCCGGCCGCTCGCGCGAAATGGGAACAATTGCTGGAACAGCATGCCGGCACGACGCTGTTCTACCAGAGTCCCGAATATTTCCACCATCTTGCGAAGTTTCGCGCCGATAGCGCGTTCCTAGCTATTGTCGAAGGCGATGATGGCGCGCCGATCGGAATCGTTCCGATGCGCAAGTCGGATGTCTTGCTGAAATTCGAGGCGCGCGATTACTACTTCGCCCATGTGTCGTTCTCCGGCATCCGGATTCTCGGCGGCACTTTGCTTGCGCCTCAATCACCTGAGATATTCGAAAGACTCTTCCGGGAAATAGCGCGGTCCTTTCCCAATTGCGACGCGATGGAGTTAATCGGCGTGCCGACCACGTCCTTGCTATGGGATTTTCTGAAGACCAGCCGGACGCTCAAGCGAGATTTTGCGATCTACGCGCCAAATGGTCCCCGCAATTGCCACACGGCAGCGATTCCCGAGACGTTTGCGAAATATCTCGGAGCGTTCGGGCGCAAGAAACAATACAATCTGAAAAGGCAGATCCGGCGCCTCGATGAATTCAGCAAGGGAAGCCTGACACTCCACAGAATAGACCACGTTGCCGCCATCGAGTGCTTTCATAAGGCGCAAATCGTCCTGGGCGGCATCCCTAAGCGGGACGGTGACGGAGAACTCTCGGAATCCGAATTGGTGGATTTTGCCGAACGCGGCCTGCTTCTGAGCTACGTCCTGAGCATAGACGGCAAGCCCTGTGCCCTGGCTGTGGGGACGCGGTTCCGGGATACGCTCGTTGTTCATTCCTTCAGGCACGATATCAAGATCGCCCATTTTTCGCCGGGAACCGTCCTGCAGACGCTCATGATGCGGGACTTGGCCGAGAACAAACTCGTGCGGCGCATTGATTACGGATTCGGGGAGCCACGGTACCGGCTAAACAATGACATCGACGAGCGTGTCAGCGTCGTCATGGTGCGCAAGGGCTTGATCAATCAGTCGCTGATTGCCTCGCATATGTCTTATGTCCGCGTGCTGGAAGGCATCAAGCGCCTGATGCGGATCTGACGCGTCGTTTCGGTGGACCCCGTTCGGAAATTCGCGGGGGGGCTGATGATTTTCTCCGAAATTGCCGAACGTTCCCCACCTTTAACCACGCGTTTACCACCCCCATATAAGCTTCAGGTCAGGGCCGGTTGATTCGGGTCCTGTTGAAACGGGACCGGGAGATGGCGATGTCTTTGCTGCTCTATTTTAGCATCTGGTTTGCTGTTTCCTGCGTGACGGCCCCGTTCATAGGCGCGCTGCTTGGCCGGTCTCTCGACTGCGGCGATGAATATAGGGGCTATGACCGCGTTCCCAATTCGAATCGGATGTCCAGCAACTATCGGGTTGCCGACCGTGAACTCGTGCCCATCGCCGTCCCGGTCAATTCCCGTTTTCCCGCCGCGGAAGCGACGCATCGGAACTCGCGTCGCACGGCAATGATTTCGGGCCGCCGGCGGTAGCCGGAACGAACCCGCGCGCGATATCCCGTTTCCCTAAACACGCATGCGCGGACCGTTGACCGCTGCAGTGGAACCCAAGATACTTCCATTCTATTGCGTTAAAGGCCAATCTTTCATGGGATTGCTGCTTGGCGTGCGCCTGTAGCAGCGGGCTCATCGTGGGCGGGCGATATTTGCGAAAGTGATCGAGTAAGGTGAGATCCATCCTGATCATCGTCTCGGTCTTGATCGCGTACGGGTCGCTTTATCCGTTCGATTTTCAGATGCCGCATGACAGCGAGATCCACGCCGTCATGAACACCGTGTTCAACCCGTTCGCGACCACCCGCGGCGATCTTCTGGGCAACATCGCGCTGTTCGTTCCGTATGGCTTTGCGGGTGTATTTGCGACGGCTCAGCGGAGTGGGCTAATCGCGCGGCTGATTCTCGTGTTGCTGTCTGGGGCGCTTCTGGCCTTCGTATTGCAGGTCGGTCAGTTTTTCGTTCCCCAGAGGGATCCCTCGCTTGTCGATGTATTCTGGAACGTCGCCGGCATCGTCTTGGGCGCGGGGTTCGCCGTCACCCCGCTCGCCCGTCGTTTGCTGTCATCGATAGGAAAAGCGGTGTCCTTGGAAGTGCCGGTGTTGCTGGCCGGGATTTGGCTGGCGGGCGAATTGATGCCGCTGGTACCGAGTCTCGACCTTCAGCTTCTCAAGCAAAATCTCAAGCCGCTTCTGGCGCCGGAGATTCACACCACTGATGCGCTTCTCAATTTCGCTGCCTGGCTGACGGCACTGCATTTCTTGTGGTCTTCAAAGCTGCTGAAGAATTGGACCTACCTGCTCCCCGCGTTGCCGTTCGCGGTGATGGGGGCCCAGCTCTTCATCGTGGCAAACAGTTTTGGTTTCTCCGAGCTGGTAGGGGCCTCGGTGGCGGTGGTGGTTTGGGTGGCGGCGCGAAACAGTCTTCGTCCGGTGTGGCTGGCACTTCTCCTTGCCATTGGGATATTGGCGTCGAATCTTTATCCGCTCGACTTCTCCGTCGCGCGCAATGTGTTCTCGTGGGTCCCGTTCAGCGACTTCCTCGAAGGAAACATGGTGGCGAACGCTTCCTCCTTTGTGCGGAAGGCATTTCTTTACGGCGCGTTGATCTGGCTGTTGAAGGAAATGGGCGCGGGCTGGAAAATCTCCACCGGCCTCACATTCGTGGCTTTAATCGCGCAGGAGGCGCTGCAAATCTACGTGCCGGGCGCTACCGCGGGGGTGACCGATCCAATTCTTGCCGTGCTGATGGCGACAGCGATGTATGGCGCTTCGCGCGGCCAGCCGCAGGGTGCCGAGACTCAATCCCCGGTCGCGGCGCCGGCGCGCGAAGCTCCGCCTCGCGGCGGCCAGCGCTCCGGCCAAGCAGACCAGACCGCATCGGTTTGGCATCTCAGCAGTCTCGATGGCTTGCGTGGCTTGGCGGCACTCGCGGTCTTCGGCGTCCACTTCAATCAAGCCGCCCATTTGCACGGCAAGGCCGGGCCGTTCGATCTCGACCGTTTCCTGACAAACGGCAATACGGGCGTTGCGCTTTTCTTTGTCCTAAGCGGTTTTTTGCTATCGATCCCGTTTTGGCGAGCCCAGCTCGAAACGGGAAGATCGGTCGATACGAGGGCCTACGCGGTCCGCCGCCTCGCACGTATCGTGCCTGCCTATTATTTCTGTCTATTTCTGCTGATCATGGCCATGCGTTTCTCCGGCGGGGGGCCGACCGCCAACGACGTGCTTTCCCACGTGCTCTTCCTTCACAATTTGAAGGACTCCAGCATCCTCAGCATTAATCCGCCGTTCTGGACGTTGGCGGTCGAGATGCAGTTCTATGTGCTTCTTCCACTGCTGTTCCTCGGGCTGAAGCGCCTTTCTGCGGCTGTCGCACTGGTGGTGGTCCTATTTTTGGCCGTGGGAACCTATGTCGCGAATTTCGAAGTGATTTCGTATCTGCTGGCCCGAAACCATTGGCCCATCAATGTTGCGCTGATTTGGCCGTTTGCGGTTGAGCTATCCGGTCCCGACAGCTTTGTGCTGACCTATTCGATATTCGCGCACCTCACTTTTTTCCTGACAGGAATCGGGACAGCCTGGCTGTTCCTGCGCGGCGGTGGGCTGAAGTCTGATCAGAAAAGCCCGTCGAATTGGATCAATGATGTCATTTTCTGGGTGGCCGCGCTGGCGGTGCTGATGATCTTGTCGACACCGCTCGATGATGTGCTGCAGTTTCCCTTAGGCCATTACAATTGGCCCTATGTCCCGCTTCTGCTCGCCGCGATGGTCTTGACGGCGCCACGTTCACAGACGGCGAAAGCCGTTCTGGACAATGGACCAGTGCGCTGGCTGGGGCTCATCTCCTACGGAGTCTATATTTACCACTACCCGACGCTGCGGGCGACGGAACGCTTGATGGGCCTGGGTCATTTGGACGTGACGGCGTACTGGCCCCTGTTCGGAGCCGTTGCCTTTGCCGGGACGATCGTCGTTGCGTCGCTTTCCTATCTCTTGCTGGAAAAGCCCATCATGCAGGCCGCAAGAGGAGCGCGGCCCGTGCAAAAAGAAACCGCCGCTACGGAAGAAGGCTATTTCCTTTCTCCGCAAATGACACGCGCCAGGGTGCGTTCAAAAACCAAAGGATGGGCGGAAGTTCCGATAGGACTGAGATCGGAGCATATGACCTATCTGGAACAGGTTTCGATCGATCGACAGCGCAGCCTGTCGAGCGCCATCCGGCACATCATCGGAGAGTTCATCAAACGCCTTTCACAAGAAGAGCCGGGTCACGAAGTCTCGCATCGCCGTCTCGTTGCCTCGAGCAGCGGAATTGGCTCCAAGCGCCGCAGCCATGAGCATCAGCATCTCGTCAATCTGCCCAACGATTATGTCGATTTCCTGAGCGAGCTGTCGGCCAAGCTTGGCACCACGATGTCCCATACGGTGCAGATGATCCTGGACGATTTCATCATGGAGAGCGCCCAGAAGGAAAAGATCGAACCATGAGCGCGTACCCATGAAACATCCTACTTCCTCGGTCGGTTCCGCCCGATCGCTCAGCGTCCTTCGAGGCTTCGTTTTTCTTGCGGTCAGCATTTTTGTTTTGGGCATGGTGGCCAAGACGGTGATCCATTTGCCGGGGGTACCCTACAACGTCGCCGAAATGTTTGCCGGCGAGCCGTCGTGGAACGCTTTGGTGCGTTTCGCGCTGACATTGCTTTCAATCGGGATGGGCGCGCATTTCGCCGCCTATCTGGCCGCACTCCGCCGGTCAAGCGCGTTGATATTGCCGCTTTGTTGCGTTTTGGCGGTGGTGACGACGTACCTCATCGGGCAACGTGCGATCAGCCGCGAAAGCTGGGATGATTTCACGGGCGCGCAAGTCCTGTATCGGGATATTGTCGAATCCCATGTCTGGGGCGATCGTGCCGCGCGCATGGTGGCGCAGATCAATGGAGATCTCTTCGCATTCGTGGAAAGGATGGTCAGATTCGTCTGTCTGGTAACGCCGCTGGTATTGTGGCTGGCCATTTTCGATGTGACCTTTGCGCAGCCGCGGCTGGTTGGCCAACTTCGCGTGTTCGCCCTGCATGTCTTGATGGCGGCGCCGTGGCTCGCGCTTTTCAAATATGTCGCAATCGATCAGGCGAACACCGACAACCTTGTAGAGTTGATCGAGCCTGGAAGCGGTATGTTCCTTTATGGCCTGCTCGTGCTCATGGCACTTGTCGCGGCAACGGTCGCATCGATGGGCAGGTTCGACGCGACCGGGAAAGTCACCACGATTGTTGCTTTCGTGGCGGCCATACCGCTCGGTTGGTATTTGCTGAATCAGGGGCTTGTGCACAACCTGCAAAAATATGGCGTGACGTTTTCTGGCGTCGATTTTTTTCTTGGTCCTGACCGGGAGCATAAGCTTTCCCGAACCATATTGTTCGTGCGGTGGTCTGTCTTGCAGGCGGCGGCGGAGGCGGGGCTGGCCTGGAGCATGATCATCGCGGGCTGCCTGGTGCCTGCGATCAACAGTTCCCAGCCTCGCCGAAAATAGTCGTGCTAAACTGACGAAATATGTGGGACCTAAGAGGGTGCGGTGAAGGTTTCGACGCTTATCGGGGTTGTTCTTGCGGCGCTGCTTGCACCCGGCGCGGCGGTCGCAGCCGAGTTTTATGCCGGCAAGACGATCACCATGTCGACCCATGCCAGCCCGGGCGGCGGCTATGACACTTATTTGCGCACGCTGGCCGCGCATTTCGGCGGCCATATCCCTGGCACTCCGCGCGTCATCGTCGTCAATCAGCCGGGGGCGGGCGGATTGACCGCCATCAACTATGCCGGGCGGCGCGCGCCGCGCGACGGAACATTTCTTACGCTGGCGAGCCAGGGCATTCTGTTCCAACAGGCGACCGGCGGGCAGGGGCTCCAGGTTTCGCTCGACGCGTTTTCATGGATCGGGAATTTCGTCAAATCCAATGATGTGATCGTCACCTGGTACACATCGCCGGTGAAAAATTTTGCCGACGCGAAACAGCGCGAATCCACGCTCGGCACCACCGGCACGGGCGCGGTTTCCGATCAATTGCCGCTTCTGTTCAATGCTCTCACCGGCACGAAATTCAAGCTGATCCGCGGGTATGAGGGCGCCTCCCAGATGAACCTTGCCATGGAGCGCGGCGAGATCGACGGCCGTGGCGCCAATATGTGGGCGAGCTACAAGGTCACCAATCCCAACGAAATCCGCGACCGCAAATTCAACGCGCTGGTGCAGTTGGGCACGCGGAAAGAGCCGGATTTGTCGGACGTGCCGCTGCTTGCCGATCTGGTGAAGGGTGATGCGCGAAAGGAAGCGATTGCCCGTTTCGTCGCGCTCGCGCAGGACAACAACCGTCCTGTCGCCGCGCCGCCCGGCGTGCCCGCGGACCGGGTGATGATCCTGCGGCGGGCGTTTGATGCGACGATGAAGGACGCGGCGTTCCTCGCCGACGCCAAGAAGCAGCGGCTGGAGATCGCGCCCATGACCGGAGAGGAGGTTCAGGCCGCGGTGCATCAGGTGCTGACCACGCCGAAAGACGTCATCGCCCAAACGCAAGCCTTCCTGGCAGGAGCGAAGTGATATTTCCGCTCTAGACGCTCGGGATGACGCCTTTCAACGATGGCACGAAATCGCCGAGCACGCTTGGCGGCCAGGGAATCGCCAGCAGCTGATCGAACAGCACATAGATGAAAACGCACATGAACGCGGCCATGGGCAGGACGATGCGCCAGGGCTCGCGGCCTTCGACGCGCATGAACAGGATGACGAAGAGCGGTACCGTCGGAATAAGTCCGATCAGCGCCATGGAGACAAGAAACCCCACCATCCAGCCGAAGAAGATCGCGCCACGGACGAGAAGCGTCTTGGCCGCCAGATGGCTGATGCTGCTCTTGATGTCCATGTGAATTTTCTGCTGCACCTGCGCGCGCGCGATTTCACCCAGGCTTTCTTTGCGCACGGTGCTGCGCTTGAAGATTTCGTTGGTGAGCGCCAGCGCGCAAAAAATGATGGCGCCTGACCCGACGAGCAGCGGAATGATGCGCGCCAGGGGGTTCCATTCCACGGCCTCGCTCATCATGACCGCGAACAGGACGAGCAGAAACGCGGGAAACAAATTGTGCCAGGAAAAATGCGGCGACCCGAAATCGGTCAGCATGCCTTTGACACCGCCATGGGCGCGCACATCCTGGAGCAAGGGCCGGAACAGGCTGACCGCGGCCAGCGAGAACATCAGGATCACCACAGGGCGCGTCATCCAGGATGAGCCGTAACGCTGGATGGAAATGAACATATAGCGCTCGAGCACGCCGCCCAGAATGAAGCCCAACACCAGCGGCGGCCGCGGCCAGCGGAAATGTTTCAGTGCCCATCCCAACACGCCGAAAAAGAGCAGGGCATAAAGATCGCCCCATTCGCGCTTGCCTTCGAACGCGCCGATATAGACCAAGCACAGCACGACGGGAAGGATGAGCGTGTAACGCAGCGTCGCCAGTTTGGCGAACTGGCCGGAGAGCAGAAAACACAGCCCCGAGCCTAGGATGTTGGCAATCGCGATGCTCCACACCATGGAATAGGTGATGTTGAGATTCTTGGTCACCATGTCTGGCCCCGGCACCAGCCCGTGAATCAGAAAGGCGCCCAGCAGGATCGCCATGCCGGCGGAAGACGGCACCCCGAACACCACGGTGGGAACCAGCGCGCCGCCTTCGCGCGAATTGGTGGCGCTCTCGGCGGCGATAACGCCGCGCACATCGCCGGTGCCGAAACTCTGTTGCGCCCCCTTTTCGGTGCGCAGCGCGTGGCCGTAGGACAACCAGTCGATCACGGCCGCGCCGATGCCCGGAATCATGCCCATGAAGGAGCCAAGTGCGGAACAGCGCAGCACCAGGAACCAGTTGTCGAAGCAATCTCGGATGCCCTGGAGCAGGCCGGCGCGGGTGTCGACATGCTTGTTTTCGCTGACGATGGAGGTGCGCCCGACGAGGAGGTCGCACAGTTCCGGCAGCGCATAGATGCCGAGCGTCAGCGGCACCAGCGGTAGCCCCTCCCATAAATAAAGCTGTCCCATGGTCCAGCGTAGCGTGCCCGTCTGCGGGTCCGACCCGATCATGGCGAGCATCATGCCGAAACAGGCGCAGGTCAGTCCGCGCAAGGGCGTATTGCCCGACAGCACGGACACCATGGAAATGCCGAACACCGCCAGC
>Ga0247668_1000230_pt1 | contig 15153 bp, 11 predicted proteins | sample CNK09_metaG_FD_182737 | JGI IMG/M metagenome (GOLD analysis project Ga0247668, IMG submission 182737) | Soil microbial communities from Purdue University Martell Research Forest, Indiana, United States - CNK09 | ecosystem: Environmental > Terrestrial > Soil > Temperate forest > Bulk soil...
TGCTCCATTTGTTCGATCAGCGGCATGGCCATTTGAAAAAGGAGTTCGCCATCGTGCGTGAGGGTGATTTTTGAGCCGCGCCGCGCGAACAGATTGACGGCCATTTCGCTTTCAAGGCTCTGGATCTGTTGGGAAACGGCGGGCTGGCTCAGGCTCATGCGTTTGGCCGCTTTGGAGATGCTGCCGGTGGCGGCAGCGTAACAAAAGCCCCGCAATTGCTGAAATCGGTTCTGCTTGTATCGATAATCGACGGCACTCATACCATTGGCAGTGTCTTAATCTGCCACGAATTTTTTGCGTGCGCAAATACCCAATCGACCCCATCAATATATCCAGATGACCCAATGAAGGCAATGGGTTTCAGCAGGTATTGTTCCGGCTTATAGACGGTATTGAAGCTGCTGATTTTGCGTTTGCGAAATTAACAGGCTATACATGCTTTGGCAAGAGCAAGAGCAATTAAATGGCGCAAGCCACATTTATGACAACCATTGAACCTCACCCAGGTTTGGAAGTGCTCAGTCCTGTTAGTGACGAGCACAGTGAAATCCTAACACCGGAGGCGCTGGAGTTTTTTATCACCTTGCAGCGCGAGTTCAATCCCCGCCGCCTCAAACTCCTCCGCCAGCGGCAATTGCGGCAGCAAAGCATTGACCGGGGTGAAATGCCCCGTTTCCTGCCGGAAACCAGGGCCATCCGCGAGGGTGATTGGAAAGTCGATGCGGTGCCGGCGGACTTGCAGAATCGCCGGGTCGAAATCACCGGTCCGGTGGACCGCAAGATGGTAATCAACGCCCTCAATTCCGGCGCGAACTGTTACATGGCCGATTTCGAGGACTCTCATTCGCCAACCTGGGAGGCGACGCTCGACGGCCAGATTAACGTCCGCGACGCCGTCCGAGGCGAGGTTGAATACTCGAGCCCCGAGGGCAAGCGCTACCAGTTGAACGCGCAAGTCGCGACCATGCTGGTGCGCCCGCGAGGATGGCATTTGCCCGAAAAGCATTTGCGCGTGGACCGAGAATTTGCTTCCGCCAGCCTGTTCGATTTTGCCCTTTATTTCTTTCACAATGCCCGCACCCGGGTTGAACGAGGCTCGGGGATTTACTTCTACCTCCCGAAACTGGAACATTATCTCGAAGCCCGCCTTTGGAACGACGTGTTCGTCAGAGCCCAGGAGTTGCTTGGGCTGCCGGAGGGCGCCATCAAAGCGACGGTGCTCATCGAGCACATCCTCGCCAGCTTCCAGATGGAGGAAATCCTCTACGAACTGCGCCATCACAGCGCCGGCCTGAACTGCGGGCGTTGGGATTACATTTTCAGCTACATCAAGAAGTTCGCCCGCAAGGAGGAAATGATCGTGCCGGATCGCTCGCAAGTCACGATGACAACGCCTTTCATGCGCGCTTATTCGCTTTCCTGCATCAAGGCCTGTCACAAACGCGGCGCGTTTGCGATGGGCGGCATGGCGGCGTTTATCCCGGTCAAGAGCGATTCAGCGGTCAATGAACAAGCGCTGCAAAAGGTGCGCGAGGACAAACAACGCGAAGCGACCGACGGGCACGATGGCACCTGGGTGGCGCATCCGGGACTCGTGCAAATCGCGAAGGAGGAATTCGTCAAAGTCCTCGGCCAGAAACCCAACCAGATCGATCGCCAACGCGATGATGTCACCGTCACGCCGGAGCAACTCATTGAGGTGCCGCGCGGCACCATCACAGAAGAAGGCCTGCGCCTGAATATCCGCGTGGGCATTCAGTATCTCGAAGCCTGGCTTGGCGGATTGGGCTGTGTGCCGCTCTATAATCTGATGGAAGACGCCGCCACCGCCGAGATCTCGCGAACCCAGGTCTGGCAATGGGTCCATAATCCGCGAGGCATTCTCACCGACGGGCGCAAAGTTACGCTCCAGTTGGTCCGGCACTGCATCGAAGAGGAGTTGGATCGCATCCGGAATGAACGCGGCAAGGCGCGGTTTGACCGCGGCCATTTCGCCGAAGCGACGCGACTCTTCGACGACTTCGTCGCCCACGAAACCCTCGAGGAATTCCTAACGCTTAAAGCCTATGAACTGTTGGATTAACCAATCAAAAAAACCAACCCTAGCCAACCCACAACACGGAGACACATTATGAAAAACGTAGATGTTATCACCAACGAAGACATCCGGACCCTCGAAAATTACTGGCGCAACGACCCTCGCTGGCGCGGCGTCACTCGCAATTACAGCGCGGAAAAAGTCCTGCGGCTGCGCGGGACCGTGAAAATCGAGCATACCATTGCCGATCAAATGTCGCGCAAGCTCTGGGGCCTGCTGAGCCGGGAGCCGTACGTCAACGCCCTGGGCGCACTGACCGGCAATCAAGCCGTGCAAATGGTCGAAGCCGGACTGAAAGCGATCTACTTGAGCGGCTGGCAAGTCGCCGCCGACAATAACCTCGCCGGCTGCATGTATCCCGACCAGAGCCTCTATCCCTCGAACAGCGTGCCGGAGGTCATTCACCGCATCAATAAAGCGCTGCAACGCGCCGACCAGGTCCAGTGTCTTAACGGCGAGAGCAAATACGACCACTGGGCGCCGATTGTGGCCGATGGCGAAGCGGGTTTCGGCGGCGCACTTAACGCCTACGAATTGATGCTCCAAATGATCGAAGAAGGCGTGGCCGGCGTCCATTTCGAGGACCAGCTCTCCTCCGCGAAAAAGTGCGGACACATGGGCGGCAAAGTGCTTGTGCCCACCTTCGAGTTCATGCACAAGCTAACCGCCGCGCGCCTGGCCGCCGACGTCGCCGGCGTGCCGATCGTCCTCGTAGCGCGAACCGATGCCGATTCGGCGAAATTGCTCACCAGCGATTTCGACGAGCGCGACAAGCCGTTCTGCACCGGCGAACGCACCGAAGACGGCTTCTTCCGCATTCGTTCCGGCATCAACCTGGCCATTGCCCGGGCGCTGGATTACGCGCCGTTAGCCGATGTGATCTGGTGCGAAACCAGCACGCCGGACTTGAAATACGCGCGCCTGTTCGCCGAAGGCGTGCAGGAAGTTTATCCGGAAAAACTCCTCGCCTACAACTGCTCGCCCTCCTTCAATTGGAAGAAAAACCTGGACGACCGAACCATTGCCAAATTCCAGAACGAACTGGGAGCGATGGGCTACAAATTCCAGTTTGTCACCCTGGCCGGCTTCCACGCCATCAATTGGAGCATGTGGAACCTGGCTCGCGGCTACCGCGACCGTCAGATGGCCGCCTACACTGAACTGCAAGAGAAGGAATTCTCGGCCGAGAAAGACGGTTACCGGGGGACCAAGCACCAGGCCTTTGTCGGCGCGGGATACTTCGACGAAATCACCCGCATCTGCGGCGAATCCTCCGTGACCGCCCTCAGGGATTCGACCGAGGAGGCTCAATTCACTGAGGAGAAACTGGTCGCAACCCCGGCGACCCCGCCAACGGCAACAGTCCCCATCCCTGCGATCACGTCCAAACCATAACCGAAGCCATAGGTTGAAATCGGACCTTCTGCCCTTCTCCCAAGGGCAGAGGGATAAGTTATTGCATGTATCGTCCCACTTAATCGCCCCTCTTAATCGCTCACTTTGTCGATCACGAAATCACCGGAGCGATAAAGTGGGCGATAAAGTGGGCGATAAAGCGAGCGACCAAGTCAGGATGTTCATCGTGGCGAGCTTATTCTTTACACATCAGTTCCCCGCGTTAATCTGGCTCAGATGTCCGAGCTCCAGCCACCAGATACGCACCATTTATCCGCTGCGATCGGCTGGCTTGAGCTGGGTAATCACGTCGAAGCCGGCGAGGAGTTGGCCAATATCTCCGCCCCATTTTTGGAACACCCGGATGTCCTGGAAACGCGCTGGGCGGTGTGCGCGGCCGGCAAAAGCTGGGAGGCGGCGGCTCTTGCGGCGGAGTTGCTGCTCGTCAACGCGCCCGAGCGAGCCTCGGGCTGGATTCATCGCGCCTATGCCTTGCGCCGCGCCCCTGGGGGCGGATTGCAGAAAGCGTGGGAAGCGCTCAGACCGGCCTTTGAAAAATTTCCAGGCGAATCGGTCATCCCGTATAATCTCGCCTGTTACGCCGCGCAATCGGACCGTCTGGACGAGGCCTGGGATTGGCTGCACAAAGCGATGGATGCCGCCGGCGACGTGAACGAGATCAAACGAAGGGCCTTGGCCGACGCCGATCTGCAGCCTCTTTGGGAGCGAATTCGGGAATTGTGATTTTATCAATTGACCTGCCTGAGCATCCATGGAATGGAAGGAGGATGAGTGATCACTCCATCTTGCATGTGCAAGGGTTGACCAAGAGCTATTCGAGCGGCAACGGCACTTTGACCGTGCTGCGGGAGATCAGCTTTTCACTGGCCGCAGGTTCGACCTGTGCCGTGGTCGGTCCCTCGGGCAGCGGGAAAACGACGCTGCTCGGCTTGTGCGCCGGCCTCGACCAACCCAGCGCCGGAACGGTGGTGCTCGACGGCACGAATCTCGGCACACTCAACGAGGACGGCCGGGCGCGCCTTCGCAACGAACTGCTCGGGTTCGTCTTTCAAAGTTTTCAACTCCTGCCGACGCTAACGGCGCTGGAAAACGTGATGGTGCCGATGGATTTGCGCGGAGGCAATCGCAGCCGGAAAAAAGCCATCGCTTTGCTGGAAACAGTGGGCCTGGGAGAGCGGCTCTCGCATTTCCCGGCGCAACTTTCGGGAGGCGAACAGCAGCGCGTCGCGCTGGCGCGCGCTTTCATCAATGATCCGAAGATTCTTTTTGCGGACGAACCGACCGGGAATTTGGATGCGGAGACAGGCCACAAAATCATCGAAATGCTTTTTGAATTAAACGCCGGAACGCAGACCACGCTGGTCCTGGTCACGCATGACCTGGAAATCGCCCAGCGCGCCGGAAGGGTCATCCGGCTCAGAGGCGGCGCTATGGTCGAGGGGTAATTATGGCACTCCGAGCAATAGGCGGCGGCTTCTCCCTCTCCTCCCTTCGAGGGAGGAGAGGGTCAGGGAGAGGAGGGCCATCCTGCTTACAAACAGCGTTAACCCAGACCGTTAGGTTTTCCTGCTGGCTACCGGTTCAACGGTTCAACGGTTCAACGATTTGGCCTTTAACGATCTCATGATTTTCGCCCGCCATTTCTTCACCCGTTGGACATGGCAAATGGCCTGGCGCGACAGCCGGTCAAGCCGGCGGCGCTTGCTGTTGTTCTCCACGTCCATCACCCTGGGAATTGCGGCGCTGGTGGCCATCAGTTCCTTCGGCAAGAGTTTGAAGAACGCGATCGACACGCAGGCGAAATCGTTGCTCGGCGCGGATCTGGCGCTCGCGTCCCGGGCCAATTTTTCGCCGGAGGAAGAGAAGCTTTTTCAGTCGATCGGCGGTGAGCAGGCGCGAGAAATCGACTTCTCGTCAATGATTTATTTTCCGAAGAGCGAGGGGACGCGGCTGGTCAGCGTGCGCGCGTTGAGCGGCGATTTTCCATTCTACGGCAAGCTTGAGACGGAGCCGCCCGAGGCGGCGGGGGCGTTTCGAGCCGGCGCGGGCGCGTTGCTCGAAGAGGCCTTGCTGATTCAATACGGCGCAAAAGTCGGCGACCCGATCCGGCTCGGCGACCTGACTGTTCCAATCGCCGGAAGCCTGCGGAAAGTCCCGGGAGAAACGCTGGCCCTGGCCACGATCGCGCCGCGCGTTTACCTGCCGATGGAGGACCTGGCACGAACAGGTCTGCTGCGCCAGGGGAGCATGGCGCGTTACAAAGTTTACGTGAAACTGCCGCCCACGGCCAACGTCAAGCGCATCGTGGAGCGCATTCAACCGCAGTTGGACCGATACCGGATGGGGCACAGCACGGTCGAGACGCGGAAGAAAGACCTGGGCCGCTCGATCGACGACCTTTATAATTTCCTGAATCTGGCCGGATTCATCGCCTTGCTGCTGGGCGGCGTCGGAGTGGCCAGCGCGATCCACGTTCACGTCAAACAGAAGATTGAGACAGTCGCAGTGCTTCGCTGTTTGGGCGCAAGCGTGGGCCAGGCGTTTGCCATTTACTTGTTGCAGGGAATGGCGCTTGGAATCATCGGCGCGCTGGCGGGTGCCGGGTTGGGGCTGGGCATCCAATTTGCCTTGCCAAAGCTGGTCGCCAGTTTTCTTCCGTTCCCGGTCGCGTTCGTCATTTCCTGGAGCGCGGTCTTGCTGGCGATGGGCCAGGGATTCGTCATTTGCCTGTTGTTTGCGCTGCTGCCATTGCTCAGTGTGCGGCGAGTTTCTCCGTTGGGGGCTCTCCGGTCATTTGTCGAGGCGCCTGCTGGTCGGGGTCGCGATCCGCTGCTCTGGCTGGCGGTTTCAATTCTCGCCCTCGGCATTGTTCTGTTTTGCCTGCTCCACACCCAGCACTGGTATGAAGGGATCGGCTTTGCCGCTGGCCTGGCACTCGCGTTCGGTTTGCTTGGCGCGGTTGCAGCAGGAATTGTTTGGGCGGTAAAGAAAACAGTCCGACCATGGATGCCTTATGTTTGGCGTCAAGGGTTGGCCAATCTGCATCGGCCGAATAATCGGACGGTGCTGCTGATGCTCTCGCTCGGATTGGGGGTGTTCCTCATTCTCACACTCTATCTCGTGCAGCAGACTCTGCTGGCGGAATTGGCATCGAATCGCGCGGGAACCGGGGCCAACATCGTCCTCTTCGATGTTCAACCCGACCAGAAGCCGGGCGTGGTCGATTTGCTCCACAGCCAGAACCTGGCGGTGCTCGATGAAGCGCCGATCGTCACGATGCGAATCAGTTCGATCAAAGGCCGGAGCGTAGAAGAGATGTTAGGCGACAAGAACAAGCCGGTTCCAAACTGGGTCCTGCGAAGGGAGTATCGTTCGAGTTACCGCCAGCAGCTTCGCGGAGGGGAGAAAATTATTGCTGGGAAATGGGTGGGGGACTGGAGTCCAAAGTCCAAAGTCCAAAGTCCAAAGTCAATGATGCATGGTCCGACAACTCCGACCAGTCCGACGGGTCCGACGAATCAGACAATTTTGGACTCTCCCTCCGTTCCTGTCTCGGTCGAGGAGGGCATCGCCAAAGAGATGGGAGTGGGCCTGGGTGACAAGCTCGTGCTGGATGTCCAGGGCATTCCGGTGGCGGCTGAAGTGTGCAGCCTGCGGCGGGTTGATTGGCATCGGGTCGAGCCGAATTTCTTCCTGCTGTTTCCGCGCGGAGCGCTGGAGGAAGCGCCGGCGACGCACGTCATGTTGACGCGCGCCGATTCGCCCGAGAAATCAGCCCGATTGCAACGGGGTGTCGTGCAGACATTTCCCAATGTGTCGGCAATTGATCTGACCTTGGTTTTGCAAACCCTGGATGCGATTGTCGGCAGAATATCCTTCGCGGTTCAGTTCATGGCACTTTTCACGGTGCTTACGGGCCTCTTGGTTTTGGCCGGCGCGATTCTCACCGGGCGTTATCAGCGGATGCGGGAAAGCATTTTGCTGCGCACCCTGGGAGCCAGCCGCGCGCAAATTCTGCAGATTCAATTGGTTGAGTATTTTTGTCTGGGTTTGATGGCCGCGTTGACGGGCATCATCCTGGCGGTGGCCGCGAGTTGGGCGCTGGCCGCGTTCGTGTTTCATGCCGCTTTTATTTTCTTCGCAGTGCCGCTGCTCATCGGCTTGCTGCTGGTCTTGATGCTGACGGTTGGGATGGGAATGTTGATGGGCCGCGGCATCGCGAATCGCCCGCCGCTGGAGCTTTTGCGGGTGGAGTGAATGGTGGAGAAGAGATCGCTTGAAATAAGTTTCTTTTCCACTATTCTGCTGGCAGAAGGAGCAATTTGCATGGATTGCCTTTCGGGAAATAACGACAAACAACGAACTGGAAACTAGATTATGGCATACGAATTACCTCCCTTACCCTATCCCAAGGACGCGCTTGAGCCGTTCATCGACGCGCAAACCATGGAAATCCATCACGGCAAGCATCACGCTGCCTACGTGACCAACGTGAACAAGGCCATCGCGGGCAAAGCGGACCTGGAGAAAAAGACGGTCGAACAGTTGATCAGCAACCTCGATGCGGTGCCGGCGGACATTCGCGGCGTCGTGCGCAACAACGGCGGCGGCCATGCCAACCACTCGATGTTCTGGAAACTGATGGCCAAAGGCGGCGGCGCTGCAAGCGGAAAAATCGCGGATGACATCAACGCGACTTTCGGCAGCCTCGATGCCTTCAAAGAAAAATTCGAGGCCGCCGGCATCGGTCGCTTCGGAAGCGGTTGGGCGTGGCTGATTGTTAACAAAGCCGGCAAGCTGGAGATTGTTTCCACACCGAATCAGGACAACCCAATCATGGAAGGCAACAAGCCCGTCCTCGGCTGCGATGTCTGGGAGCATGCTTATTATTTGAAATACCAAAACCGCCGGGCCGATTATCTGAAAGCCTGGTGGAACGTGGTAAATTGGGCTGAAGTTGCCCACAATTACGCGGCTGCGAAGGGTTAACCTGCTGCGCGAGTTTCCCCCTCTCCTCTCCCCCGAGGGAGGAGAGCAGGGGAAATGAGGCTGTTTTTTCACCGGTGCCGCGATCTCTTCGAGATTGGCAGCAGCAAACGAGTTCAAACTTGCCAAAGTGCTGAAAAAGCCGTATTAGCCGGCCCGTTTCCAGTACGTCCTCCAGCCCTGGTTACGAACTCTCGCATTGGCGGGGATCTGAGACAGCAATAACACAGCGGCAAAAATGTCCCCGCAGGCACAGAGCGCGTTCAAGGCTGAACCGAGTGCGAGCAAGCCTGACGACCTGCCTGTGATGGCGCAGGCAACCAACGGAACAAACGAAATAACGAAAAACGGCGTCAGAAGAATGGTCACGAATCGAGTACGCGAAAGTTCACCTGCATAGTGAGCGTAAAAGAGCATCCGCGAGGGCCAAAAGCCCAAAATCGAGTCAGCAGAGCAGCCTGAGCGAGGGTGGACAACAGCGTGAATCAATTCGTGAACTGGAATGATGACCACAAACGTGGCCAAAAGGGCGCTTGGAGAATCAAACGGCAGGCCACGGAGTGGCGTAAGCAAATACCAAAGCACGCCAACTCCTGAGCACGCAGCAAGCCCCAGTGGCAAGGCCAGAAGCTGCATCAACCAAGGTGTTGGTTCGCGTAACGGTGTCCACAATGCGTCAGGAGAAAAATCCGACGTCTCTGGAACTGCCCCGAGATGTAATCGCATATTGGTGCTCGACGCTTGGTCCCAATCTCAGTGACTCGGCTTGGAGTGCAACGACGGCGCTAAGGAGCGCTAAGGATGGTTGTTTCAAGGTCACACGAACCTTGAGCAAGTGCGCCGGAGCAACCTGGTCAATGGTGTCACTTATGCCATACTCGAAGAAGACCGACGCGCTATGCTCGCGCATCTGGCTTGGAAAAAATTTCCACTGGTCGCTCATTGCATAACGAGAGTCTGGTTCGGCTTGGCGCAGGCGGTTGTCAATGGAGGAGGATGGTTTGATATTTCATGAATTCGTGTGAATTCGCAATTTTCGAGTGGTGGCGATCACCGCTCAGTTCAACACCACAAGGCTCCCACAAATCGGTGGGAAAGGCGAGGGGAATCTGGAACACCTTCAGTGATCTGGATTGCAGGTTTTCGAGGTTTCGATTTGGGAAAAGCAAAAATTCGCAATCTTCTGCCTTGCTGTGCCGGGCGGTTTTCCGACAATGCTCGGCGATGAAGGGCTGTATTGGCGTTGCTCGATGTTTGGTCGTTGGTCTGTTGCTCGTTAGTGGGCGGGCACGGTCCGCGGACGCCCGCGCCGATGACAAGGCGGGTGACACCAACGCCGTCTGGCTCGCCGAACATTACACGAAATACGAGCACCGCATTCCGATGCGCGATGGGGTGCGGCTTTTCACGCGCGTCTATGTGCCGAAAGACGATTCGCAGCGGTGGCCGATTATTCTGACGCGCACGCCTTACGCGCTAAAGCCGTACGGAGCGGACAATTACACCGATCCTTCCGGCTCTTTCGCGACGCTGGCCAAAGATCGATTCATCCTCGTGACGCAGGATGTGCGCGGGCGCTTCGGCTCGGAGGGCGAATATGTCCACGTCCGGCCTTTCAATCCGAAGAAGGGACCGAAGGACACAGATGAAAACTCCGATGCCTGGGACACGATCGATTGGCTGGTGAAGAATACCCCGAATAATAATGGCAAAGTCGGGATCTTCGGCATCTCGTATCCCGGTTTCTACACTGCCATGGGGATGATTGACAGTCATCCGGCGTTGAAGGCGGCTTCCCCGCAGGCGCCCATCTCCGACTGGTTCATGGGCGATGACATCAATCACAATGGGGCATTTTTCCTGACACAGAATTTCGGCTTCTTCTATTGGTTTGCACAAAAAGTCGAAGACCCGCTGCACGAAGATTTGAAGAATTTCAATTTTAAGACGCCGGACGGCTATGATTTCTTTCTTCGGATGGGTCCGCTGGCGAATTCCGACGCCCGCTTTCTGAAAGGACGCGCACCTGCCTGGAATGAGTTCCTAGAACATCCGACCTATGACGCCTTCTGGCAGGCGCGCAACATCCGGCCGCACCTGAAGAATATCCACTGCGCGGTCATGACGGTCGGCGGCTGGTTCGACGCGGAAGACTTGTTTGGTCCGCTCGAGATTTTTCGTTCGACCGAGCGGCAGAATCCCGGCATCACAAACCTGCTGGTGATGGGGCCGTGGTCGCATGGCGAATGGGGGCGCGGCTCAGGCGAGAAGCTCGGCCAAATCAATTTTCACGCCAAGACGTCCGAGTTTTATCGTGAGAAAATTGAACTGCCTTTCTTCCGCAATTTCCTCAAAGGAGGCGATACCAATTTTACTGGGACCAAAGCCCATGTTTTTGAAACTGGCACGCATCAATGGCGTCGCTTCGACGCCTGGCCTCCGAAAGAGGCGGTCAAGCGCACCGTTTATTTTCGGGCTGGCGGCGCGCTCGGATTCGATCCGCCGAAAGACGGTGCCGACGCTTTCGACGAATACGTGAGCGACCCCGCCAAGCCGGTGCCCTACACGATGGAACCGTCCACGGGCTACCCGCGCGCCTATCCCATCGAAGATCAGCGTTTCGCCGCCTCGCGGACGGACGTGCTCGTTTATGAAACCGAGCCGCTGGAGGAGGACTTGACGCTGGCTGGCCCAGTCCAGGCTACGCTGCACGTCTCGACGACTGGCACCGATGCCGACTGGGTCGTCAAGCTCGTGGATGTCTATGCCGGCGACTTCCCGAACCCCGACCTGACTCCGACTGGCGTGAAGCTTGGTGGGTATCAACAACTCGTTCGCGGCGATGTCTTTCGCGGCAAGTTCCGCAACAGTTTCCAAAAGCCCGAACCGTTCGAACCCGGCAAGGTCACGAAGATCGACTTCACCATGCCGGACATCTGTCACACGTTCCGCCGCGGCCATCGCGTGGCGATCCAGGTGCAGAGTTCGTGGTTCCCGCTGGTCGATCGCAATCCACAAACCTTCGTGAACATTCCGACGGCTGCGGCGGAGGATTACCAGAAAGCAACCCATCGCATCTATCGCACGGCGAGCGCCTCCTCGGCGCTGGTCGTGCAAATGTTGCCGACGGTTCCCCAGTGACCCGTTTGCGGCCAGAAGCAATGCGACAGTGCCAAAATCGCCACGGACGCCGCGGATACCCGGCAACGCCAATCTTCCGAAAGCGCCGGCATGCCGGGGAACATATTCGCGCTAGCGTTTGGAGTGCGCCCGGCTTGCCGGCGCTTTCGCTCCTTCACGGCGATGCCCCCTAAAGCTCGTGCTTTTTCCTGAAGGCTCATGGAAATCATAAATCATAAATCATAAATCCGGTGAGTTGGTTCTACCGCACTTTTTTAAGGCCGGCGCTCTTCGCGCAGGACTCGGAGGCGATCCACCAGCGTACGTTGCGGGCGCTCGCCTGGGCGAGCCGGCGCGAATCGGTTTGTGATCTGCTCGAGTCTTTTTGCGGCGCGCCTTCGTTGCCGGTGGAACTATTCGGCCTGACGTTCCCAAATCCCGTCGGCCTCGCCGCCGGCATGGATAAAGTGGCGGAAGCGGTGCCGGCGTGGCGCGCGCTGGGCTTTGGCTTCAGCGAATTGGGCGGCGTTACGTGGCATGCGCAGCCGGGCAATCCGGCGCCTCGGATGTTCCGCGCGATTGCGGATGAAGCGCTCGTCAACCGCATGGGATTCAACAATCCCGGCGCGGAGGCCATCGCGCAAAAACTTGCGGAGTGGCGCGCGCTTGGGCGCTGGCCCAAACATCCCGTCGGCATCAATCTCGGCAAATCCAAGATCACTCCGCTGGAAAAGGCAGCCGAAGATTACGCCAACTCTTTTCGAATGCTTCGGAAGCACGCGGATTTTTTTGTGGTGAACGTCAGTTCGCCGAACACACCAAACTTGCGGAAGCTTCAGGATAAGGCTGCTTTGGAGGAGATTCTGGCAGCCATACAGGAGGTTCAAAGTCCTGGAGGGCTAGTCCAAAGTCCAAAGTCCGAAGTCCAAAGGCTTGCGGAGTCGGGTATCAAGCCCATCCTGGTGAAAGTTGCACCAGACCTCTCGTTTGAGGCGCTGGATGAGATTCTGGAATTGGCGGGGCCGCGCCAGATTGCTGGGATTGTGGCGACTAACACAACCATCACGCGGCCGGAGAGTCGTGAACCGGGTTTGCAGCGCATTTATGCCGAGACGGGCGGGCTGAGTGGAAGGCCTTTGGCGAAGCGCAGCACCGAAGTAATTCGCCACCTCTATCGGCAAACGCGCGGGGCCCTGCCGATCATTGGAGTCGGCGGGATTTTCACCGCCGCCGATGCCCGGGAAAAAATCCAGGCGGGCGCCAGCCTTGTGCAAATCTATACCGGCCTGGTTTACGAAGGGCCGACTCTGGCTAGAGAAATCGTGACCGGGTTATCGGCGCGTTTGCGGGAGCGCGGGCTGACCGAACTTAGACAAGCAGTGGGACGCGAAGGCTAAGTTTACTTGCTGTCCAGGATCTTGGCGACTTCCGCCTCCAAGGCTTCGCCACGCAGGTTTTTGGAGATGATTTTTCCCTCACGGTCGAGGAGGAAAGTCGCTGGGATGCTGCTGACACCATACTTGCCGGCCAGCTTATTGCCCCAGCCTTTGCCATCGAAGTACTGTTGCCAGGTTATTTTCTTCGTCTCCATGAAAGAGGTCAGTTTCGTCTTGTCGCTGTCCAGGCTGACTCCGACGATTTCAAAGCCTTTGGGATGATATTTCTCGTAAGTCTTGAGCACGTTGGGCAGCTCACCGACACATGGGCCGCACCAGGTCGCCCAGAAATCCACCAGCACCACCTTCCCTTTGTATTTGCCGACCGAGAGGGGCTTGTCGGCCAGGTCGTTTTCCTCAAAATCCGGGAAGACCTTTCCAACAGCCAGTTTGAGGTCCGCCTCTTCCTGGTTCTTTTTCATTTCCTGCTGTTGCTTCAAGGAAACGATAATGTCACCCGCTCTTTTGCCCTGGGACGTCTCTGGAAACTCCGCCTTAAGCTGGTTGACCAGCGCCGTGCCTTTCTCTGGATTTTCAAATACCTGCAGATAGAGCATCGCTTTCATGAGAAGGATTTGGGCGACCTCGTCCGTCTTTAGGTCCTTGTACTTGGCCAGGAGCGCGTCGAATTCCTTCAGCTCGTCGGCCAGGTCCTGTTCGGTTTTTTTGCCACCGGTCAGTTTGGCCTGGACTTTGCCGACGAGGACCTGAAGATCCGCCTTGGCCTGCCCAATCGATTCGCTCTTGGCAGCCTCTGGCTCAGCCGCGATTCCCTGCCCGTGGAAGACCAGAAGGGTTGCGGTAACGATCGCCAGGACTATTGAGTTTTTCATGATGAATGTGGATTATGCGATTCTGCGCGTCAGCCCATACAAAAGCATTCCAAGCCACTAATCGCAAGGCAATTTCGGAACAAAATAGTCAATTAAGGGCCGCGTTTCGACGTGGTGGAGGAAGCTGGGGCTTCATCGCTTCTCCTTCTCCTGGCCTTCGCTTCGATATTTTGTTCGATCTGGCGGCGCGCACTCCCCTTGCGAAGCGTCTGCATATTCAATGCGTCCAGCGCCTCTCCTTCAGCCGTGGCGATTCGTCTGGTCCCGTTTGAGTCATGTTTCTTCGTCATGCAAGAACCTACTGCCCTCCTGCCGGTCGTCCAAAAGAAAACCAACCATAGGGTCTTCCCCTGCCGGACCCAGCCCATTGCGCGAATCAAAATCGGTCCTACGGTACGATCGTGGGCTTGACGGTGAATCTTGAGGAGAATGATTTATGCCAGAACAACAGACTATAGAAAGAGCGCGGAAGGACGAAGCGGCAGGAAAAGCTCCCACGACGCAGGCGGGCGAGTTCGTCCGGGAAGAGATGCGCCATATTCGCGAAGGAAGACACGGTGCGCGTTCTACAAAACAGGCTATTGCCATTGGGTTGTCAAAAGCGCGCCGGGCCGGAGTCAAGCTTCCACCTCCTCGCAGAGGAACCGTTTCTGAAAAAACGCGCCGGAGCGCCGAAAGCGCTTACCGCAAAGGTGGCACCCGCCGCGGAAGTGCTCCGTCGCCGAGACGTTCCAGGGCGACGCTCGGCGCCTTGAAGCGTGAAGGCCGTAGGGCGGCGTCCTTCAAATCCCTTTCAAGGCAGGCCCGAAACGCGGCACGCCGGCGTTCCACTCAGCGTCGCCGGTCGTAGCGATCTGGACGTGGGCGCAACACCGAGGTCGTGGACTTCGTCGGCTGGCTGCGCAGTTGCAATGATGGATTAAGCCGGGACAGCCGAAAAACCGGAGTGTACCGTCTGGCTCTACAGCCTGTGCGGTACCGAAAACCTTCGTCTCAACCCGAAAACAATTCGACAACGCGTGTCGCTTCGGTCATCATCCGCACTGTCAACCGGAACCTGATTTTATTATGAGAACACTTCTCCTGGGGATCGACAGCGGCACCCAATCCACGAAAGTCCTGGTGGTGGATGCGCGCGACGGCAAGGTGCTGGCCTCGGCTGCGCAGTCCTACGAGTTGATTCCGAACCTGCCACCAGGTGCCAAAGAGCAGCACCCGCACACCTGGCGCGAGGCCACGGCCAGCGCCATGCGCCAGGCATTGC
>Ga0247668_1000235_pt1 | contig 14961 bp, 27 predicted proteins | sample CNK09_metaG_FD_182737 | JGI IMG/M metagenome (GOLD analysis project Ga0247668, IMG submission 182737) | Soil microbial communities from Purdue University Martell Research Forest, Indiana, United States - CNK09 | ecosystem: Environmental > Terrestrial > Soil > Temperate forest > Bulk soil...
AGCCTGGCCACCATGCCGAGCCTGGCCACCATGCCGAGCCTGGCCACCATGCCGAGCCTGGCCACCATGCCGAACCGGACATACCGGACATGACCCTGTATGGCGCTGAGACGGTCCGTACGGCGTTGACCCCCCATACCCACCCAATGAGACCTAGACCATGATCATCAGCGTTTCTGCTGGTCACGGTACGTTTCTGGGCCATGTTCCGGCCGGCCCGTGAAATCCGGCCGATACGGGGGACCCATGGCCGGCCACCAGGGCAGCAAACGGACCCAAACCAAGATCATCTAGGTATGTGATACAAGTCACATTTTTTCTTGTTTCTCCAGGTCAGAAGCATGATGATCATGGTCTATTCCGGTCAATCGGAAATTGGTACTTGACTACTCCAATAGGCGTGACTAGCGTCGGTGCGAGCACCACCGAACAACAACTGAACAGCCGGCCCGCTACATCCTCCGGATCTGCGGGCACGCGGGAAGTCTCGCAGGCATCGCGGTGGCCAATCGGCCCGCTCACCTGCTACCCGCGTAAGTGTCGATCGGGCGTAAGCGGCCCGCCTACCCTCCTCCGGCTGAGGAGTGCGACTAGGGAACCGGTCAGATAACTCCACAGAGGTAATCAAGGGTCACACTTGCGCGTATCCCGTGACCCTGCCCGGCCAGATAGCCGGGTCAATCGGCACAGTCAGATCCTTGCCACGAAAACCATCAGCGCGCCTAGCGGGGTTACCCGCACATGCGATAGGCGGGTACTGAGGCGGTACGAGCTAAACAGTCCGGTCGTACTGAGAAGGTCATCAGCCTGGCGAGTAGGGGAAGCACAGAGTACCGATAGGCGCGCAGCCAACCAACCGAAGTCACCTAACCCAACCGTTCGCACGTGGTGGCCATGGTGCCAGCCGCATAGGACATGATCATTCCGGCCAGCCTGCGAGGGTTCCGGTCCGGAACGGGATTGTCCGCCGCAAACCGCGCACCATGGCCAGCCACGGCCGAACGGCCGGATCGTTACCCGTTCCGGTTGACCGGAACAACCCCACCCAATCCGAAGGGAATCACCATGACTGCCAGCGACACCACCACCAAAACTGTCAAGTACGCCACTGCCGTCAAGCGCGGTCTCGCCGCTTCCAAGTCGGCCGATAAGGCCCAGTGGATCATCGGCGACCTCGCCGCTACTGTCGACACCTCCGAGTATGGCGCGGGAACCGTTCAGCGTTTCTCTGATGACATCGGTCGTGCCTACAAGACGGTTCTGGACATGCGGAAGGTTGCCAGCCAGTACGCGCCGGCCGAGCGTTCCGACCTCAACTCATGGACCATTCACCAGATCTTCGGCCGCCAGGAGGACCGGGCCAAGCTGGTCAAGTCGCAGGCATGGACGGCCAGCGCGGCCAAGGCGCTCGTTGAGTCGCGGAAGAACGCGGACGCCGGCGACGGCGACGGCGACGGCGACGGCGACAGCAACGGGCCGGAGACCGTGGAGACCGATGAGGCAAAGCTGGCCAGGCTCCGCGCTTACCGTGACCAGCTTGTTGCCGACCTGGCCAAGACGGAATCCGCCATCGCTGAGCTAGAGGCTAAGGTCGGGCCGGCCCAGCACGTTCACAAGGGAATCCCGGCGCATGCCGAGACCGACCCGCGTACGGACTGCCCGACGTGCCAGGAAAACGGCGTCACCCCGATGCCGGCTCCGCGCCCGCGTCGCGCCCGTAAGTCGGCATGACGTACCCGGATCACTGATCACCACCCATGACGGCCGGCCCGGTTCACCTCCGGGCCGGCCGGCCGTGGCAGTAGCTCAGCGAACCGTCACCCAACGAGATGAGGAACACGCCATGAATTACATGATCATCGCCCGCCGGAACGGCTGGATCACTGTCCTCTGGTCAGATGGCCGGGTCACCCGGCACAGCATCGGGTGAGAGAGGACCCAGCCATGCCTGAGATCAGCCGCCAGTATGATCCGATCGCCCGTGAGTGGAAGTCCGTTCCGGTAGAGGTCCCCCCGGAATCTGTCCGCAAGCACCGCACCCGTGCCCGCCGGCCCGTGCGCCGTGGCGCTCCCCGTGACCTGGCCGGACTGTCGGACGGGTCCCCGATTCCCCCGTGGTGGCGTTACACGGCGTTTGCCCCGCAGGACCAGCTAGCCGACCTGCGAACCTTCATTCCGCCTCCGGCCATGCGGACTAGCCGCGCGGCCGTCGTCATGCCGGCCGATCCGGGCCGCATCACCGTTACCCGCTAACCCGTTCCGGTCGACCGGAACGTCATCTGAGAGGACCCAGCCATGAGTCTGCTAGACGCATTCAACGAGCCGTGCACGCGGCGGGAGACGTCCGACTACGGCATCGACATGCCGATCATGGACGGACCTTACGGGGATGCCGCCGCGCATGCTGCCAGGCCGGCCCGTAAGCGCTCGCGCGGTTGCCGTGGCCGTGACTGCGGCGAATCGCCTTGCATATGCGCCCGGGAAGACTGACCGGCCGTGAGTCACCTCACCGCTGATAACGACTGTCCGTACTGCCCGGCCGGCGCGATCTGCCGTCACTGCCCCGGTTCCGGCCGGCTCTGGGGTTCCGGCACCGGTAACCCGGTCTGCCCGGTATGTCACTACAGGCCGGCCGGCCAGAACGCCGCACGGCCGCGCCGCCGCCTTGGCCGCTGGTCGGGCACCGTACCCGCACACTACGCCGACGTCCCGACGTACATGCACGACATCACTTCCCCGTGCGGTTTGTGCGGCACCTTCTGACCCGTTCCGATTGACCGGAACGTTCACCCAACCGATGAAAGGACCCAGCATCATGCGCAACTACCGTGTCACCTGGTATCGCGGCCACAAATTCACCACGTGGGAAGACCTGCGCCGGCTATGGTCCCGTGACTACGTGCGCTATGTCCAGGTCGACCACCCGGACGGCACGCGAACCTACCCGGACATGACCGACACGCACATCCGGCGCATCGCGGCCGGCATCGCCGAGTCGATCATCGATGACGCGCGCAACTCCGGCCCGGACCCCATCGCGTGGATCACCGGCAACAGCATGATGCCGCCGCTCCGCTCGTTCAACGCGGCCGAGAACGTCTGGCAGCACCCGGCCAACGACGACGGCGAGGCATTCGCCTACCTGGTCGAAGTGCTGGAAAGCCTGCTATCGGACGCATCCGTGGCGCTGGAGGCTCCCGAGTATGACAACAGCCTGTACGCGGTCGACCTCGCGCGTTTCGAGTACAGCGAATCCGAAGACGGGGAAAACCTGCAAGACGACTGGGTTCCCGTCGCCAGCTAGCCAGATATTCCGGTCGACCGGAACGACTGCCGCGTGCCGGCGCGCGTAATCACCGGCACCCATGGCACAGACACGGCCTAGGCGGGCACGCGGGAGCAATCCCCTCCGCTGATGCGTGGTTCGATCCCGCGCGGTGCCACCAACCCCGGAAGCCGTCACCCAACCGATGAAAGGACCCGGCCATGGAGTTCACCAGTTTCAAGGTCACGGACCAGAACTACCGGGGCGCGACACCCGCCAGGATGGCACGGCTGGTGCCGAGCCGGCCGAGGCGCGTGTGGACGCCGCCGTCTGGCCGCCAGCCCGCAAGCCGGCCCGCACCGCGCAGCCAGCCGTCCTCCGGCAACCACCACACGCGCCGCGTGCGCAGCCGGGCCGGTAACGGCTTCCACTTCTAACCGCTGCCCCGGACACCACCCATCACGCACGTTCCGGTCAATCGGAACCTGCGACGCACAAGACGACGTGGAGTGCACCCGCACCGGCCACGTAGCCATCGACGTACAGCATCACCACTGAGAGGTAACCAATGCCCGTACTCACGTCATACGAGAATGCCCAGGCCGACTCCTGGGTGCACGGCACGGCCAGCACGGAGGACGCCGAGGAGGCGCGCGAGCTGGCCGGCATCCGCGCTGCCTTCGCCCTGCTGGACTCGCCCGCCTAGACATTCCGATCGACCGGAAGGAAATCCGCCATGTACCACTTCCCCGGCACCGCTGCGATCCTGCTCCGCACGCACACCTGGCTGTCCGATGCGGCCATCGCGAACTGGCTGCGCAACTACGGCCAGGGCGGCCACTCCGAAGGACAGCCTTTCTGGGTCAAGTCGACCCGGCCCGGCAATCACCACTACTACGTCCGCGCGGTTGGCGGCGGTTTCTTCATCCGGCCCGCCCGCATGCCCGCGAGCTAACCGAACCGATCCGCCAAGACATTCCGATCGACCGGAAGGAACCCGTCATGTACCACGGACCCGAATACAACTACAGGATGACCCGCCGCGACCGCCGCGTCACCTGGTACGGCGGCTACCGCTGGACCACTGAGCTGGGGCCGAACCGGCCCGGTTACCGGCCCGGCCGCTACAGCCACGTGCGGCTGCCCGATGGCGTCACGCTGCCCGCCGCGTACCTGCCCGCGACCGCCGGCATGGACTCCAGCCACGGCCCGCGCCGCAAGGCGATCCGTACCGCCATCGCGGGCAAGATCGCGATGGGCGATGCGTACCTCTGCAACGGCTGGTGCTGCACCGACTGTCTCATGATGCTGGCCAACGGGGAGGGTAATCCCGGGTGGACCGAGGAGGAGGCGGCCGACTACGACCAGCGCGTGGCGCACTACACCGAAGGCTGCAACGTCACGCTTGGCCTCATGCGTGAGGATCACGACTGCCGGTCCACGTGGACGATCACCGACACCGCCGGCGAGACCTACGAGTACGACGCCAAGGACATCACGGACGCGCTGGAACAGCACCAGTGGCACAACGACACGGCACTCGTCGCGTCCGCCAGCATGCACGATCTGGAGACCGAAAGCGACCGTGGCGGCGAGTGCGAATGCGAACAGATGACGTTCTCCCACTCCCAGTGCGACGTCTGCGGTTCCCGCCTGGCCGGCGCTCGCGATGCCGTGTGCTTCTTCAAGATCACCTACCGCTAGCCGGACACCACCCGCCGTGCACGTTCCGGTCAATCGGAACGTGCACGGCGGCACATGCCCGGAAACCATCAACCGACCGAAGAGATGAGGAGATCATCATGTCAGGAACCGAGACCCAGGACCAGCCGGTCATCACGGGCGTGTACGTGATCTACAGCGCCGACGTTATCAGCGAATCGACTGGCGACATCACGCGCATGTCGCCGGCCTCGCACATGCCCGCCGGGCACAACGGGCTCCGCAAGCGGGTGCGTGAGATCGTGGCCGCCAAGTTCACCGAGACCGAGGGCGACGACCAGTACGACTACGGCTACCTGGGCACCGAGCACAACCCGCCCCAGGTCCGTTACTTCCCGTACGGCTACACGGACGAGGAGGGCCTTGAGGAGCCTGCCGAGTGCACGGGATGCTTCGGCATGGGCACCGCACAAGACGCCTACGGTTCGCACCCGTGCCGCGAGTGCGACGGGCGCGGGACGGCCGAGGCCGGCCAGGGCCAGCACCGCAAGTGGGCGGCCATGCTGACCGGGGCCGAATGGCGGATCTTCGCCGATGCCTATCTAATCGACCTGGACGGGCGCGGGATGCCCGCCGAATACGCGGAGACACTGGGCTCCATCACCGAGTACGGCCACCTCCCGGCCGTGTGCGTCGACAACACCGAGGGCTGGAACTCCGGCTACAGCGACCCGGTACTGGAATCCCAGATGTACCTATCTTTCCTGATGTCCGGCCCGGAGCCGGGTGAGGATGACTCGTGATCAGGTACCGCGTCACGGAATACGACGAAGACCATAACGGCCACCCGTCATTCCTGGTCGAAGCCACCGAGCCGTCGCCGCTAGCGCCCGCGCTGATCATCGTCCGCAGGCCGGGCGGGAGCTGGGACGTGTACCGGTGGGACGGATCACCCTGGCCCGCCGGCCGGACCACCCCCGGAGACGCGCGCATCGCAGCCGCGCGCAAATACCGGGAGCTGGACCAGCAGGGGTTCTACAACCCGCACCCATCCTGAACATTCCGGTCGACCGGAACGAGAAACCGAGGTAACCATCATGTTCACCATCGACATCGAATCCGTCAACGGCGGTATCTACCGCTCCCGCGAGCAGGCGGCCACGCTTCCCGCCGCCCGCCGGCTCGTCCGTGAGGGCCTGCGCGGGCTGGACTGCTACCACCTCGTCTTCATCGCGGACGCGGACACCGGCCGCCGGCTTTACTACGGCGGGCGCGGGGGCCGGAGCGGCTGGACGTTCTGGTCCGTGAAGCCCATGACCCGCACGGAAATGAAATCCTCGCTTACCAGGTCCCTGGGCTCCGGGTTCGCGGCCCTGCACGTCCTCGCCATCCTCGGCCATCACGGTGAATACAAGTTCACCCGGACCGACGCCTACGGGGTGCTGCACTGGCGCGCCCGCCGGTACGAGGACGGCACCTACGCGCTGGACAAGATCCCCGCCTGACCGGACACCACCCGTCGTGCACGTTCCGGTCGACCGGAACGTGCGCGGCGGCACATACCCGGAAACCATCACCCGATCCGAAGAGATGAGGTACACATCATGTCGCGCTACTACGGAAGCATGGACAGCTCCCGGCGCAGGACCGAAGCCACCTGCATGATGCCGCACTACGGGCACGTGCGCGGCTGGAACGCCGGAGTCAAAGTCATCCCGGACACCACAACCCAGCGAGACGAGCTGGCCGTCTACATGACCGGCGGCAGCTCCGGCAGCTCGCCTACGCGACTGCTGGGCACCGTGACCGACACCCCGGACGGGCCGCGCTGGGAGCCAGCCGACCCGCCTAAGCCGCCCCGCATCCCGGTCAACGTCAAGACCGCCGGGCACCCGCAAGAGCGGTACGCCATGCCGGTGATCGCGGCCCTCCCGGTCGCAACTCACACGAACAGCCCGGAACCGGATGAGTACGTCTGCGTCGTGCTCACCGGCCGCTGGCCCTCCGGGGAGCCGGTGTTCGGCACCGTCCGCGCCACCCGCGACGGTGACGACTGGGTAACCGAATCCCGGGCGTACGACATGGGCGTGCTGGGAAGCAATCCCGGTCCCTGGTCCCTGACCCGGGCCACCACCGAGATGGTGGAAATGACCGGGCACTCCCGGCCGCCCTGCTCCAGGCCCCACACCGACCGATAGCCAACCTTCCGGTCAACCGGAACGAGAGAGAACGAGGTAAACCACATGCCCATCCAGGCCTTCGGCGCGGACGAGATCCAGACCTCGGACATGCCGACCAGTCACCTGATCGCGCTGGCGCTCACCGCGCCCACCATTCCCGGCCGCAGCGAGCTGTTCGGGCGGGACCGCGCGTTCTACTCCATCGCGCACACCCCGGTCGCCGCGCTGGAGTTCCTGCTGGACACCAGCGACGATCACGTCCGCCGCGTGTACTGCGCGCGAGCCCTGGCCCTGGCCGGCTACACGCTGGTCACCGCACGGGAACTTGCCAGGGGCTTACAGGCCAGACCCCACGTCACCAGCTAACTGACATTCCGGTCGACCGGAACGAGAGAAAACGAGGTAACCATCATGAACGGAACCCAGACCCGCGACCTGACCGCCATCCTGGCCGACCTGGCCAACTTCACCGTGGCCAGCTCCGGGGCCAGGGCCGTCGTCCTGTACCACGAGCTGGAAGACGCGGTGCGCGCCCAGCTCGCGCCCCTGCCCGAGGGCGAGGCTGACGCCATGGCCGCCGAGGCCGAGCGCGCCGCGCGCACCATGGCCCCGCCCGTGCCCGGCGTGACGAGCCACAACGGCTACACCGTCCGGGCGGTGATCTACGACCACGCCCATGCAGACGGTTACCTGGAAGCCTGGCGGGTCGCGGGCGAGGACCCCGAGGGCAGGTGGGTCACCTGGAACGCCTACGCGGGCGACCCATCAGGCAGCCAGGCCGGCCGGCTGAGCTACGACACGGGCAGCTACTTCGGCAGCCCTGACCCAGCACTGAACCGCACGCGGGCACTGGCCGACCTTGCCGTCCGGGCCGGAATCCTGGCCGGCGTGGCCCGCCGCATCGCGGACGAGATCATCAGCCGGCCTGGCACGGCGCTATTCCCGGTGCCGGCGGAGGACACGAGGATGGCCCGCCGCCTGCGCGCGTGGGCCGGCTGACATCTTCCAGCCGACCAGAACGAGAGAAAACGAGGTAACCACCATGAACGACATCAGCCTGCCAGAATTCCCCCGGCCGGACCTGCCGGGGTCACATCCGGAGAACTACCCGGTCCTAAAACTGCGCGTCTACCGGAAGCTCGGCCTGCCCGATGACGGCGGCCTGTACCTGTCCAACGCGATCGACTCCGACATCCTGCGCAGCTACCGGGGAGAGGTCACCAGCGACGACACCCGCGAGATCGTGATCGCATTCGCGTTTCTTGCCGACGCCGTGGCCTGGGCGGGCGGCATCACCGGGACCGGGCGAGACCGGGCGGTGGTCACATTCGCCACCCCGCCGGCCACCCCCTACGAACCGGCTGTCATCCGCATCAGCCTAGAAGACCGGGACGACGTGGCCGACGCCGCGCAGCTCTCCCGGATCGAATCATCGGCCTGCGACCACTGACGTTCCGGCCGACCGGAACAACTACGAGAGGAATCATCATGAGTTACGAGGAGATCCTCCAGACCACCGAGGACGGCCGGTTCCGGGTCAAGCTAGTCGCGGACGAGTGCCCGGAGGAACCCTACGACGACGGCCAGTCCCCGCTCCTGCGGATCGGGAGAGACCCGTACGACCGCGCCCGCGCCGAGCACATCATGGCCACCGGCCGGCCGCTGGACGCGGACGAGTACGTGGAAGCTGCTGTCGCGCGGTGGGGCGGCCCGTCATCGGACCGCTGGCCGCTGGTGGAGACATACCTGCGCGCCTTCCACGGCGTGACCGCGATCGAGACGTGGCACTCCGGCAGCTACTGGTACGTCACCTACGACCCGGCCGCCTGGCGCGAGCACGTCGGCGCTCCGGCGGGCTCGGTCGACATGTCCTCGTACCGCGCCTGGTGCGAGGGCGACGTGTGGGGTTACGTCGTGGAGAAGCGCGTCACCTGGCACACCGACGACCCCGGCTACCCGGACGAGGAGCGGTGGGAGGACACCGACGAATCGTGCTGGGGCTTCTACGGCAGCGACGGGGCCAACGGCAAGTACCTGCGGGAGACCGCGCTGGAAGCCCTGGCGTACGCGGACGAGCCCTACGCGCACATGGCCGCCATGCACAAGATCCTCCCGGGCATCCTGAACCGGTGGGACCGGGCAACCGTCGCCCGCATCCACGACAATCACCATGCGGCACCATGGGCGGCCGAGTACGACCACACCCACCCGGACCCGCACGCGCCGTTCACCACTGGGCAGGACGCAGCCAGGACGCGGCTGGAGTACCTGCGCGGGGTCCTGCGCGCGGAGCAGATCAGCCAGGGCGAGCTGATCGAGCTGGCGAACCTGGCGGGCTACATCGAGGCCGGCGACACGGAACTGCTGGAAGCGGCCGGCGTGCCCGAATCCGCTGCATACGATCCCGCGAAGCTGGCTGCCTGGATCGCGGACCGCAAAGCCTGATCACCACCCCGGGGCACGTTCCGATCGACCGGAACGTGCCCCGTCATCACCCAACCGAGATGAAGGGTACGACATCATGAACGCAATCCCCCGTTCCCGGCGCGTCCCGCTGGCCGTGCTCGCGCTCCTGCTTGGCATGGTCCTGCCCGTGCTCATGCTGACGCTGGCCACATCCGCGCAGGCATCCGTCCGCGCCCCGTCCTGGGGGCGATTTCTGCACCACTGCCACCAGACACACGTGTGCCACCTGGTCCCGGCCGCAATCCGGGCCGACCTGCGCCTGGGTCACCGGCCCGCGCGGATCATCTACGGCGATACGTCCCGCGTGTACGCCGAGATCCACGGCCGCGCCGTCCTGGTGAGTACGTCATGAGGCAGTACCAGGGCCGCGTCCGGCGGATGCGCCGGCCCGGCCAGAAGCCCGGTCCCGCCCGGTCTGCGGACGGCATCCGGCAGACCTACTACGACCCGGCCATCCGCGCGGCCAAGGCTGCGCAAGCCGTCGCGGCCCGCTCCGAGGGCCAGGCAGGAGACCAGTCATGAGATACCACGTCGTCTACTCCACCGACCAGACAGGTTCCTACACCGAATTCAGCGCCGGCGATGACGCCGCCGCCTGGGAGCACGCGGAACGAGGTGCCTACGGTGCGCGCATCGTGTACCTGGCGGAAACGAGAATACGCGCCGGCGGTGATGAGCGCCGCGTGCTGAAGCGACCCGCGAACCCGGACCCGGACGGCTGGCTGCAAGCCGGCTACGACACCGCCCGCCGGAACCACGGCGACAGCTACGCGGACTACCTGATCAGGCATGACCAAGAACTCCGCGACAAGGGGCGCACGATCCGGCCCTGGCCGCTCAGCCTGCAAGGCAACGACGGCGACTAACCCAGACCTTCCGATTAACCGGAACATCACCCGAAAGGAAACCATCATGCCCACCATCGCCAACATGCCTGCCGCCGACCTGCCCGTCACCTTCGCCAGCGGGGAGACCCGCAACGTCAACATGATCATCCTGCTCGCGCAGACCCAGGACGCCGAGATGATGGCGCGCTTCGGGATGCACCTGCCGGGCGTCCGGGGCGGCCTGCGCCCCACGATCAAGTCCCTGCGCGAGGCGTACGAGCTGGACTACTTCTTCGATGGCCCGGTCCGGACCTGGAAGGACGCCGCGAAGGTCATGCGGCATTTCTACAACCTGTGCAAGCAGCACGTCAGCAAGGAGGGCTGAGCCATGCCTGAGTTCCTGCTTGACTTCACTGCCACCGGCACCGCCCGCGTGACCGGAGACGACCTCGCGTCCGTGGTGGCCGCATTCAAGGGATTCTTCGACTGCGTTGAACCCGCTATTACCGTGCTGGACGAGGACGATGAGCCCTGCGGCACAGTCTCCGAGCTGAGCCTGGGCCTGTGTTCACCTAAGCAGGCCATCCTGCGCGTCGCGGAGGTCGACGGCGAATCCGTGGACAGGGCTTCCAGCCTGGACCTGGACACCATGATGACCCCCGTGCTCTGCGACCGGCGGGGCGAGGACCCCGGCTGCGAGCAGGTCTACGACGAGGCACGCGGGGACGGGTACGCGGGTCTGTGCCCGCACTGCGCCGACGTCACCGACCGCTGAAAGAGGGCTGAGCCATGCGCGAGATATTCAAGCCCAGGCCCGGCCAGATGCGGGAGCTGGGCCGGGCGTTCTACACCATCACGGACGAAGACGTCGGCCGGCGGTTCATCCGGACCACGGAGTGCATGATCGAGCTGGGCTCCGTCATCGGCTACGTGCAGCGGCAGGACGTCGGCAAGCGGCTGTACCGGGTGCGCTGCAACGACCCGGCCGGCGGCTGGATCTGGCAGTGCGAGAGCGCCCGGCAGCGGGACGAGCGGCTTACCGGGACCTGGAGCAGGCCGATGGATGCCGGCGAGATGAGCCGGTACGCCTGCGTCCTGGACTGCCAGCACCCGTCACACCGCAAGATCATCACGGACGGCGTGCTGGTCCGGGAAGACGCCGATGAGCCATTCAGCCCCGCTCACCGGGACTGTTACGAGAACTGGCTGAACCGCCAAGTAGACGCTGCCAGTCAGACCTGACCCTGCCGGGCATCACCAACCGAGATGAGGAGAAAGAGAACTATGCGCATGCACCTGCCCGCCGGAACTCCCGAGATCCGGACAATCGACTGGCTGGACCACCTGCCATCCACCAGCAACGGCAACCCACGGTACGACGTCCACTTCACCGATGGCACCGTGGCCCGCACCCAGTCGGACGCCATGTGCGCGGTCGGCATCGGCAACCCCGAGTTCCGCGATGTCCCGCTGGCCGTGTGGCTCAGCCGGGCGGGCCGGATCACGCACCTGATGCGGGCCGACAAGTACGAGGAGAACAAGCCCACGCGGGTGATCTTCCGCCGCTGGTACCGCCAGTGCGACGGGACGGGCATCATCGCCTTGTTCCCCGGGGACGACGCCGGCCGTGGCATGGTCCAGTCATTCGAGCACATCGGGCAGCACGGCCCGGCCGACCTGGCCGGCGTCATCCGCCGGACGAAGCCCGCCGCCGAGGCCGAGTACGCGGACCTCATGCGGGAGCTGGAGTCCGAGCCGTACCGCTACAACCTGCGCGTCATCAAGCGCAGCCCGCACTAGGCGGCAGCGCCCGGTGCCCACCATCCGCGAGGTGGCCGGCGCGGTGCTCTCCGGCATCGTGCTGGCCGCCCTGACCCTGATCCTGTTCGCCATCATCTGAGAGGAACCCTGCCATGAGCAGCCGCGACATCAGCATCACCACCCGCCCGGTAGCCGGCCATTACGACAACCAGAGTGAGAAGACCATCGAATTCAGCTCCCCGGCCGGGGGCGGGCTGATCAGCTTCACCCTCCGGAACGACGACACGCTGGCCGTGCACGTCTACCGGCAGGACATGACCGTGGCCGTCACCGCCGGGGAGCCCGGCCAGCCCGTCGCCAGCGGAAACCTGCGTGCGGACCGGGCGCTGTACCTTGCCGCGAAGGAATACGCCGCCGCCTGGGAGGCCCGGCACACGATCGAGCCGAACCCGCGTGTCTACTCCTGCGCGTGGTGCGACGCTGACATCGCGCAGGCCGCCGTAGAGGGTACCTGGTACGACCTGGCCACGGCCGGAGCGGTCGACAGCGCCGGGATGGCCAGCGAGGCCGCCACCGGATGCGACGAGTCGCCCGAGGGCACCGACGTGCCCAGCTCCGGCAAGCACATCCCCGGCGGGGAGTGGCTAATCCGCGAGGCGCGCGGCTGGATCGCGGACAGCTTCGGGGCGGACGTGGACGTCTCGCTGCTGAGCGACCGCGCCGTGATCGAGGGAGTGCAGCGGCACTACGTCGGCGGCTGGACCGAGTTCGTGGCCGCCAGCGCCTCCTGACGTTCCGATCGACCGGAATGTCACTATCCCGTAGCACCATCACCAAGAGAGGTAGCCATCATGAAACTGCACACGAACCTTACCGAGACCCAGGTGTACGAAGCACTCCAGTGGGCCAAACACAAGAACCTGATCACCCGCGACGTGCACTTCACCGTGTTCACACCCGGCCCGTCGATGACGCATCCGCACGGTTACGAGATCCAGCTCGGCACGTACGATCAGGACTCGCTCCCGGCCGGGTACACCGACCAGAACGGCTACAAGCTGCGCGTCCGCCGGTACCGGGGCGGGAATCGCGGCGATGCCCGGTGGGCAGCCACCTGGCACGAGTGGGGCTGGCTCATCGCGGAGATCTTCGCGGCCGACCCGAACGCGCGGTGGGGTGCAAACCCGGCCCGCTGCGCCCGCCCGGAATACGCCGGGGGCTACTCCAGCCCGGACGACTTCCACGCCAAGACGGACGGCCAGTTCCAGGCTCACCTCCAGAGCTGGACCCCGCCCGTCTTCACCGCCGGCGGCAACCTCGCCATCCCGACGAGCTGAGGAGATCACCATGCCGCTGACCGCAAACGACGCCCGCCGCAACGCCGCCGCCGAGGGCGACCCGGCACTCCTGATCGGGCCGGACGTCATCCACTACGCGGAGCTGCTGATCCGCTTCTACGACCACCCGGTGCTGTCCCCTGGTTACCAGTTCTGGGGCAACCTGGCGGGCTACCTGAACCGGGCCATGCACATCCCGGACCGCACCCAGCACAACCTGCGCGACTGGACCGAATTCAACAGCGCCGTTGCCATGGCGACCGGGTACATCGAGATGTCAGAAGCGACCGCCGAGCATAAGCGGGAACTGCTGACCCGGTTCTTCCGGCCCGAGCCCGATGACGAACCAGACGCTTTCGTGGCTTACCTGCACGACCCCGCCACCTGAAAGGAACCTCCGTGAACAAGAACTTCCCGCACAACAAGCTGATCGAGTGCCCCGAGCCGGGCATCCTGTTCACCCGCGACAACGCCGCCTGGGCCTACCACGCCCTGAAAGCGGTGCGGGAGAGCGGGCGATCCATCCCCGAGCAGGATGAGCTGTGCGACGAGCTGGCCGCCATCCTGTTCCCCGCACCGGACATTCCGGTCGACCGGAACATCCCGGCGCCCGCCGCGAGCCAGTGCCCGGACTGGATGGTCCCGCACGAAGACGACAGCATCACCGATGGTGCCGACGACGACCTGTGGGACGAGCACGCCTGGTCCCTGCTGCCGACCGGGGCGATGATGAACCCGGCCCGGCCGGAAGACGCCGCCTACTACGACAAGGACCAGGTGGCGTACATCGTGACCGGTGTCAGCCAGGACTGCTATGGCGTGATCCGGGTGCTGACCAGCTACAGCCGCCTGAACGGATGGAACCTGAACACGCTCCACACGATCCGGCACGACCAGTCCTGCCGCAGCCTCGGCCGGTGGAGGGTCACCGGCATCCGCAACTACAAGACCGGCTGGCAGAAGGGCGAGATCCCCGACCGGCCTGTCCGCCAGTGGGTCTTCAAGTAACCGCACTAGCGCGTTCTGATACTCGTATGGTACCGTAATGGCCTGAGCTGAATGGCCATGGCCAGCAACTCCACTGCCAGGGAGAATTAATGAGCGGAGCGACATCAAGATACCAGCAGGCCGGTAACGCCGGGGCAGCCCGGTGAGGCGGCTCACCTGGCGCGGCGGCCTGTACCTGGCCTGCTGGGCCAAGACGCCCTACATGGCCGGCCTGCACCCCTGCCACTACCTGGGTTTCGCCTACCCGGACGACGACCCGGCCCTGGCTGACCCGGCCATCCTGGCCGAGATCGGCCTGGCCGAGCACACCCGGATCACCAGCCGGTACCTGACGGGGTACCAGGCGGCCGGGATCGCGCTGCGCGTCGCCGGGCACCGGGCCGGGCGCGGTTCCCGGCTGATGGCCGTGATCGCGGAGGCCGGGATCGAGTTCCAGGTCACCCGGATCTGGAACT